>Ga0210394_10001530_pt1 | contig 36519 bp, 29 predicted proteins | sample IncBWC12MmetaG_FD_160121 | JGI IMG/M metagenome (GOLD analysis project Ga0210394, IMG submission 160121) | Forest soil microbial communities from Barre Woods Harvard Forest LTER site, Petersham, Massachusetts, United States - Inc-BW-C-12-M | ecosystem: Environmental > Terrestrial > Soil >... | reverse complement strand
AGATCGATCAGATCGAGGCGGAGACCCTCGCCCGCCTTGCGTCATCCCCCGACAACCAGGTGCAGCAGATCGAGCTTTTGGGCAAGCTTCTGCTTTACGACAAGGAACTCTCCGTAAACCGAAACGAGGCGTGCGCCTTCTGCCACACGCCCGAAACAGGATTCACAGGGCCGATCGCGGAACTCAATCGCACCACAGGATCATATCCCGGATCAGTCCGAACCCGATTCAGTGAACGCAAGCCGCAAACGCATGCTTATGCGCCGCTGTCTCCGGTGCTCCACTACAATGAAGGGCAAGGCGATCTGGTCGGGGGCAATTTTTGGGACATGCGCGCGACCGGCCGCCGGCTGGGTAATCCGGCGGCAGAGCAGGCCGAAGGGCCGCCGACGAACCCGGTCGAAATGGGGCTGTCCGATGCCGCCTGCGCCGTTTACCGCGCCTCCAGGCGGCCTTACCGGGCTTTGTTCGAAAGCGTCTGGGGCGCCCAGGCGTTCGCGATCAGCTGGCCGGCCGACACTGAAGAGGTGTGCAACCGTCCCGGTCCGCCGCCGGCCGACGATCCCTTGCCGGTTCATCTTGCGCCCACCGACCGCGGCCGGGCCGCTGCCACATTCGACCAGATGGCCCAGTCGATTGCCGGCTACGAGGCTTCGCACGAGGTGACAGCCTTCTCTTCAAAATACGATGCTGTCCAGGCCGGAAAGGCGCAATTCACGGCACAGGAACAGCAGGGGTATGATTTGTTTCGCGGCAAGGCCAAATGCAACGGATGTCACCGCGACGGAGGGCCGGGCGAAGAGCCGCTGTTCACGGACTTCACGGCGAGCAATATCGGCACGCCCGCCAATCCGGATCTGCCTTACTATGCCGAAGGCGAAGGCGATGCCGGCGGCTATGTTGCCAACAAGCGCGGGGCGTCCTTCGTTGATCTCGGCGTCGGCGGCTTTCTCGCCGACGGTCATCCTCTCAGTCAGCCCTCGGCGGTCGATGCGCGCTGGAAACCCCTGGCGCCGCAGAATCGCGGCCGTTTCAAGGTGCCGACGTTGCGCAACGTCGACAAGCGGCCGAGCCCCGGCTTTGTCAAGGCATACGGTCACAACGGCTATTTCAAGAGCCTCAAGCAGATCGCGCACTTCTACAACACGCGCGATGTGTTGCCGCGGTGCTCACCCCATGACCCGCGCGAGGGTACCGCCTGCTGGCCGGCGCCGGAAACGACCGAGAATATCAACAAGAGCAAGGTAGGGAATCTCGGCCTGTCGAACGAGGAGGAGGACGCACTCGTGGCGTTCATGCAGACATTGACGGACGGATTTACGCCCGCCGGGCGGCCATAAGTCCGGAAGGTCGGCCCAGCCGTGCCGTCCTTAGCAGCTCGTTGCCGGATATCCCTTGCGGCTGCCTGAAGGCTTCAATCTTCTTGAAATTTTTGAAGCAGGTCGGCCGGGAAGGTGGCGTCATCCGGCTGGCCATTATTCGAGTCGGTCCAAACGCAGTCGACTTGATCGCCTTTGATGCCGTTGACGGTCATCAGTGGCCCACCGGAGCGCAGCCGAACGAGATCGCCTTGATGTAGTTGACCGGCGATCGTCCGGTTGGCTGAGGAATCCGAGTCGGTGGAAGCAGCCATGGCAGAATGAGAGAACGGCAGACCGAGGATAATAGCCATTCCAGCACCAATCAGGGACTTCTTGCTCAAGCGCATGTTGAAACTCCATTTTACCACAGGGCATAGGTGGGAATTCGATTGCGACCGCTCTACTAAATTCCGTTTTAAGCCTGATCCGTGCGTCATCATTCGGCGGGCGCGGGTTGCGGTCCGATGCCGGGGCTCACCTGATGCCTTTCCCCGAATAACCAGATCTGCAGCCGGTCGAGATAGAGATACACGACCGGCGTGGTGTAGAGCGTGAGGACCTGGGACAGCGCCAGGCCGCCGACGATCGCATAGCCGAGCGGCTGACGGATCTCGGAGCCGACGCCGGTTCCAACCATCATCGGCACGGCGCCCAGCAGCGCCGCCATCGTGGTCATAAGAATTGGACGAAAACGCTTGATGCAGGCCTGATAAATCGCTTCTTCCGTTTTCAATCCTTCGCTTGCTTCCGCTTGCAGCGCGAAATCGACCAGCATGATGCCGTTCTTTTTGACGATCCCGATCAGGAGGATGATGCCAACGATCGCGATGACACTGAGATCAAAATGAGCGGCCATTAACAGCAGCAGCGCGCCGACGCCTGCCGAAGGCAGCGTGGAGATGATCGTGATCGGGTGGATCGTGCTCTCATAGAGTATGCCCAGGATCAGATAAATCACGAACAGCGAGGCGAGGATCAGAATCGGCGTGCTCTTGAGCGATGCCCCGAAAGCCTGCGCATTGCCCTGGAAACTCGTCTGCAGCGACAGTGGCGGGTGCAGCTCTTTTTGGACCGCCTGAATATCGCTGACGGCCTGGCCGATCGCGGTGCCCGGCGCAAGGTTGAACGAGATTGTCACCGACGGGAATTGACCCGTGTGGTTGACCACAAGCGGCGCGACCTTGATCGCGGAATCGACAAGCGTCGATATCGGCACCTGCTGCCCGCTCGATGACTTTACATAGATATTGCTTAGCGCATCGGGCGAGTACTGGAAGTTCGGTGTTACCTCCAGAACGACGTGGTATTGCTGCAGCGTGGTGTAGATGGTCGAGACAATGCGCTGGCCAAAGGCGTCGTCGAGCGTATTGTCGATGGTGTAGGGCAGGATGCCGTAGCTCGAGGCGACGTCGCGCTTGATCGTGATATCGAGCAGCGGCCCGGCATTGAGCTGGTCGGTGGCGACATCGCTGACGCTGTGGAGTGCCTTGATCTTCTCATAGAACAGGTCCGTCCAATGGTTGAGCTCGCCGGGGTCGGCATCGTTCAGCGTGTACTGAAACTGGGTCTTGTTCAGCCGGGCGCCGACCGTGATGTCCTGGGCCGCCTGCATATAAAGGGTAATGCCCTGGATTTTGGCCAGGTTGGTGTGCAAGCGCGCCATGACCTTGTCGATCGGGCCGCGCTGCGCCTTGGGCTTGAGCTGAATGAACACACGGCCGTCGTTGAGCGTGTAGAGGCCGCCGCCGGCGCCGGTCGCGCCGGCCACCGAGTCCACGGCCGGATCTTTCACGATGACATCGAGCATGGCTTGCTGGCGCTCGGTCATGGCCTGATAGGAGATATCCTGCGCCGCCTCGGACTGGCCGATGATCAATCCGGTATCCTGCTGGGGAAAGAAGCCCTTGGGAATGATGACGTAAAGGTACCCGGTCAAGACGACTGTACCGAGCATCACCATGAGCGTGGTGAAGCGATGCCGCATCACGATCTTCAGGCCGGCCTCATAGAGGTTGAGCAAACCATCAAAGCAGCGCTCCGAGAACCGGTAAAGTCGTCCATGCTCCTGACTCTCCGGCTTGAGCAGGTAGGCGCACATCATCGGGGTCAGCGTTCGCGAAATCACCAGCGAGAGCACGAGGGCCACGCTGACGGTCACTGCAAATTCACGGAACAGAAGCCCGACATAGCCGCTCATCAGGAAGAGCGGGAGGAACACCGCGATCAGAGAGAAGGTGATCGCCATGACCGTGAAGCCGATCTCGCCGGAACCCTTCATGGCGGCGTCATAGGGCGACAGGCCCTCCTCGATATGCCGCGTGATGTTTTCGATCTCGACAACGGCGTCGTCGACGACAAATCCGACGGCGATCGACAAGGCCATCAAAGAGAGGTTGTCGAGGCTATAACCCATCTCGTAGAGGACCGCGAACGTACCGACCAGCGACAGCGGCACCGTCACGGCCGGAATAATGGTCGCCCAGAAGCTGCGCAGGAAGACGAAAATCACCATGACGACCAGCGCGACCGTCAGGAGCAGTGTGAACTGTACGTCGTCGATCGACGCGCGAATGGTCTGGGTGCGATCGGAAACGACATCTATCTTGACGGCGGCCGGAATCGAAGCCTGCAGCACCGGCATCATGTCCTTGATCCGTTGCACCGTCTCGACGACGTTGGCGCCGGGCTGGCGCTGAATCGCCATAATGATGGCTCGCTTGTTGTTCTCCCAGCCCGCGATCAGCTCATTCTGTCCCGCGCTGATGGCGTGGCCGACGTCGCGGATGCGGACCGGCGAACCGTTGCGATAGGCGATGATCAGGTCGGCGTATTTCTCGGGATCGAACAGCTGGTCGTTGGTATTGAGGGTGAAGGTCTGGCGCGGGGTGTTGAGCTGACCTTTCGGAAGGTCGACATTCGCCTGACCGAGCACCGTGCGGACATCCTCGAGGTTGATGCCGCGGGCCGCCAGCGCCGTCGGGTCGACCTGTACGCGGACGGCAGGCTGCTGCTGACCTCCGATGCCCACAAGGCCGACGCCCGAGATTTGCGAGATCTTCTGCATCAGAATATTCTGCGCATAGGCGTCGACGGTGGTGATCGGCAGGCTCTCCGAGGAGACCCCGAGCACCAGGATCGGCGTGTCGGCCGGATTGACCTTCCGGATCATGGGAGGATACGGCATGTTTTTGGGCAGGTACGCGGTCGCGGTCTGGATCGCCGAAAGCGTATCGCTGACCGCGCCATCGATATTGCGGCTCAATTCGAACTGCAGGGTGATCTGGGTGTAGCCAAGCGCACTCGAGGACGTCATCTGCGTGAGGCCGGGGATCTCGCCGAACTGCAGTTCCAGCGGCGATGCCACGGTCGCTCCCATGGTCTGCGGATCGGCACCTGGTAACTGCGCCGTCACAGTGACCGTCGGATAGTTGATATTCGGCAGCGCCGCCACCGGCAGCAGCGGATAGGCGACGAGGCCGCCCACAAGCAATCCCACCATGAGCAGAGCCGTAGCGATCGGCCGTTGAATGAAAGGTGCGGAAATGTTCATGGGATTGGCGCCTGCAATGCGTCCTGTGCGGCTGCTTCCTCGGCGGCCTTGCCGTGCAATATCGTGACCTGAACGCCTGGCTGCAGCTTGTATTGCCCGTCGACCACGACCTGCTCGTTTGCTTCGAGGCCGGAATCGATGAGCGCCTGGCCGTCGGTGATTTGCGCGACCTTGATCTGGCGGATTGCCACGGTGCCGTCGGGCTTGATGACCCAGGTGTAGGGTCCTTTCGGACCCTGTTGCACCACCGCCGCCGGAACCGTCAGACCGTTATGCCGCGTATCGAGCAGCAGTCTTGCGTTGACAAGCTCGCCCGGCCACAGCCGATTGCCCGCGTTGGAAAAATTCGCCTTGAGCTGGATCGAGCCGGTCGTCTGCAGGATTTCGTTGTTGACGAGGCCGAGCTCGCCTTCATCCAGCTTCATGGTGTTGTCCTGGCCGTAGGCGATGACCTTGAGCGGCGTTTTGGTTTTTTCCTGTTGTTGTTGAATCTGCGGCAGCACCGTCTCGGGAAGTGTGAAGATCAGCGAAATCGGGTCGAGCTGGGTGACGACGCACAGGCCGCTCGCGGTTGACGGGCTGATGATGTTGCCGATGTCGATCTGACGAATCCCGACCACGCCGTCGATCGGTGCGGTCAGGCGCGTGTAGCTGAGCTGCACCTTCGAGGCGTCGATCAGAGCCTGGTCGGTCTTGATCGCCCCTTGCAACTCGCCCACTTGCGCTTTCTGTGTTTCGATCAATTGCGGCGTGGCCCAGCCCTTGTCTCCCAAACTGCTGTAGCGTGTGAAATTGGCCTGGGCATTCATCAGCTGGGCCTGATCGCGTTGCAGTTGCCCTGTATACTGGTCGACCATTGCCTGATAGGGCCGCGCATCGATTTGCGCGAGCAGGTCGCCCGCATGCACCTTCTGGCCTTCGGTGAAGTTGATGCTGATGATTTGCCCCTGGATCTGGGCACGCACGACATCAGTGTTGTACGCGATCACCGTTCCGACGCCGACAAGATAGACCGGGACATCGTGTTGGGCGACGGCCGCAGCGACGACCGGCACCGGAGCTGGCGGAACGGGCGCGGCTGTGGCCTCCTCCAGTGGTCGAACGTGCAGCAGGTAAAACAGACCGCCGGCCGCGACGATGCCAGTCACCAGGGCGGTGGAAATGAGGGCCTTCTTTTTCATGGTCGCTCTCGCTTGCAGATCAGGAATTGTTCACGGTGTCGTCGTTATCGTCGCGGAGGAAGCTGCGCCTGCACCTTGTACGGCTGCCCAGGAACTGACCCCAAGATTGTTGATCTCGGTGGAGTCCAGCGGAATTCCCGCCCGAGCGCTTGGTGCCGCAGACGACGCTGAAGTTGGAGCCGATGATGCGGCAACGCTGCTTGAGCCCGAGCCACACATTCCCGCGGTTGCCGCCATTCCAGAGGTCGCTGCCAATCCCGCGGTCGCGGACGGTCCCGACGACATCGGCGATGCTGCGCCGGTGCCGGATGTTGCCGCGGTCGCGGGCGCTGCCGTTCCGTTCAGTGTGACGCCACCGCCATCATAGCTGGAGGGCGATCCGGACATCGCCGTTGGTGCGGTCCCCAAAGTCGAGCACGCCGTGGCGCCAGCGCCCGTCGGGTAGCTGGGCAGCGAACTGACGACGGGCGAAGAGGATACTGCAGGCCCCATCGGGATTCCGGTTCCGGCGACCGGCGTGCCGGGATCGCTCCCCAGCGGCGAGGTGGCGCCGAGCGGAGGCAGGGTCGTGCCCATGCCGACCTGGGCGAATACGGGGCAGCAATAGAAAGCGGAAACCACCGCGATGGTGAGCAACGGCCTCATGAGGACTCCCGAGACAAGCAGGTCAAACAGCAGGGCGAGCCGACCGCGCCGGAGATTGTTTCCTCCTCGTGCGGGCCGAACTTGCCATGCGATCTATCGAACGCGTCATTGCATTCATCTCCCCAAGATGGCGTCGAGCGCGCGTACTTCGATTAAATTAGGTTTCATGCTGCGAGAATCGTTTGAGGACCCCGCGTGCGCCTGTTTCTTGAACGCTGGCCTATCGACGGCTCACTAGGCCCGGTATGAGAGCCGGGATTCCTGAAACGTTGATGGAGCTTCCTGAAATGTTGATTTGCCCTGGCGCTGTGACGGTGTTCGTCGTTGGCGTTGGAGCCGTAATGACGGGCGTTACCGGAACCGTCGTCGGCGTTGTCATGGCCGGCCCAACCGTGCTCACAAACGGGGATGCACCCGGTGTCGGTATCGTCGCAAAGGGACTGACGCCGAGATTGGTGATCTCCCAGGAACCCAGCGGAAGCCCCGTTCTGGGGTTGCCGCCAGGCGTTGTGGGAGTAGTCGACATGGGAGTCGACGGTGATGTGGCCGGGCTGCCTGATCCAGAACTGCACATTCCGGACACTCCCACCGTTCCCATTGTGGGAGTTGTCGACATTCCACCGGTTGGCAACGCTCCCGGATCGATCGACACTGCGGATGGCGCTGGAACTCCGGCCATTTGCGCGGTGCCGGATGTCGCGGTCGTTGCGGATCCCATCGCCATGCCACCGCCGTCATAGGTATCGGTCGATCCAATTAATCCCGACGACGAACCCCCCGATGTCGCGCAGGCCGTGCCGGTGCCCGGCAATGCGATTGCGCCGTTCGAGTAGGTGGCAAGCGGGCTGAGACCAGCTGAGCGGATTTCAGTTGCGCCGAGTGAAATTCCAGTCCCTCCGACCGACGAACTGGAATCGATTCCAAGCGGTGAGGTGGGGCCGATCGCAACCGTGGACATGTCGTTGACTTCGGGCATGTAGTCGAGTTGCTGGCCGATTGCAGGACTGCACCAGCACAAGACGGCCGGCAGGGCTGCGGCGATCAACGAACGCTTCACGGACTGTTCCATTCGAAAGACCGCTAGTCGCATCACGGCCAGACAATGTCGGGAAGATTGACGACGATGGGTGTGGGCGTGCTGCGGACCACGATCCAGCGGAACGCCTCGAGCTTCGACGGGTTGATCTCCATGTGCGGCAGATAGGCAGGAACGTGAATAAAGTCGCCGGCGCTCGCGTGCGCGCGGAATTCTCCTTGCTCACCCCATCGTATCTCGCAGACGCCCTTGAGGACGAACGCAATCGTCTCCTGGTCACCGTGATGGTGGACCCCCGTTCGAGCGCCCGGCTCGACTTCGAAAATGCCGCCCCACAAGGCTGAATTGACGAAAAGTTCCGGAGCGATAGCGGCACTGCGTTTTGAACCCGGCGTTTGGGCGGTGCCAAGGTCAAATTGCTCCGGGTTGACGACGCGGATTGCTTTTTTCTCGATCATGGCTCCACCGATGGGTCTTGAAAGCCGATGCGTTGGAAGTAGTGCGGGCGAGAGGCCGCACCACTAAATTGGTGTTTCACTTTGACCCGGAGGCGCCGTTAGGCCGCAACCCGATCCGGAGGGGCCATGAATTCCGGTCCGACCGGATCCTTGATCGTCTCGCGAAGAATCTGATCGATCTCTGTCATGACTTCGCCGTCGATTTGCCAGCCGAGCGCATCGCCGATCGGTGACAACTGGTCGGCGCGGCGCGCGCCCCAGAGAGCGATATTCATCTTGTTGCGATCGAGAACCCATCGCACCGCAAGATGAATGACCCTTCTGCCGAAGCGCTCCTTTGCGATACGATCGAGCTGTTCGACAGCGGCGAGGTACTGAGCGAAACGCGGCGCCTGGAACTTCGGATCGTTCTTGCGCAGATCGTCGCCGGTGAATTGGCTGGATTCCGACATGCGGCCGGACAACAGCCCGCGGCACAACGAGCCATATGCGAGCACGGCGATATCGCGATCGCGACAATAGGGAAGCACGTCCCGATCGATCGCGCGCTCGAACAGGTTGTAGGGCGGCTGCGCCGTGTGCAGCGGCGCCGTCTTTCGAAACTCGTCCATTTCCGCTGGGCTGAAATTGCTGACGCCGATCGCGCGGATTTTGCCGGCGCGATGCAGCGCGCCCATGGCTTCCGCAACCTCCGCTATCGGTGTATTCGGATCGGGCCAGTGAACCTGGTAGAGATCGATGACGTCCGTTTGCAGCCGGCGCAGGGAGTTCTCGATCTCCTCGACAATGCGTGCCTTGCGCGCATTGCGGAACGGCTTGCCATTCTTCCAATCGAGACCCGCCTTCGTGGCGATGAGCGTCTTGTTGCGTCGGCCATCCATGGCAAGGGCTTTGCCGACGATTTCTTCCGAATGACCGAAGCCATAGACCGGAGCCGTGTCGATGAGATTGATGCCGCGGTCCAACGCCGCGTGAATGGTTTTGATGGCCTCGCGTTCGTCACTGCCGCCCCACATCCAGCCACCGATGGCCCAGGTTCCCAATGCGATGCGTGAGGCGCGGATCGAGGTGCCGGGAATCTGGACGCATTCCATTTCGGCTTGGTCGGTTTTGGCAAGAATCATGATTGAACTCCGGTCGCAGGAAACTTGCCCGCGCCGGGATGCGGAGCATTTCGAGTTGAAATACGAGCAGCATCGGCGCGAGTCATTCATCCTGCGAGATAAGGAGGCCAAGGCCGGCCACCATTAAATTGGTTTTTAAGAGAAACGGGTTTTGTATCGAGAATCTCCGTCGCGCACGCGTGCCTTTTGGCAAACGGAATCGTTCTTTTTGAAAAAAAGCCGCAAAGGGCGGCGGCCGCGCGGGAACGCTGGAATTTGTGAAAGTGAATTTAGTGGGTAAACCCCGCGGCAGGCTTATCTTTGGCTCATCGGAAGCTTTGGTGCCGTGCGGATTTCTCAGTGGCGCGCACCATTCCACAACTGAATGGAGAAAATGATGAGACAAGTAATATCCATTTTGGCGACGGCCCTGTTGGCGACGAGCCTGTTGACGGCGCAAGCAGAGGCGCGCGGCGGTGGCGGTGGTGGCGGCCACGGGGGCGGTATGGGCGGCGGCTTCGGCGGCGGCGGTCATATCGGCGGATTCGGCGGCGGTGGGCACATCGGCGGGATGGGCTCTGTCGGAGGCTTTGGCGGTGCTCACATCGGTGGGGGCATCGGTCATATCGGCGGGCTTGGCGGCACTCACATCGGAGCCGGCATAAACCGCTTTGACGGTGGCCGTGCCAGCTTTGGCGATCATGGGCATTTCGGCGGCTTGCACCAACACGCCATGCACCGCTTCGGTCGATTTTATCCCGGCTATTACGGCTATGACACGGACTGCTACGATTGGGACCTCTTGCATCCGGACACTGCTTTCCCGGCGTATTGCAGCTGAGCGCCTCGTCGGTTGGTGGAAGCGTACCATTGGCGACGGAGGGGATCTAAAATGATCCCCTCCGGGCCAGCGATGCGGAGAGTGCAAATGCCAAAGGTTCTTTTGATCGAGGACGACGGCGAGACGGCAGCGGAAATATCTGCCGAACTGATTGACCGCGGGTTTGAAGTCGAGTGGTCGCCCGATGGAATCGATGGCCTCGACAAGGCGAGATCCCTGCGGCCCGATGCCATGATCGTCGACCGTCTTCTGCCGGGAATGGATGGCCTTGCCATCATCGACACCTTGCGGAAGGATCAGGTGCGTACGCCGGTGCTGGTCTTAAGCGCACTCGGTGCGGTCAACGATCGCGTGCGCGGACTGCGAATGGGAGGCGACGACTACCTCACCAAGCCGTTTGCAGTCGTTGAACTCGTCGCCAGGATTGAAGCGCTGCTGCGCCGGCCGACGGAAACGCGGGAAACGATTTTGCAGGTGGGACAGCTCGAGCTGGATCTCATCGAGCGTACGGCAAGACGCGGCGAACGAGCGATCGATCTGCTGCCGCGCGAATTTCGTCTTCTCGAATACATGATGCGGCGCAGCGATCAGTTGCTGACCCGGGCGATGCTGCTCGAGGAAGTCTGGAATTACAAGTTCGTTCCAACAACGAATCTGGTCGACGTTCACATGGGTCGCCTGCGCCACAAGGTCGATTGGCCGGGTGAAACCACAATGATACACAATGTTCGCGGGGCAGGGTTCATCCTTCGCGCTCTTTCCTAGATCAGTATGGGCGGCGGCGGAATGCTTCAGGTCCAGTTCTTGCGCTCGAATACCTTCCGGTGGGCTTTCGCGGTAGCGGGCCTGTTCGCGGCGTTTGTCGTTATCCTGTTCGGTTTCATCTATTTCAACATCGACGACTATTTGGTTGCGCGATCCGATCGCATGCTCACCACGCAGACGAATTTTCTTGCCTCCCTGCCGTTCGATCGCAGTCGGGGCGTGATCGAGGATCATCTCAAGGAGGATTCTCGTGGCGTCCAGTTTGCCGGATTGTTCGACCCGAATGGAAAGCGGCTCGCCGGCAATCTCGAGCGCTTGCCTTCCGAAATCAAGGTGGATGCGCCCATCCAGACTGTCCGCGTGACGCCGCTTGGCGGTGGTCCATCAGCCGATCCGCTGATCCGAACCATGGCGCGACGCCTGGAGAACGGCAATATCGTTCTCGTCGGCAGAAACGTCGACGAGACGTTGGAAATTTCCCACGTCGTCGGCGAGGCGCTGGCGCTGGGCCTGCTGCCGGCTTTTTGCCTTTGCCTGGTGGCCGGGGCCTGGCTGAGTGTTCGTGCGCAAAAACGCGTGGAGGAGGTCAACCAGCGGGTTCAGCGCATTGTCGCTGGCGACCTGCGTGAACGCCTTCCGCATCGCGACGTCGATGAGCCCTTCTCCAGGCTTGCAGCCATTGTCAACGGCATGCTGAACGAGATGGAGACCATGATCAACGCGCTTTCCGGCGTCGGCAACGACATCGCGCACGAACTGCGCACGCCACTGACACGCGCGCGTCTGGTGCTTGAGCGCGGCCGGTCCAGAGCGACCACGCTTGAACAGCTTCAGGAGAACGCGGACAAGGCGCTCGCGGGGATCGATCAGTCGCTCGCGATCGTCACGGCACTGTTGCGGCTCGCCGACATCGAGAACAGCCGGCGCTCGGCCGGTTTCGGCAGTGTTGCGCTCGATGATCTGCTTCGCGAAGTCTGCGATATCTATGAGCCGATCGCCGAAGACAAGCAGATCAGGTTGAGCGTCGCAATTGGGACCAGGCTTGACGTACGCGGCGACCGCGATTTGCTGTTCGAGGCGATCGTCAATCTCGTCGACAATGCCGTCAAGTTCACCCCAGAGGGCGGCAAGGTGGATATTGAACTCGCGCGCGATGACAACGGAGCGGTGGTGCGCGTGACCGACACGGGGCCCGGCATCTCCCAACAGGAGACCGAAGCTGTGCTGCGGCGGTTCTATCGCTCAGACAAGATGCGCAACACGCCAGGGGTAGGGCTGGGGCTCAATCTCGTGGCCGCGATTGTCAAACTGCACGGATTTCATTTGGTGATTCATCCCGGTCCCGGCGGCCAGGTGGAGATTGTCTGTACGGCCAAGCAAACGGATCGAGAAATCAAACGTGAGCAGTCATATCTGCAAGCTTGATCCTTAAGTTTGTCAGCAATGGTCCATGCAGGGCGGATTCTTCACATCCGGCCTTGAGTCGCCCGTAAACATGTTGCGGTTCGGCATCTTGATGGCGGCCATGTTGTTGGCATCCAGGACCGCGCCCGCCGGCAACAATCCGTTCAAATGAAGAATATAGGCGGAGACGGCATAAACGTCGTCATTCGACAGCGACTCCGGCGCGTTTTGCGGCATTGCGCGGCGGATATAATCGAACAAAGTGGGCGCATAGGGCCAGTAGCTGCCGACCGTCTTGACCGGATTGGGCGTTGCCAACGTGCCCTGGCCGCCCACGAGTCTCTCGCCCACGCCGCCTTGACCCTTGTCGCCGTGACAAGCCGCGCACTGCTGCTCGAAGACTTCGCGGCCGTGAGTGACGCTGCCGTTTCCGGGAGGAAGGCCGCGGCCGTCACGCCCGACATCGATGTTCCAGCCGGCGATCTCGGCGGCCGTTGCGCTCCGCCCGATTCCGTATGGGCGCTGCGCCTCGGCGCTCGCCGCGCCCGGCAACGAGACAAGGGCGAGAGCGATGGCGATAGCCCTAATGAGTCGCATCATTCGCGGCATTGCTCACCTCGCCGTCGGCCGAGATCCGCCAGGGCCAGATCGCGTTGTTGTGGTAGTAAAAATTCTCACCTCGCACGGCGACGAGCTCGGCCAGTGTCGGCTGCACATAACTGGTCTCATCGGTCGCGCGGCTTTGGATGACCGTGGGCTCGCCGTTCCAGTGCCAGGGCAGGCGGAAGCGCGTCAGCGCACGGGTCAGGATCGGTTCCTGTAGTTGGGCTTCCTGCCAGCTCCTGCCGTCGTCGACCGATACGTCGACGCGGCGGATCTTGCCGTGGCCGCTCCACGCGATGCCACTGATCTCATGAAAGCCTTTCGTCACGAGCCGTTGGTCTCCCGAGGGTCGCAAGATGATCGATTTGGCCTCCATGTAGAAACTGAACTCGCGAGCTGTGCCGTCCGGCATCAGGTCGGTGTATTTTGAAGTTTCCTCGCGGGAATAGGCGGGTTCCGCCGTGACGTGCAGACGCCTCAGCCACTTGATGTTCATGTTGCCTTCGAAGCCGGGCAGGATCAGCCGCAGCGGATAGCCCTGCTGCGGGCGCAGCCGCTCGCCGTTCTGGCTGTACACGATCATTGCATCATCAAGACATTTTTCGATCGGGATGCTGCGCGTCAGCGCGGCCGCATCGGCGCCTTCGGCGACCACCCACCTGGCTTCGGGGCGAAGCCCTGCTTCCTGCAGCACGAGCTTCATGCTCACGCCGGTCCATTCCGCGCAGCTCAGGAGTCCGACCAGATCGGAGGCAGTCTTGCCGTACGGCTTCTTGTAGCTGGGGTTGCCGGAGCATTCGAGGAAGTGAATTTGCGACGTCGAGGGGAAGCGCCTGATATCATCCACGGTGAAAATCAGCGGGCGCTCGACCAGGCCGTGCAGCATCAGGCGATGTTGTGCCGGGTCGATGGTGGGAACGCCGGCGTGATGGCGCTCGTAAAACAGGCCGTTCGGCGTGATGATGCCGTCCAGATCCTGCAGCGGCGTGCGTCCCGAAGCCGAAAGATATTGCGGCAGGTCCTTCGCGATATTCTTGACGACATTTTTCTCGAATGGAGACGGAGTGCCGTAAGGCTGGCTGCCCATGGGATCGCCGGGCGCTTTCATCCATTCCGGAACGTTAGGCGGAAGATTATCCGAATTGGAATCGGTCGCGCTTGCGCTTCCGGCAATGGCGGAGGCAAGCGCTGCACCGCCGATGACAGCTCCGCCGCGTAAAAAACGTCGGCGCGATGTTGCGCTAGAATCGTCTGCGGAGTTAGTCACGCGGCGCTCTCTCTTCTGGCATCACGCCTTTCCGGATTGGGCCGGCGCGACGTTTTGCTGCTGGCGGCCCACCCTTTCAATCGAAAGGGTGGGCCGCCCGCATCGCGGAAAAGATCAGCGGGATGCGCTGGAGCTGGCTGCGGATGACACCCGCCAAACGGTGTCGCCCACATCGTCCGCGATCAGCAACGCGCCAGTCCGATCGACGGCGAGGCCGACCGGCCGGCCACGGGCGTGACTGTCTTGATCGAGGAAGCCGGTGACGACATCTTGCGCAGCACCGGAAGGGGTTCCGCCACTGAACGGGACGAACACCACCTTGTAACCGTTGAGAGGCGTGCGGTCCCAACTTCCGTGCTCACTGACGAATGCCCCGCCATGGTATGGCGCCGGGAGAGCGCTCGCCGTGTACATGGCAAGACCCAGAGGGGCAACGTGAGAGCTCAACGCGTAGTCCGGCTTGATGGCTTTCGCCACGAGGTCGGGCCGTTGCGGCATGATGCGGGGATCGAGATGCTGGCCATAGTAGCTGTAAGGCCAGCCATAGAAGCCGCCGTCCTTCACCGAGGTCAGATAGTCCGGCACCAGGTCAGGCCCGATCTCATCGCGTTCGTTGGCGATAGCCCAGAGCTTGCCTGTCTCGGGTTCCCATTGCAGGCCGGTCGGATTGCGAACGCCGCTGGCGTAGATGCGATGGGCCCCGGTTGCAGTGTCGACCTCCCATATGGCGGCCCGCTCATGCTCGGCCTCGATTCCATTTTCGCCGACATTGCTGTTGGAACCGATTCCGGCGTAAAGCTTGGAGCCATCCGGACTGGCGAGCAGGGCTTTCGTCCAGTGGTGGTCGATCGGCCCGCCGGGAAGATCGGTCAATTTGGTTCCCTGAGCCGTGATGGTGGTTTGTCCGTCCTCATAGGGGTAGCGGACGATGGCATCGGTGTTCGCCACATAGAGATCGTGACCGATCAGCGCGACGCCAAACGGCGAGTTCAGGTGGTCCAGAAATACCGTCCGCAACGCCGGAACGCCGTCCCCTTTGGCATCGCGCAAGAGCGTAATGCGGCTTGCATTGCGCGCCTTGGCTCCCGCAAATCCCTGCACCACGCCGGTGATGAGGTCCTTCGGACGAAAGACCGGTGCTTTCGGTCCATTGCTCTCGATCACCAGCACGTCGCCGTTCGGAAGGACATAGAGCGATCGCGGATGCGTAAATCCGGTGGCCAGCGCGTGGATCTGCAATCCCTGCGGTACTTTCGGGGTGTCATTCCCCCAGGCCACCGGTTGCGCGATCCGGATCGGCGGCAGCAGATATTGCTGCAAGGCCGGCAGTACAGGATTGGCCCCGATCTGTGCTCTCGGATCGCCGCCGGCATCGTCACAGCTCGCAAGTCCGAGACTTGCGATACCGACAGCAAGGACAGCGGCAAGGCGCGGCAGTTTCGTGCGATTGATCTTGCGGCAGTTCATGAGCGTGCTCCTCGGCCAAGGGTAAGGGTCCAGCCGGCCGTGACCGAATACACCAGCAGAATGGCGACGACGATTGCCGAGAGCGTTACGCCCATAGGCACCACCGCGGTATATCCGTCGCGGCTATGAACCAGGACATTCAGAAGCGAAAGAAGGACGGCGGCCGTATAGCCGAGCGCGCGAGTCCAGGCTGGCCGTTGCCTTGCGAAGGCCAGATCGATCACGGCAGCCAAAGCGACAAGGGCGGACATGACGAGGCCGCCGGCAATCAGCCAAACCGAAAATCGTTCCCACATCACCTCGGCGGTTCGCCAATAGGCGAGATCGGTGGCAAGCGCCGCCGCGAAGTAAGCGACGGGAAATGGCGCCAGTATCCGATGAATCGGTAGGACGCCGGCAAGGTGATTTGAGCTCTGATGAGCAACAGGCCGGAAGGTCGTCTCGGCCACAGCGATGTGTTTCATGCGTTGATCCCATTGAAGGAGGTTTCACATTAGAGGCGGCAGGTGGACCGTTCGTGGAGTCGGGTCCTTCGCCGGCCTTCGATGATAGAGATTGTTCGCTTGCGACTACGTTCTTTCGAATTCGCACGTGCGCGCCAGGGTTACGGGGTAATGAATGCCAAATCCGCCACCGGCGAGCCCCGGCTGTTGCCGAGGCCGCCGTCGGGCCGCGATGCGCTGGTTATATGGACTTTGGCATTACACCCGGAGCATCGCCGGGCCATTTCGCGATGGTTTCGTCGTCGATGTTGAGGTGCTGAGCCACCAGTTTCGCGGGCGTATGCGCAAGCCAGTTCGAAAGCGAGATTTCCTCGTAGCGCGGAGCACGAAACACGCCGATGAATTGAAGATCGGTATCTCCGGTATTCTCGACATAATGTCCGAAATTGCGCTTGACGTAACCGATGTCGCCGGCCGCGAAGTCCATCGTGAGCGCGTTGGGGCCGGTGTTGAATACCGTCATTCGCCCCTTGCCCTTGATGTAGTACTGCCACTCGTCCGCATTCGGATGCCAGTGCATCTCGCGAACAGCCCCCGGCCGAACCGTCACCAGCGCCGCAGCCACCGCGGTGGAGGCCTTGAAATTCGTGCTGTCGGCAACCTGGATGGTTCCGGTCTCGGATGACCTGGTGGGGCGTGTGGATTGAAGCGGGAAAATAAATGGATGGGTAGGAGCCGGCGCACCCTTTTGAATCTCGGCGCGGTCCGCCGCCAGATCACCGGGAACCGTGCCCTGGAAAATCCAGAGATTGTGAAGCGGAATTTTCGAGAAAGTTTCGGCTGGAACGCCGAAGTTCTTGGCAAGCACCGAAGGGGGTGTATGGGAAAGCCAATCCGTGACGAGCAACGTATTGAATTCGTCGGCATGACCGTCATCAAAACAGATGACGAATTCGCAGCCGTCCGGCCCGAGACCCTGCAGGGAATGCGGAGCGCCAGGCGGAAAGTACCAGAGATCGCCGGCTTTCACGTCGCCAACATAGGGCCGTCCTTCCGCATCGAGGACGGTGACGCGGCAGTTGCCGTAAGTCATGATCGCCCACTCGGCGGCCTGGTGCCAGTGCAGCTCGCGGATTCCGCCGGCTGTCAGTCGCATATTGACGCCGGAGATCTCCTTTGAGATGGCAAAGTCGTCAACCGTTACCTGCCTTGCCCAGCCTCCGTTCTGGATGCGTTTTGCCGCGTTGTTGAAGGAAGCCCAGGTCGTGGGCATGCCGCCGACATCGGTCGCCGGCGGAGACTGCGCGGACGGAAACTGGCTGCCGATCACCGGATTCTGGGGGCCCGGGTCGGTCAGGTTTCCCGGACCCTTGCCATTGATTGCCCCCTGCGCCGGCTCGTCCGGATTGCCAAAGGAAGCGGCTTTCGCGGCGGATACGGTTGCCGCAACGCCCAGGCCTGAAACGGCCAGCAAATTTCGTCGTGAGATCATGGCTTGTCCTGTGATTGCTCTTGTTCTGTGTCGGTTCGTGACTTGCTCAATCGTGACTTGCTCAATGTAGCTGGGCACGCTTCAGGCGATCGCTTTCCAAAAAATGCGGCGCTTTTCTCAGAATGCACTGTGCTCGTCTCGGCGCGGCCGGAGAGGCCATCGCGTCTGCCCAGTGCAATTTGGACAAACGGGTATCGCTTTCGAAAGAACTTCCCGCCGGCCGCTCCCATTTCTTCAGGCAGCGTTGGTTATCCCTGAAGGAACTTTCGATGTCCGATCGAGAAGCCGTTCGTCCCTACCATCACCCGGCCGGCGGCTGGGGTGCGCTGAAGGCCGTCGGCGAGCATCTGGTCGAGCAGCACATCCCCGTCAAAGGCGCGGAAACCTTGCTCTGCATGAACCAGCCGGCTGGATTCGATTGCCCCGGCTGCGCCTGGCCGGACCCGAAGCACACGTCGTCTTTCGAGTTCTGCGAGAACGGGGCAAAGGCGGTGGCCTGGGAGGCGACGTCAAAGCGCTGCACGCCCGAGTTCTTCGCGGCCCACAGCGTCACCGAGCTCGCGGGCTGGAGCGACTACCAGCTGGAAATGGTCGGGCGGCTGACGCATCCCATGGCCTACGACGCGGCCTCCGATCATTACATTCCAGTGACCTGGGACGAGGCGTTCGCAACGATAGGCGCGCATCTGAATGCGCTGCCGGATCCGAACATGGCCGAGTTCTATACATCGGGACGAACCTCGAACGAGGCCGCCTTTCTGTATCAGTTGTTCGTCAGGGAGTACGGTACCAACAATTTCCCGGACTGCTCCAACATGTGCCACGAGGCAACAAGCGTTGGCTTGCCGCTATCGATCGGCGTCGGCAAAGGCACGGTGTTGCTGGAAGATTTCGACAAGGCCGATTGCATTTTGATCTTCGGGCAAAATCCCGGTACCAACAGCCCGCGCATGATGACGAATTTGCGCGACGCGTCGCGGCGCGGAGCGGCGATTATCTCTTTCAATCCGTTCCGGGAGCGGGCGCTCGAGCGCTTTCAGCACCCGCAGTCTCCCCTCGAGATGGCAACGCTGACCTCGACGCAAATCAGCTCAAAGCTCTATCAGGTGCGCGTGGGCGGCGATGCGGCCGCCATCAAGGGAATCATGAAGGTGTTGGTGGAAGCCGACGAGACGGCGCGCGCCAACCGGCTTCCCGAGATTCTGGATTGGGAATTCATCCGCGGACAAACGCTCGGACTGGAGGCGCTCGTCGAGGATCTGAAGGCCACCCGATGGGATGACATCGAGCGCTACTCCGGCCTCGCTCGCCAGGAGATCGAATACGCCGCGCATGTTTACCTGAAGGCGGAGCGCGCGATCATTGTCTACGGCATGGGGATTACGCAGCACAAGCGCGGCGCGCAGAATGTGCAACAGCTCGCCAATCTTGCCATGCTTCGCGGTCACATCGGGCGCGACGGCGCCGGCATTTGCCCGGTCCGCGGCCATTCAAACGTGCAGGGCGATCGTACGGTCGGAATTACCGAGGTCCCATCGGCGGAATTTCTGGAGCGAATGGAGCGTCGCTTCGGCTTCAAACCGCCGAACAAGCACGGCCACAATGTCGTCACGGCGCTCGAAGCCATGATCCGGGGCGAGGTCAAGGTCTTCGTCGCAATGGGTGGCAATTTTGCAGCCGCGATTCCGGATTTGCAGCGAACCCAGGAGGCGCTCAGAAATCTCGATCTCACGGTCCAGATCTCCACCAAGCTCAACCGCAGCCATCTCATTCACGGACGCGACGCGTTGATCCTGCCCTGTCTCGGCCGCACGGAGGTCGATATCCAGGCGTCCGGGCCTCAGTCGATTACCGTCGAGGATTCGATGTCGATGGTTCATGCTTCCGCCGGCCGCAACAAGCCTGCTTCGGAACATCTGCTCAGCGAGCCCGCCATCGTCGCTCGTATGGCGCGTGCGACGCTTGGTCAACGTTCGGTGGTCGATTGGACGGGCTTTGTCTCGAACTACGATCGCGTCCGCGATGCGATCGAAGACGTGTTCCCGATTTTCCAGAGCTATAACGACCGCGTCCGGGTTCCAGGTGGCTTTCACCTGGTGTCAAGTGCGCGGGAACGGATCTGGGCGACGCCGTCGGGAAAAGCCCACTTCCTGATTTTTGAGGGGCTCGGAGAGGATTCTCACGATGATGATCTGGAGGCGCTTTGGCTGAGTACGATTCGAAGCCACGATCAATACAATACGACGGTCTATTCGATGTCCGACCGGTATCGAGGCGTCTACGGCCAGCGCGACGTCGTTTTTATCAACCAGTCCGAACTGGAGAAGCGAAATCTGCAGGATGGTGATCGCGTGGATCTCGTCACGCAATCGACCGACGGCATCGAGCGAAGGGTGCGCAACTTCCGTGTGGTCGGCTACTCGTTTCCCGACGGTTGCTGCGCGGCATATTATCCGGAGACCAATCCGCTGGTGCCGCTCTATGCGCACGATCCCTTGAGCTTCACGCCATCGTCGAAAGCCATTCCGATCCGGCTTGAGCGCTCTGGCGCCAAACCGGCAAGGGCCCAGGCCACATGAGCGCGTTCGATGAACTCGCGGTCGGCATGTCGGCCGAGAAGCATGTTATCGTCACCCGGGAGCTGACGATTGGCCATTTCGTTGTCGGCATGCCGTACGTCTATGCGACGCCGATGATGGTCTTGCATATGGAAATGGCTGCGGGATCAGCTATTGCTTCCGCGTTGCCGGCCGGCTTTATCAGCGTTGGAATGGAAATCAACGTCCGCCATCTGGCGGCCACGCCCATTGGCGGCTCGGTTCGCGCCATCGCACAGGTTACGCGAATGGACGACAGAAGCGTCTTCTTCAGGATCGAAGCCTGGAATGACGAGCGCAAGATTGGGGAAGGAACCCATCGTCGCGGCATCGTCAACATCCGTGAATTCGAGAAACGCTTCCGGGTGAGGGAGGTTGTTCTCCATTGACGGGTTACCGAAGATGGATCGCCGATTTGACCAGAGATGGTACAGGCGTTCCATTGTGGACGGGAACCCGGCTGTCAGATCGCAGCCGTCATCTCCGAGTGTGAACCGGCTCTCGTTTGTTGGACGGCCCGTACCTGATTTGCCATCCGCCATTGACGCGGGCTATGTCCTGCGAAGCGTTTGAAGACGGTGGTGAAATGGGCTTGAGTCTGGAAACCGACGGCGAATGCGATTTCGACGATCGCCATTGGACTGGTTCTCAGTAACTCCTTGGAGCGTCGAATGCGCCGCCTGAGGAGGAATTCGTGAGGGCGCAAGCCTGTCGCGACCCGGAACTGGGAGGCAAAGTGCATGCGGCTCAATCCGGCGACGGCCGCCAGGTCCAGCAGGCTGACCCTGTTTGACAGGTTGGCATCGACATATTCGACGACGCGCTTCAGACGCCACTTCTGTAACGCCCGGGTCGGGCGCCTGTTGGGGTCGACGTCGCCGGCACAATGCGCTGTTCGCGTCTCCGGTCGCAGCCCGACGAGCCTCGCCGCTATCGCCAGCCTCAGCGCTTCGGCGCAATGTTCATCACGCTCAAGCTCGACGGTTTCCAACGCAATCGAAAGCGACCAGATGACGTGATCGCTGGAATTGCCAACATTTGTGCGAAGGCAAACGCTGCTGCTGGCTGCTGCGTCTGGCAGATCGAAATCCTCGACGGCCAAAGTGCTGGGCCCGCGCCTTGAGACTGACTTGATGCTGTTGGTCATCGGACCTCCGAGGACATGCGCGGTTGCGAGATCATCTGGCGCTTGGATGCTCTGCCGAAGATGTAGGCCGAGGGCAGACCTGCCCTATTAAATTGCGTTTCACACATGCAATGCCTGCATCTCAAGACAGGCATCGCCACAGGCCTGCCGTCTCAACAGCCCCTGCAGATCGAGCCAAGCATCTTCTCGACTTTGGCTTCCTCTTGATCGACCGCGGGACTGGTGCCGAGCAGCGGACCCTTCATGGGCTTGCCCGTGCCGGACGACGAGAGCGCCGTACCTGCCGAGTTGGTGCCCGGTGCTGAGGGACTGGTGCCGAAGCTGCCGCCAGCGCCGATCGAAGCTGCTCCCGTCATATGAGACATACCCATACCGCTCATGCCGCCCCGGGCGAATGCCACCGTGCTCGAGAAAGCGAGGCCAAGCGCGATGCCGACGATGAGATATTTTTTCATTTCGAGAACCCTCTATTCACAGCGGACGATGTCGCAATTCGAGGGCTCACCGCCATCCTACAGGGGTAAGTCACGCGTCATCTGAAGGATTCGACAACCTATACGAAGGTAGGCGCAGTGAAGCGGCGCGCGGGATCGCGGTCTTCCGCACTCAGAACGTGATGTCGCGCACGCGTTGCAATTCAATTTTCATCACAACCAGTCGCGGTGATCATGAACGAAAAGTTAGTGGGCATTGGCGGCGCGCTGCTTAGTTCCATGGCTTAACGGCAATGTTCACAGTCGCAATCACCAAGTGTTGGGGCACCTCACGCACACTCCATCCCGTCTGAAACCGGGGCGCCCAACGAGTCGAGGGGCCTATCTCCCTTCAACGCAGACCCTGACCGGAAATTTCGGAACACAAGATGGCCATCGTTCGCTTCGCGCTGAGATTCCCTCACACATTCTATGTGGTGGCGGCGCTGATATTGTTCCTGGGCGTCAGCACGATCTATGCGATGCCGACGGATATTTTCCCGGAAATCAAGATTCCCGTCGTGACGGTGATCTGGCAGTACACCGGCCTGAGCACGCCCGAGATGGAGCAGCGCGTCACCACCTATAGCCAGTACTCGATTAGTGCCAACGTCAACGGCATCAAGAATATGGAAGCGCAGACGCTGAACGGGCTGTCCGTCCAGAAGATCTATTTCCAGCCCGACGTCAATCTCGACCTTGCCATTGCCCAGATCGTTTCGGCGACCAATTCTATCCGCGCATTGATGCCGCCGGGAATCCAGCCACCGATCGTCGTGCAATTCAACGCCTCAAGCGTTCCCGTCCTGCAGCTCAGCCTGAGCTCCGACAAACTGAACGAGCAGGAGCTCTATGACTTCGGCATTTACCGGGTGCGGCAACAACTGGCTCCGGTCCCCGGCGTCACGCTGCCGACGCCTGCCGGCGGCAAGTATCGTCAGATCATGGTCGACATCGATCCGGACAAGCTGCTTTCCAGAGGCCTTACGCCGCTCGACATTGTCAACGCGGTCAACACCCAAAACCTGACGCTTCCATCCGGGACCACAAAGATCGACGACAAGCAATATACGGTTCGCACCAATGCGACGCCGCAGTCGATCGACGACCTCAATATGATTCCGGTCAAGTTCGTCAACGGGTCGACCGTCTTCCTCAAGGACGTGGCGCAAGTGCGCGACGGATCGATGGTGCAGCAGAATATCGTGCGGGAGGACGGCCGCCGCTCGGTCCTGCTCAGCATCATCAAGAACGGCAATGCCTCGACGCTGGCCGTGGTGAACGGCGTCAAGCAGGCTCTCAAAAACATCCAGGCGGCAGCACCGCCGGGGATGAAGATCAGCCAGCTGTTCGACCAATCCGTCTTCGTCACCTCGGCGGTGCAAGGCGTGCTACGTGAGGGCGCCATTGCCGCCGGCCTGACGGCGCTGATGATCCTGATCTTCCTCGGTTCATGGCGCTCGACCCTGGTCGTCATGATTTCGATACCGCTGGCGATCCTGTCTTCCCTGATCGTGTTGTACTTCCTCGGGGAAACGTTGAACACGATGACGCTGGGAGGTCTCGCGCTCGCGGTCGGAATTCTTGTCGACGACTCCACGGTGACAATCGAGAATACCCATCGACTGCTCACCGAACAGCACATGCCGCTGCCACAGGCGACGCTTCATGGGGCGGCCGAAATTGCCGTGCCGACGCTCGTGTCCACGCTCGCCATCAGCTGCGTATTCACGTCCGTGGTGTTTCTCGATGGGCCGGCCAAATACTTGTTTACGCCGATGGGGCTTGCGGTGGTTTTCGCCATGCTGGCGTCCTACGGCCTTTCCCGCACGTTGACGCCGATCACGATCGGCCTGCTGCTGAAGGGCGAACATCATCACGCGCTCGAGGGAGCCAAACCGGGCGTCTTCACCAGGGTCTCGCTGGCTTTCGAAGCGGCATTCGAGCGGTTGCGGGCGGGTCACGGCAAGCTGCTGGCGATGCTCCTGCGTCGACGCGCAATCGTGCCGATCGCGAGCGTTATCATCCTGGGTCTTGCGGGAACGTTGTCGGTCTTTGTCGGCAGGGACTTTTTTCCCTTCATTGACGGAGGCCAGATTCAGCTTCACGTCCGCGCGCCCGCCGGCACGCGGATTGAAACGACCGAGCGCATCTTCCAGGCGGTGGAAGACAAAATCCGCGAGGTAATTCCAGCTAACGAGCGGCAGCTGATCGTCGACAACATGGGCCTGCCGGCTCGCGCCTACAATCTGGCTTTCGCCGACGGCTCCACGATCGGAATCAATGATGGCGTGATCCTGGTCGGGCTGAAGGAGGGCCACAAGCCGACGACGGATTACATTCGAAAATTGCGTGAAGTGCTTCCGGCCGCGTTTCCGGAAGATGTGTTCTATTTTCAGGCCGCCGACATCGTAACCCAGATCCTGAACTTCGGACTGCCGGCGCAAATCGACGTTCGCACCGTCGGCTACGGCGCGAATAATCTGCAGGTCGCGAGAGAGCTGCGCAAGCGCATTGCCGACATTCCCGGCATCGTGGACGCCCACCTTCAGCAGGAGACCGATGGACCGGAATTCTACGCCATGATTGATCGCACACGCGCTGCACAGCTTGGCCTCAACGCGAGCACGGTGGCCACCAACATCAATGTCAGCCTGTCTTCGTCGGTGCAGGTTTCGCCGAATTTCTGGACCGACCCGTCTTCCGGCATCCCCTACTATCTCGCCGTGCAGACTCCGGAGTATCGAGTCAATTCGCTGAACGCGCTGAAGAATACGCCGGTATCCAGCATGCTGACACTGGGCGGCCAGCCGGTTCCCGGCATGCTCAGCAACGTCGCGTCGCTGAAGCGGGATCACGTCGCGACCAATTCCAACCAATCGAACATCCAGCCGGTTTACGAAGTCTATGCAAGCATTCAGGGACGGGATCTTGGCAGCGTCGCGTCTGACATCAACAAGGTGAGATCCGCGCTGCAAAAGGAACTCAAGCCGGGCAACACAATCCAGGTCCTTGGCCAGGTCCAGAGCATGAACGATTCGTTCCGCAACCTCGGCATCGGTTTGGTGTTCGCGGCAGTGTTCGTCTATCTCCTGATGGTGGTGAACTACCAGAATTTTTCCGATCCGTTCGTGGTGATCCTGGCACTGCCGATAACACTATGCGGGATTGTCACTATGCTGTTCATCACCGGCACCACGCTGAACGTGCCCTCGCTCATGGGCGCGATCATGGCGGTGGGCGTCGCATCCGCGAACTCCATCTTGCTGGTGACGTTTGCGCGGGAACAGCAGCTCGCCGGCCATTCCGCCGTCGAGGCTGCGCTCAGCGCAGGCCACACCCGAATACGACCCGTCCTGATGACCGCGGCAGCCATGATCGTGGGAATGATTCCCATGGCGATCGGCGGTGCCGGCGAGGAGCAGAATGCGGCTCTGGCGCGCGCGGTTATCGGCGGCCTGCTGTTTGCAACTCCCACCACGTTGCTGATCGTGCCGTATCTGTTCGCCATGTTGCGCAAGAGAAGTGACGGCATGTCTCAGCACGGCGTATTTGAAGGACCCATCGAATGATTGAGGAACAGACGATATCCGAGAGATCAGCTGCCCGTCCGGGCGATTCGGATCCGGAGGTTGCCGGCATAACGCCGACGACGGTGGATCAAAAAACTTCCCGGCGCCTCAGCAAGACCTTCGTCCTTGCCGCAGCGGTGCTTCTGTTGCTGCCGGGCAGTCTGGTGGCAGGCGCGTATCGGCATTACAAAAGCGGGGCGAGCGTGACAGCGACGGCCAGACAGCACCGCGACTTCGTGCCGGCGGTGCGTGTCGCCGCGGTGCAGCCAAGCGACGGAATAGTGACTGTCTCCTTGCCGGCCACCACAACGGCGTTCGAAGCGGCAAACATTTTCGCGCGCACCAGCGGCTATATCGAAAAGCGCCATGTCGACATCGGCGATCAAATCAAGGCAGGCACGCTGCTTGCCGAAATCACCGCGCCCGAACTCGATCATCAGATCTCGCAGGCGCAGGCGACGCTGACGCAATACCAGGCGACATTGCACCAGACCGAGGCCAGCCGCGAACTCGCGCGGGTGACCAATGCACGGGACTCTGGCCTGGTCAAACAGGGCTGGTTGACATTGCAGCAAGGCGATAACGACCGGCTGACGCTTGCGGCGCAGGAGGCCGCGGTAGGTGTCGCTCAATCGAATATTGCCGCGCAAGAGGCGCAGATCAGGGTGCTCGGCCAGGAAAAGGCCTATCAGCGCGTCATCGCGCCGTTCGATGGCGTCATCACGCAGCGCTATATCGATAATGGCAGTCTGGTGCAGTCCGGCTCCACCATGATGTTCACGGCGATGCACAGCGACGTGATCCGCATCCAGCTGTATGTGCCTCAAGACGAAGCCTTCGGTGTCGAAGTAGGCGTCAAGGCGGTGGTGCATGTTCCGGAGATGCCGGATCGCGCCTTTCCGGGAACGGTGACGCGCATCGCACATGCGTTACAGCCTGGCAGCCGCACGCTGCTGACGGAAATCGACGTTCCGAATCCGGATGGCGCACTCAGCCCCGGAATCTATTGCATCGTGGATCTGAAAATCCCCCGCAAGACGCCGTCTGTCGTGGTGCCTGCGGACGCGGTCGTATTCGACCAGGATGGCTTGCACGTCGCGCTCGTCAGGGACGGGACCGTTCACCTGCAGAAGATTTCGATCGCGCGCGATCTCGGAAAACAGGTCGTGGTTGAGCAAGGCCTCAAGGCCGGCGATCGCGTCATCCTCAATCCGATGGTGGACCTTGCGGAAGGAGCCAAGGTGGCACCGCAGCCCGAGCCAGCGAACTCGTGAGGGATAAAGGCGGCTGACGCGAGGAGTAAATTGGACATGCGTATCTTCTGCGCGATGATTGTACTCTTGCTCGGCGGCGGCAGCGCTATGGCGCAAATGTCGACCATGGGCACAACGCAACTGGCGCTTCCGTCGACCCCGGGCGCGATCGTGTCGTCTCCCCTGGGCGGACCTAGTCCATTCACCAGTCTTTTCTCCGCAGCTACCGTCCCCGGAGCCCCGGCAACCACCCTGGCGTCGCCGCCATTGGCGCTGGATCCCACGATTCCCGGCACGAGCCTGAGTTGCTCGCCGACCGCGGTCGCGCTTTCGCCATCCGTGATGAGCGTGACCCCTACCAATACCGGTGTCTCGGCAAGCTCTGCTGCCGCGATGAATCCGGTTGGAACCATTACCGCGAGTCCGCTTGGGACGATCGCCACGTCCATGTCGAACGTAGCACCAATGACCTCGAGCCCAAGCCAGCCGATCGTTCTGCCGCCGGCAATGCCGGTGATGATCGTGGGCGCGGTCAGCGGGAGTACGACGGGTACGATCGCAGCCGCGTCGCCGCTCGGAACCCCTCAACCGGGAAGCTCATGCACCGCGTCTCCGGGAAACGCGCTGACCAACTCCGCCGCTTTGCCGCTGGCCATTGGCGATATTTCGGCAAACCCGCCGCCGGGAACAATTCAGCCATCTGCCGCCGACCTCGGCAACACGGGCATCGAGCCGGCAATGACCGTCATGCCCACGCCGAATTCGGCCGCCTGCAACGAAAGCGTTTCAATGAATCTTGCCAATCCCGCCATGATGGCGCCGGCGAATGCGACGGGTGCCGCGGCCACGCCCGGCGTGATGCCGCAGGGTTGTTGAAGGTTGTGCTCGGCTCGGGCTGTCCAACAGGCGCGGTTTGAGCTGGCGATTATTTTGCGGCCGCGACGCTTGCAAGTAATGCTGCTTCGGCCTTGCTCACGTGCCGCTCCTTGTGCCGCAAGAAATAAAACGACCGTTTGGCAAGTTCGCCCTCGATCCGAAACAACGTTCTTGCCGCAATCGATTTCTCCACGACGAGATCGGAGATCGCGGTCGCACAGAGCCCCGACTCGACCGCCGTTCGAATGGCCTCGTTCGAGGCGAGTTCGAGCTGCACTGCGAGGTCGGCAAGCCGAAGGCCGCGTCTTCTCAGCGCCAGTTCGAACATTGCGCGCGTTCCGGAGCCCGGCTCGCGGAGTATCCAGGGGGTTTGGGTCATCCAGCCGGTTGGCAGTTTTCTCAGCTTTGCGAACGGATGACGCGGCCCGACCACCACCACCAGTGCATCGCCATCGATACGACGGACGGCAAGTGCTCCATCGTCGATATCGCCCTCGATGAAGCCTATATCGGCCACGCTCTCGCGCACCTCGGCCGCGACGCGTTCGGTATTTGCGATTCTGAGGCTGACGTCGACGCCGGGATGCGTGGCTTGAAAGGCTTGTAGCCGCGAGGGCAGCCAGTAATTGGCGACGGTCTGGCTGGCTGCAACGACCAGCTTGGCGCCTTTCAGGCCGGCGATGTCGCGAAGCGTCTGTTCCGCGCTGTGGGCACGCGCCAGCACGGCGCGCGCTTCCGACAGAAAGCTGCGGCCGGTGTGCGTCAACACGATGCCGCGTCCAACACGGTCAAACAGCTTGACGCCATAACGCTCTTCGAGCGCGGCGATGGCCGCGCTGGTGGCCGATTGGGTCAGGTTCAGCTCGCGGGCGGCCTGGGTGACATGCTGTTTGTCGGCGACCGCCACGAAAATCCGGAGCTGTTCGAGCGTCATGGTCTCATCACCTCAGGAATTTGATCAATGCAAGACTGAAGGTAGCGATGAACAGGAAGGCCAAGGCGCCCAGTATAGCCGGCCGGATTCCTTTCGCGTGGAGCTTGGCGACATCGGTCTCCAGGCCCATGGCGGCAAGCGCGACGGTCAGCAGGAAAGTGGTGAGCGTAACGATCGCTTTCCTGGCGTCGACGGGAACGTCGATCATGCTGTTCAAACCGACCACGGCGATAAAGCCCAGGACGAACCACGGAATGGGCGGTCTCGCCGCTCCGACTGAGGCGTTGCTTGCAAAAAACCGGGTTCTGACGTTGAGGACGAAAACCGTCGGCGCGAGCAGCATGACCCTTGCCAGTTTGCTCATCGTGGCGATTTCGCCGGCACGCTGGCTATTCTGGAAGGATGCCGCAACGACCTGGGCGATTTCATGGATCGAAACCCCACTCCAGAGACCGTAAGCCTTGGAGTCAAGATGCAGGAGGCCGGGCAGCAGCGGGTAGGCAAACATCGCGACCGAGCCGAATATCGTCACGCAAGCGATCGCGTAGGCGACATCCTCGTCATGTGCATCCGTGACCGTGTTGGTTGCGACGATGGCGGAGGCGCCGCAGATCGATGTGCCCGCCGCGATCAATTCGGTGAGCTTGCGGCCGACGCCCAGCGTCCGCCCGGCCCAGACGGTGAATGAAAAGGTCGCGACCAGGCTGGCCGCCGCAATCAGCAATCCTCGCGGACCCACCGAGGCGATCTGGATAAACGTGAGCTGAAATCCGAGCAGCACGATGGCTGCGCGAAGCAGGCGCCTCAAGCTGAAGGTGATGCCGGGTTGCACCAGAGGCGGTGTTCCGACGAGATTGCGAAATGCCATCCCGATCAGAATCGCCAGGATCATCGGACTGAAAGCGGCCAGGCCATGGATGTGTCGTATCTGAAACGCGCCGACGGCGATCGTGCCGGCCAGCGCGATCCCCGGCAGGATGGCGAGGGCGGATGGCAGATGCCGCGCGAACGGGATGCTTGCGGATCCCGTGGCGGCAGGTGAATTGCAGTTATCTGAAGCGATCGTCATCGAAGGGCTCCTTTGGCTCACTTCGAACATCGCCACTCGCGACAGATTAATCCAATTGATTGTTATTATTATACCGTTCGATAATTTCGATCAATTATTTCCTGGAAGCGCCTGCGGATTTCGAGCCGCCTGCAGGTGGTGCGAGGGTTGATGGCCGACATCGACGGAGCTTTGGCCGCGATTGGCGGAGCTGCCATAGCTGCCGCAAGTCCAGAGAATCTTGGTCCCCTGGACTTGTCTTCAGCGGACATTCAAAACGTCGGTGCCGGTTTGGGCCTGGCCAAGTAACAGAGCGCCTACGCACTAAGCCGATACGACTGCGCAGAATAACACCCAATTTAATGGGGCGCGGCGGACCGCGGACCTACATCAGTTCCAGGGACATCAGCGGATCGGCTGGGTCCAGGGTTAGCGCAATTGAGGTTTCATCGGCGCCGGCCGCGGCTGGTCCATATCCTTATGCGCGAGCGGTTCGCTCTTGCCTGGCGACGAATAGTTGCCGCTTGCGATCAGCGCCGACTCCGTGCGGTGCGCTCTTGCGATCATGACTTCGAAAAGGGCTGGGGACCCCGTGGATATCAAGCCCTTGATTGGCCTTGGCGGCGTCCTCATCGCGGCCGTGACGTCTCAGTTCAACGATCAGGTTACAGCCATGGCGTTGATGGACGTTCGAGGTGCGCTCGGGATCAGCTATGATTCCGGGACCTGGATTGGAAGCCTGTACGTGTGGGCCGAGATCGTCGGCATGGTGATCTCGCCCTGGTTGGCGGTGACTTTCACATTGCGGCGTTGGACACTTTTTTCGATCGCTCTGTGCGGCGTCTCGGGCGTCCTGATCCCATTCTGTCCGAACATCGAGGCGATCTATGCGCTGCGACTGCTCCAGGGGCTCGCGGGAGGCCTGATTATCCCTCTCCTGATGACCACGGCATTACGCGTGCTAACGCCGGGCATTCGTCTTTACGGTTTGGCGGTCTATGCCTTGACCGCAACCTTCACACCAGCGCTGGCCGCGACGGTGACCGCGCTTTGGACGGATATCGTGGACTGGCGCATCCTGTTCTTCCAGGCAGTCCCGCTCTGCTCTCTGGCCGGCGTTCTCGTCTGGTATTGTCTGCATCAGGATCAGCCGAAATACGAACGGTTCCGAATGCTGGACTGGCGCGGCCTGCTGCTTCTGGTGATTGGGAGCGGAGCCCTGAGTACCATGTTGTTTCAGGGTGATCGGCTCGACTGGTTCAACTCGAGGCTGATCTGCGTTCTGGCATTGGTGAGCGCCCTGGCCATACCGTTGCTGCTGGCCAATGAGTGGTTTCACCCCTTGCCGTTTCTCAAGCTGCAGATGCTCGGCCGGCGCAATTTCGCCTACGCTGCGCTCGGTCTGTTCCTCTTTTCAATTATCAGCCAATCCGGCTCAGCCGTGCCCTTGCGATATTTACAGGAAGTCCAGGGTTACCGACCGTTGCAATCCAACCTGATCACGTTGGAAATCGCGGCGCTGCAACTCGTGATGCTGCCGGCGATGGCGTTGTTGCTCGATTACAGGCAGGTCGATTCGCGCGTGGTCAGCTTGGTTGGGTTGGGGTTGGTTCTTGCATCCTGCTTCGGCTCGTCCTTTCTCACAGTCTATTGGAACCGGGATCAGTTCTATTTATGGCAGTTGCTCCAGGCGATCGGTCAGCCGATGGTGATCATGCCGCTGCTGATGATGTCCACCAATACCGTTACCGGGCCGGCGGAGGGCCCCTTCGCGTCCGCTCTGATCAATACCTCGCGCGCCATGGCCGAGGCAGCGAGCGCCTGGTTCTTCGAGCTGATTGACCGCCGGCGCAACGCGCTGCATTTCAATCGTCTTGCCGACGAAGTCGGTCAGGACCGCTGGCGGGTGATCCAGGGCAACGGCGTGCTGCCACAGTATCCGGCACCGTTGACCCCGGGCGGTCGCCCGCGCGTGCCAGGCAGCCTGGAAGCTTTCGGCCATGCGCTGCAGCAGCAGGTAACGATTTTATCGGCGAGCGATACTTTCCTGATCCTCGGAGCCTTGAGCGTCTTCTTGATGCTCCTGGTGATGACGTTGCCCGTCCGCACCATGCCGCCGCGCATCCACTTTGCCACGCATTAGGAATCCGCATGGCAGACGATATAGCCGAACTCGAGACGCGACCCGCCGAGCCGAAGCCGAACGAAAAGCTGGACCTTGCGCCTGCGCGCGAGGACGATGGTCAACCTCGGCAGAGGGACGGAACGCCGCAGGACCGCGACGGCCTCGATAAGCTTCCCGCGCCTCGGCCGCGCTGGCCCCTCGTTCTGGTCGGCCTCCTCGTGGCGATTTTTGCAGCCGTGGTTCTGTTCATCATTTTCCGGCCGCGCCCGGACATCCGGACCAGCGATGCTTATGTGATGGTCCACTACGCCACGATCGCACCGCGCATCTCCGGTCAGGTCGCCACGGTCCCGGTTGACGACAATGACGTCGTCAAGACCGGACAGGTGCTCGCAACCCTCGATCCCCGCGACAATGAGACCGCGTTGGCATCAGCCGAGGCGGCGGTCGCGCGCGACAGATCGCAACTCGATGAAATCTCAACGACGGTGTCACGCCAGCCGTCGATCATAGAAGAGCAGCAGGCTGCCGTTGCGTCCGCGCGCGCCAAGCTCGCTTTCGCGCAAGACAACGCCCGCCGCTTCGGCAATCTCGCAGCGACGGGAGCAGGCTCCGTGCAGGAGCACCAGCAGGCCGACACCACGCTTGCGCAGGATCAGGCCGCGCTGGATGGCGCTGAAGCGTCGCTCGATGCGGCGCGCCGTGAGTTGGACGTGCTCAGGGCCCGGAGATCTGCGACGGAGGCGGCCGTCAAAGCCGATGAGGCTCAACTCGTACAGGCGAGGCTCAATCTGTCCTATACGCAGGTCAGGGCGCCGATCGACGGCATGGTCGGCGAGCGGTCGGTGCAGGCCGGAAATTATGTCAGCCCCGGCACCACGTTGATGACCGTTGTGCCGCTCGACCAGGTCTATATCGAAGCGAACTATCGCGAAGTGGATCTGCTGCACGTCCGCGGCGGCCAGTCCGTGACGATCCACGTGGACGCCTACGATATCGACCTCAAGGGAACTGTGGTCGACGTCCCGGCAGCCTCCGGCGTCGCCTTTGCACCGATCGCGCCCAACAATGCCACCGGCAATTTTACCAAGATCGTGCAACGGCTGCCGGTCAAGATCGTAGTGACGCCCGGGCAACCTTTGGCTAAACTCCTGCGCGTAGGTTTGTCGGTCGAGACCACCATCCATACGGGACTGGAGGACATCGTGGGCGAGCGACGCAGATCAAGCGATCGCGTGAGCGGGCATTGACTTGTGCGTGCTTTGCGTCTTGTGACGTACTTCTCGGGTCCGACGATAGCCGTCGGGCTGATCGGCTGCACCGTTGGGCCGGACTACCAGAGCCCGGAGATAAGAGAAGAATCCAGACGGCCGGCGCAGAATGGAGAAGGCGTGCCCAGCCAAACGGTCCAGGGTGCGGTCGACATAACCTGGTGGAAAAGCTTCCGGGACGTTGAATTATCCTCGCTCGTCGAACGGCTGGCGGCGCAAAACCTGGACCTCAAGACGGCGGCCGAGCGCGTGATCCAGAGCGTGGCGCAGCGCCGGATCGCGGCTTCTCAAGGACTGCCGCATATCGATGGTCAATCATTGAATACCTATAATCGACAGAGCCCGAACGGCCCGATCTCTTTGTTTGTACCTACACCCGGCGCTTCGCCAGACTATGCGCTGTTTCATGATGGCTTGACGTCATCGTGGCAGCTAGACCTGTTCGGCCGCGTGCGGCGCGCCGTGGAAGCGGCCGACGCGAACGCCCTGGCGGCTGTGGAGAACCGGCACGGCGTCGCGCTCGCAGCAGTCGCCGAACTGGCGCAGAGTTATGTGCAATTGCGCGGAATACAGGACCGTCTCGGGATCGCAAGACGCAATCTCCGCCTCGCCGAAGAGAATGTGGAGCTTGTGAATAACCGTTTCCGCAACGGTGTCGCCACGACGCTCGACATGGCGCAGGCCCGGGCTCAGCAGGCCACCATCGCCGCAACCGTGCCGCCGCTCCGTGCCCGGGAGGCGGAGCTTATCAATGTCATCGGACTGCTGCTGGGTGAGGCTCCCCGCGCGCTCGAGGCCGAGTTGCGCCGGCCCCGGATTATTCCGCGGGCGCCCCGCAAGGTTCCGGTGGGCCTGCCTGGAACGAGCGTACGCCGCCGCCCGGACGTACGGGAGGCGGAGGCGCGGCTGCACGAAGCCACGGCGCAAACCGGCGTCGCGGTGGCGAACTTCTACCCTGACGTGACATTGAACGGAGCCGCGGCCGTCGAAAGCCTGCACCTTGGCAATCTGTTTACCCCGACATCGGCCGCATTCGCGGTGGGGCCATCGTTTTCGATCCCGATCTTCGAAGGCGGGCGGTTGCGGGGCGCGCTGGCCTTGAGCGAAGCACGACAGCGGGAGACGGCCATCTTCTTTCAGGAAACGGTCTTACGGGCCTGGAAGGAAGTCGACGATGCCCTGACGAATTATCGCGAAGCGCAGCGCCGGCGCGTCGACATCGCCCGCTCCGTCACCGAAAATCAGTCCGCGCTGCAGGCCGCAAGGCAACGTTACTCGGAGGGTGCGACCAACTTCCTGGATGTCACCGCGACACAAGCCCAGTTGCTTCAGAGCGAGAACGACCTTTCCGACAGCGACACGCAAATCGCAGCAGGTCTCGTCAATCTTTATCGCGCTCTCGGTGGAGGATGGGAAATCGCAGATTCCGCTTATGGTGCAAATGGCGTCAGTGCGAGAAACCGAGCGCGACAATGACAAATGCGCGCATGGACTACAAAGCCCTGATCGAGCCGATGGATGTCGATGCATCAGAGGTGCGAACCAGGCGCGACTCGTCGAGTTGCTCTCGTCACCCCGTCGGCGAGCAGCATAAACTGAAATACGGCGCCCTGGGGTTGGTTCGGAGCAACCCACAACCGGCCGTCATGCGCCTCGATGATCGAACGGCAGATCGACAGCCCCATCCCCATGCCGCCCGATTTTGTAGTGAACAGCGGATGGAATATCCGCTCAAGCTCTTGCGGGCCGACTCCTGTTCCGGTGTCCGCGACCGATACGATTACGCCCCCGCCGCCGTCGTGGACCTCGGACTTCACGCACATGATCCGCGCCCCATCCTTGGCGGCCATCGAATCGATCGCGTTCGTGATCAAATTGAGAAGCACCTGCTGCAGCTGGATTCGATCTCCTCTTACCTGCGGTAGCTGTGCATTCGGCTCGGCGTGAACCAGTATCCGGTGTTTCTGCAGATCGCCGCGCGTCAAGGTGAGGGCTTCCCCGATGAGGTCGTTGATGTCGAGTGAAGTTCTGTTCCGGGTATCCTTCTTGAAGATTGCTCGAATGCTTTCGATCACCTCTCCAGCCCGATGACCGTCAGAGATAATCAACTTGAATGACGCTTTCGCTTTATCAAGATCGGGCGTCGTGCGATCAAGCCAGTTCAAGCCCGCATCGGCATTCGTTATCATCCCGGACAATGGCTGCTTGATTTCGTGGGCAATCGTGGCCGCAACTGCGTCCCCGGTCATCAGCCGCGCCTCGCGCTCGCGGCGCTGGGCGAGGACCGCACGGAGCAGCTGCGCGTAAAGAATCGTAATCTCGTACAGTAGGACAAACAGGACGAGACTTCCGGACACTAGTCCGAAGATCCGGCCGGCATACCAGCCGGCACTGAAGCGGACCGGAACGGGAAACACGATCAGACAGACCTCGACCACGTACGCGCACATTACCACCATCAGCCACAAATCCAGCACCGTACGCCACCGCACCCAAAGCACAATGAGCGCAGCAACGCTCAGCAGGGCTTGATATCCGGCAATATAAAGCCGGAGGGTAGAAAAATGGACCGGGTCGAGCATGGTGCGGGGCAAGTACACATCCCCGCTGTGACAAGGAGTGTGGCTGCACATACTACGGCCGCGGTCATGGCCATGCTTAAAAGGATAGCCGCACCCGCGGACCCCCGCCACAGCGCCTTGGCCGGATCGGCATTCTTCAATAGGGCATAGGCGATGACGAACATCGGAAAACCGGCGTGCCACAGAATATAAAGCCAATTGGTAGTCTGCAGTCCGGCGCCAAAAAGGCCACCCGGCGTGAATACCCCAGGAAAGGTCAGCAGCCACGGGATCACGATAAGCGCCGCGAAGAGATATCCACTCGCGATCACCAGAAGCGCACGCGAACGCAGGTTGGAGAACTGGGCGAATAGCAGCACCGCGGTGATCAAATCGATCACGAACAGCGCCGTGGAATAGGCCGGGACGAAGGCGTCGATCCGCCCCAGCTGGACGCTCGAGAGCGGCCAGGCCATGATGAAAAAGGCGACCAGTAAGGCCAGCACGACCGCAAGGGCAAACTGTCTCTGCGCCCGGCCGGGCGACAAGCTGGAGAGGATGAAGTCCTGCTCCTTTGGGACAACGACGGCCGGCTTCACCATCGGTACGCCTCCTCGCGGGGGGCTAAATGCGGGGCACGAAGTTCATAGGCTTCTCCGGTCCGATCCCACGCAGCCTCGGTTCGGCCATCTTTGCCCACTGAGCCCCGCTGATGACGGGCAATGAAGCGCCGCGGCCTGTGAAAAGGCTGGACCGGAAAGGTTTCCTGCGCTGCGCATGTGATCGCGCCAGTGACCGACCTGAGAACACTTTTTCGCTCCACCGTTCCGGCTCTACCCGGTCCGATTGGACACCCAGCGTGACCTCAGTATATCTCGTTTGCGCGTAGAAATCGATGTCTGGTTGGGGGTCAAAAAGTGGACATGACGGCGAGGCTACGGGACGCCCGCTTCTCTAATCGGCCGGTTGGGGTCAAGCACTTTCAGGCTATCCACCACTGCAGTGTCGATGTCGCTCACGGGCTCGCGCTTCTCTTCGGAATCGGC
>Ga0210394_10001529_pt1 | contig 36524 bp, 35 predicted proteins | sample IncBWC12MmetaG_FD_160121 | JGI IMG/M metagenome (GOLD analysis project Ga0210394, IMG submission 160121) | Forest soil microbial communities from Barre Woods Harvard Forest LTER site, Petersham, Massachusetts, United States - Inc-BW-C-12-M | ecosystem: Environmental > Terrestrial > Soil >... | reverse complement strand
GGCCTTGGGCCATCCGATTGGAGCGAGTGGCGCACGCATCCTGGTAACCCTTCTTTATGAATTGCAGCGGCGCAACCTAAAGCGCGGCATCGCTGCGCTTTGCCTCGGCGGAGGCAACGCCGTCGCCGTCGCCGTGGAACGCTATTAGGATGAAATATTGCCCGTTATGTGCAGCCGAGTATCGCCGAGGCCACCAGGTATGCGCGAATTGTGCAGCACCTTTAGTAGACTCACTCGATGCGGCCGAAGTCGCGGACAACCGTGCCCGACTTTTTTGGATCGGCAAAGATCTGCAAGAATTTGAATTGGCCGCCGCCGCCCTCCGCGAAGCGGGAATTCCTGCAAACGGGGTGGAGGGCCTTAGCGGAATTGTTGGCGCCCTACTCAAGTCCGAGTCCAAGATTTATGTCCTCGAAGGAGATTTAGAGCGAGCATTGGAAGCTGCCACAAAGGCCATAGCAAGCCGCCAGCGTGGTTTTGGCTCCATCCAGACCTGTCATGCTTGCTGTGCAGATTGTTCTGCATCCTTAACTGTCTGTCCCAAGTGCAAAGCCGTTCTTTTCATTGAGCCGCAGAAAGACGCCATTAAGGGCTTGGTCGAGGAGACTCCTGCACCGAGCCGCATGAATTACTGTCCGCTATGCGATGCGGAATACACCGCCAGTCACACGCGCTGCACTGTTTGCGGAGTGGAACTCGTTTCTGAAGAGCTGCGCGGACGGCCTCTTGACGAACGTCAACAGAACGAGCGCATCGTGATGGTCTGGCGAGGAGGCGATCCGCTGGCCGTAAGCGAGGTGGTCAACCGTTTGCGCGAAGCCGGAATCCGCCATCACGTTCATGCCACCAATGATCACCTCGTTTTTGAACTGGGCATGCCTCGGCCGAAATACGCCGTCCGTGTGTTCGCCTCCGACGTATCCAAAACGACGGAACTCCTCGCGGACATTCGCGAGAGTCTTCCGTTTGGGCTCAGTTTCACGCCCGTCCCCGAGGAAGAACCAACGGCATTCAAAGGACGACCCACCGAACCCTGGAACCCCGCTGCTGCTACGGTGGAAATCTGGAGCGGTGAAGACGCTTCGCTGGGAGAACTGCTAGAGGCGTGCCTGAGAGAAAATCTCATCGGCGCTCGCTGCGCCGGGCGCGAACCCGGGACGCTGCGCTTGTTCGTGACGGCTCACGACGAAGTTGCCGCCCGTGAAATTATCCGCGAAGTCCGCGAAGCTACGCCCCCTGCTTGAGTGCCTCTCGGGCCGTTGGGGGTGGCATGGCAAAGATTAATTCGCTCGGCCGGGATGTGACACACTGCGGATTCTGTTCAGTAGCGCTACTAGATTTGGACAGTCTTGGTCAGAGATGGCGGTGAATTTCAAACCCAGTCCGCCGCTCGGAACCAGATGCCGCACTTCAGCCTCGACCCTTATGTTTCCTTCCTGGACGAGAAAATCAAGTTGGGCTTTCACGCCCACGGTTTGCGGAATTGGCGTGGAGAGAAACAGCCCGCCTACACTTAAATCGGAAATGCGCGAAATGTCTTCGGCCCCGCCACAGCGCCAATACGCCCACACCCCGTCCGGTATCGCGACGCGTGAACTGAGTCGTCTGGAATAGACTAATCTTGCAAGCGCGGCTCCCATGAATCACCTCGGGCTTGGGGAACCGTGAGCCTAGTGAAAAAAGCAAACAACGGGTCGCTAAGCCAGTCCAGAACCTAGTCGGTTCGAGGTGAGCAAGCCATCCGGTGAATACCTTAAAGTTTTTCGGAATTTGCCTGAGAATCGTGGAGGGGCGGTCGCCGCGATAAAACCATGCGCTCGGAACGTCCGACGCGCCGGGCATACGCGACACGCAGGCGTTACAAAGCGCATAAACTGGCTCGTCCCCAAAACGGACCTATGGGTGGGCAGCCCAAAAGTAAAACCTCTTCGTTGTCCTCCGCTGAGGTAGGGCGGTTGCGGGAGCAACCCACCGAAGAGACCGGACCAAGATCCGGCTCCCTGGCAATCCTCGCCTTTAAGGGCCTTTTGGGGCGAGGAGGATGTCAAAAGCTGGATTTCGGGACAGGGAGCTCCGCGCTGCTTGGCGCCGGCGTTCCCAGCTCGTACGCGCAGTACGGGCAGAACTTGTCGGTTTCGACCACTTCGCGTTTGCAATTGGGGCAAGAGGGGTGGAGGTTGCATTTGCAGTTGGGGCAGAAGTTGAAACGCCCCCCTACACTCGTACCGCATTGCGGGCAGGGATAAGGCAGTGGCTCACGCATCAGAAAATAGACCATGAAGCCGATGATCAGGTAGCCCGGCAAAAGGATGATCGCGAGAAGCGTCCACAGAGCTGAGTTCATGCCGCGGCGCTTGGAGTCGCGGTTCACGTAAGCGATGAGAAAGATCACTGTGGCCAGGCACAAGGAAGCGGCGGTGATGATTCCGGCGAGCGCCAAAGAAGCGAGCGCCGGGTTATCTCGTAGTTCATACGGAAACATCACATTTCCGTACGGCTCGTGCCTTGCCGCCAGGTTTACATAGAGCGCGATGCCCTGCGCAATGAGGAAGAGCACGAAGACGCTCGCTACCAGCCAGCGCGGGATGATGCTGAACTCGTCCCAGAAGCGGAGGTTCTCCTTTCTCCGGCGGAGACGGTTGAGCCGCTTCCTCTCGTTGAACGAAGCGCTGACCTTTTGTTGGTAGTCCGACATACGATTTCCTCTCTCAAACTCCAGGGTTGGTGCTGTCAATCAGGCCGATCATTCTCGTGAGCCAATCTGAGGTTTTCCATCAGTACGACCGCCGCGGCGATTAAAGCGGGGATCGTCCACCAAAGACCAAAACCCATTTCCCAGACCAGCCGGGGCATGCCGAGGTGTTCTCCTGCCCACTCGAAAGCGCGCCAGACGTAAGGCGCCGCGGCGATGCCGAGCGCCCAGGACATAACGCACATGATCCAGAGGAGGCGGCGCCTGGGTTCGCGTTCGCGCATTTCTTGCGCACGCAATTGCACGCGGAACTGTGTGCGTTCGGCGAGTCCGCGAGGGAGGAGAACTGGCAGGCCTCGCAATGCGCGCAGAGCGGCGGTCGTTTGCTGCGCCACTTGGGCGCAGACCGGGCACTCGCCCAGATGTGCGGCGAGCCAGTCGCGCTCGGTTTGGGAGATTCCTTCGATGCGCTCTTGCGCGATCAGCTTTTCGGCGCGGTCATGGAGATTTTTGTTCATGCCGCGCCTCCTTGCATGGCGCCACGCAGCGCTTCGAGGCCGCGATAGAGGCGCGACTTTACAGTGGAGAGCGGTGCGGCTAGGACCCCGGCGATTTCTTCGAGTCCGAGGTCTTCCTGAAATCGGAGAACCAAAACTTCGCGATAGACGGTGGGAATGCGATCGAGTGAGGCGTGGACACCCGTTTTTTCTTCGGCGGTCAGGACCAGATGCAGAGGCGAGGGTTGATTCAACGCGGCAAACTCCATTGGCGCGCCTTCTTCCGGGTCGGTCAACGCGTCGAGGCTTTGCACTTTCTTCTGGCGCTGCCAATCGATCACCAGGTTGCGCGCAATGCGGAAAAGCCAGGCTTCAAATTTGTATTTGCCGTCGTATTGATGGCCGCGCTCGAGGACGCGGATCCAGGTCTCCTGGAAGAAGTCCTCCGCGCGCTCGCGGCTGGAAGTGAGATAGAGCAAATAGCGGAACAGGCGGTATTGATACTGCTCGATCAGTTGATCGAGGAGATCAGGGTCGCGGCGCTTTAGCCCTTGGGCGAGGGCTTTGTTGTCGTCGGCCATTCGTGTGGAGAAGAGAAGAATCGACCTCGCTGGTGCCGCGGTCAGGGTTGTAAATGTCGCGCTCATTCTACAGGGTATACGGCAGCGCGAGGCAAAAAGACGCATGGCCGGGCGGCCTTCCAACTCGCTTAGGTTTCAATGGGTTACCGGCCGCAGCGGGTATGGTCTGTCGGGCTGGACGCGGTGTAGTAGACTCTTCCCTCACTGCCATGTTCTGTCCCGTTTGCAAGGCCGAGTATCGACAAGGGTTTACGCGCTGCGCGGATTGCGACGTCGATCTTGTCTATGAATTGCCGGCTGCGGCCATCGTCCTCCTTGAAACCTTCGATCCAGGCAACCCCGAGGAAGATCCCTTCTGCTCTTTTTGGAAGGGTGATGATCCGAGAATTCATGCAGAACTCTGTGCCTTGCTTGGCGAGCAGGATATCCGCCATAAGACCATCCGGAGGCAAGACCATCTTTTCAATTGGAACACCAGGAGCGCATTCGAAATCGGCGTCCCGTTTTCGCAATTCGACCGGGCGGAAGGCGTAGTCAAAGACGCCTATGGTGGCGAAAACGAGCCAGTTTCCGAGGAGGTCCGAGTGCCCCTGGAGCTGCCGGAGCTCGTCGAACCAAGGGAATTGCGTCCGGCCTGGGATCCCAAGCGTTGGTATCCTGAAGACGCTACCGTAGAGATTTGGGAGGGCGACCAGCAGGAGATGGGGGAATTGCTGGTGGCGTCGCTGGTCGAGAATCATATTCACGCGCGCGTGGCAGAGACGAAGGGAGTGTATGGGCTGTTTGTCTTGCCCGGGGACGAAACGCGGGCCCGGGAAATTGTGCGCGAAGTGGTCGAGGGGGTTCCGCCGGAGGGAAGGCTGGGATGACGCTGCTGCGCTTGCGCCGTGGCCATTCCAGACGGGGGGTCTTAGCGCGCTTGCGTTCTGTTTCTGGGTCGTGATTGGATGTATCCTTAGCGCCTAATCAACGGTCGAAGCTGCTCGCATGGAGGAACTCATGACTTCAGGTCCGGGACCGCAAGGGTCGCTGATTATGTTGTGGGCGGGGGAAGACCCGGCGTTGCACTCGTCGTTGCTGGAGGAATTGGAGGCTGCGGGCATTCCGTTTGTCGACAAGCCCACCGGGGATGATGAAGTCGCACCGACGGCGGATACTCTTCCCATCGATTGGAAAGCGCGATTCGGGTTTGAAGTGGCCGTGCCCTCGTCGAATCTGGCTGCGGCCGAGAAGATTCTCGAAAAGTTGCTGGACGAAGAGCCCGTGGATATGGAGCTCTCGGCCGATAACTCCCTGGACCCCGACTCAGCGGAGCTGAAACCATCCCACTTGGGCGCGACTACTTGCGCAGTTTGGTCTGGCTCCGATGGAGCACGCGCTGGTTTCTTGAGCCAGGCGCTGAAGGAAAATGAAATTCCGGTGCGCCTCGAGACGCATGGAAGCGAAACGACTGTGTATGTTCCGCCGGAAGAGGAAATGCTGGCGCGGGAGATTATCCGAGAGATAGTCGAAGGCGCTCCGCCAGCGTGACGCGGTGTTCTGCCCTCTTTGCAAAGCCGAATTTCGGAGTGGCTTTACGCAGTGTAGCGATTGCCACATGCCTCTGGTTGTGACTAAGCAAGAAGCAGACCGGCAAACCGTAACGCGCGTGTGGAAAGGGGGCAACAAATCTGAATTCGAGTCTGTCCTTAGCGCATTACAGCAGGCGCAGATTCCGTTGCTATTTCGAGAGCACCTGAATGTTCGGTCTGCAGTTCCATCAACATTTCTCGGCCTCGCCCGTCGTCGCCGGCAGGCCACCTACGATAGTGAATTCGAGGTTAAGGTACTGGGAAGTGATGCTGACCGAGCCCAACGAGCGGTTCTCCGCGCCGTTCGCGAGACGGAAAACGGCTAGTGCCGTTCGAGAGACACTCGGCTTGACCGCGACCGAGCGCAGAGAGCATCCTTTACTTCCTTAACTTCATTTACCTCATCTATTTCGGCTGTTCGGAGGCTTTGACCTTGTCGATCGAGGCAATCAAGACCGTGGCGGTGCTGGGCGCAGGAACGATGGGGAACGGCATCGCGCATGTGTTTGCGCGGTCGGGGTACAAAGTGATCTTGCGGGACGTCGAGCAGCGCTTCCTGGACCGCGGGTTGGAGACGATTGGCAAGAATCTGGACCGAGAGATTGAGAAGGGCAGGCTTGCCCAAGCCGAGAAGGGAACCGCGCTGGCGCGGTTGCAGCCCGTTACTGATATGGCGGCGATTGCGGCGGCTGATTTTGTAGTCGAAGCTGTGCCGGAGAAAATCGCGATCAAGCGGGCGGTGCTCGCCGAGGCGGATGGAATTTTGCGGCCGAATGTGATCCTTGCGAGCAACACGTCTTCCATTGCGATGACTACGCTTGCGGCGCTGACCAAGCGGCCCGACCGGTTTGTGGGCATGCACTTCATGAATCCTGTGCCGGTGATGGTGCTCGTCGAGGTGATTCGCGCGCTCCAGACGAGCGAAGTCACGTTTTCCATGACGATGGAGCTGGCCGCGAGGCTCGGCAAGACGCCGGTGGCGGTCAACGACGCGCCGGGGTTCGTCTCCAACCGCGTGCTGATGCCGCTCATCAATGAGGCGGTGTATTGCGTGCTGGAGGGCGTGGCGACTCCGCAAGCGGTCGATGCCGTGATGAAGCTGGGCATGAACCACCCTATGGGTCCGCTCGAGCTGGCCGATTTCATCGGACTCGATGTGTGCGTGGACATCATGCATGTGCTGCACGAAGGGCTCGGCGATCCGAAGTACCGGGCGTGTCCGCTGCTCAAGAAATACGTCGCCGCGGGATGGCTAGGGCGGAAGTCGGGCCGGGGCTTCTACAGCTACGCAAAATGAATTCGTCGAGGTGTCACCTCCATGGGCAACCGAGCAAGACTGGGGTTAGGTTGGTTGGATGCCTCGTCTTGCCGATTGCCATTCTCCTCTCTGTCGCTTCTCCGCCCTTTCCTCCGTGTCCCCATGGAAGCTACAAATGCTAGATCAGAACTGCAAGCCGGTTGCCGGAGAGCGAGTGCACTAAAATGGCTGGTCCCTCGTGACCAGGGCACCTTCGCCATCGAAGCCAAGACGGTTGTCGCTGGTTGGGCAGAATCTCCCAAACACACGGCCTAGGTTCGGCACGGGGATTGGATTTTAGAAAGGCTTTCTCAGCATGCTGATTCCAGCAATCCTAATACTTCGATGTATGCCTTTGTGTGTGTGCAGAATCAGGTTCGCGACTCTTCACGGGATGTTCAGCACTAAGACCTGTCCCATCACTGGTGTTACGCTCCGGTTCTTGCGGCTTAAGCTTAGTCCACCTAGGCGAATATAAGGCGAAAATACTATTTGCTTTTTGTTCGCCTTAATGCTATTTTGCTTCTCGCGGTTTTCAACAGGTGCCCGATGGGTTTGCTCTCGACTCTGGCGATAACTTGTCCGGAACATGCTAGGCTCGAAAGCGAGTTCATCGAGGCGCGCGACAGGATGCGGGGCCTGGTTCGGCTCCGGAGCCTCTCGCCTGCCGAAGAGCGGCAACTGGCGGTTCGACTGGCCATGGCCATCGCCCGCTTGAAGGAGCATGTCGCCGAGCACGGTTGCGAGCGCCAGGGCTAGGCGGTGTTTGGCCCTGATGGAAGAAGGCATAGCGAAATGATAATTCAAGTTATGCTATGCGACTTCCGCTAGGTCCCGGGCCACGACTTTGTGTTGCAGTCGAAATTCCCAAATTTCCTCCACCGAGGTGTGAAATGACAGATGAAAAAGAGAAATTGCTGGCGGCCGCGATATCGCAGATTGAAAAGGACCACGGCAAGGGCGCGATTATGCGCCTGGGCAGCCGGGATGTTCTGGTGCCTGTCAGTGTAATTCCCAGCGGGTGCTTGTCGATCGATGCGGCGCTGGGCGTCGGCGGCTTTCCGCGCGGGCGCGTCATCGAGATTTACGGACCGGAATCGGGCGGCAAGACGACCATGACGTTGCACGTAATCGCCGAAGCGCAGAAGCTCGGCGGCCAGGCGGCGTTCATCGACGCGGAGCACGCGCTTGATCCCGTCTATGCACGCAAGCTGGGCGTGGACGTGGACAATCTTCTAGTCTCCCAGCCGGACAACGGTGAACAGGCTTTGGAGATCGCCGAAACGCTGATCCGTTCCGGCGGCGTGGACATCGTCGTCGTGGATTCCGTCGCCGCGCTCGTCCCCAAGGCCGAGCTCGAAGGCGACATGGGCGATCCGCAAATGGGCTTGCAGGCGCGGCTAATGTCGCAGGCGCTGCGGAAGCTCACTGCGATTGTGTCGAAGTCGCGCACCTGCCTGATTTTCATCAACCAGATCCGCGAAAAGATTGGCGTGATGTTCGGCAACCCGGAAACGACCACCGGTGGACGCGCGCTGAAGTTCTATGCGTCCATGCGCATTGATATCCGGCGCATCCAGGCGATCAAGGAAGGCGACGTCGTGGTGGGCTCACGGACGCGCGCAAAGGTTGTGAAGAATAAGGTGGCGGCGCCTTTCCGCGAAGCGGAATTTGACATTGTCTACGGCGAAGGCATCTCGCGCGAAGGTGACTTGATCGATCTCGGCGTCGACAAGGGGCTGGTTGAGAAGAGCGGCACGTGGTTCAGCTTTGGCGGTGAGCGCATGGGCCAGGGCCGCGAAAACGCACGCAGCTTCCTGAAAGAAAACAAGGACATTCGCGACAAACTGGAGAACGCTCTTCGCAAAAAGCTCGAGATCGCCATACCAGGCAGTCCGAACGCCGCGGTCGGTCCGAACGGCCACACTTCAGCGCCGGCCCACAGCGACAAATCGCCCATGAAAGCAGCAGCAGCGGCCGCGGCCACGTCAGGCGCACCCGACGCCAGCAAAGCCCGTCCGACGCGCTAGCCAGCCAGTAGCACCGGCTTCAGCCTGGGTCGCGGCGCTGGTTCTCTTCCTTCTGGGGGCATGACCATACCGGTCTCGACACCGTGGGGTTCATGCCCCTTTTCACTTTCCCGCCTAATCGCTCGAAATCGGTCCTGGGTCTCCAAGGGTTTGCAGCAATTCCCGCTTGGCAGACTCCAAAGAGGGAAGTTCGCTCACGGCGCGTAGTTCAAATCCGAGCCTCTCTCTCAACAGGGAGAGGAGCACCCGCTTGCTCTCATCATTCACGCGAACCTCGGCCGGCACAAACCTGCCTTTCTCTACTGTCTGGAGCACTGCTTCCATCAAAACCTCGCCGACGGAGCGGGTGGGTTCGAATGCGTGCACCATGTACAAACACCGAATCTCGGCATCCGCCGCCATTACCATGCGGACGCACGCCTTCCTTTCGTTTTTTCCTCCCACCGATGCGGCGCTATAGAACTCATCCACTTCGACGATTCCCTTCACCGGGTAGTCGCCCTTGCTCAATTTCGCGAGCCGCACCTCATCCAGCTTTGGAAGTTCAGGTAGTGGAGGAGGTGTGACTTGAACAAGCGTGTTCTCCACGCGGAAATATCCGTCTTTCTTCCAGAAAACCTCTGGGTACACATCTTCCACATTCCAGTATCCGGCCTCAGGCTTGTGTTCCAAATCCTCAGAAAACGCAAGGACACTCTCCACGCACAGCGCCAATACCTTCCCTTCGGCTTCGGTAGGATACCAGGGCTGATAACCGGGCCGACCCGCACGAAATTGCGGCGCAAGAGTACCTCTCTTTAAAGGGTGGCCGAGAACGCGAGCCAACTCCCGGTCCGGGCCCGGCAGCATTCCGCTAGGCAAGAATTCCATGGTCACGCTGCGCTGTGTGCCGAAAAACTCTCCCGCAGTTAACGGCGCTCCGCTCGCCAGCCTTTTGAACAAGCGGTAACTCTCCATGCCGCAATACGCATGAACCGCAAAGACTTGACCGAGTGCGCCCATTACGCTCGAGTAGCACATCTCTTGCGATTGCGGATCTTTCACCAGGACCAAGTCCGTGTCCCCCATGATTCCCCAAGGCTTCCTGACGCAGGTTTCGTTCGCCAGGTCGAAAAGGCGCTTTGCTGTCCGAAGAGTCAGCGCTTCTTCTCCCTTCAGCTGATGCTCGAAGAAGCAGACGGTTTCGCGCTTCGCGCCCTGGCGTGGGCCGAGTTCTACTTCAGGCTTTTTGTTCTTGTAGAGAGGCATATGTTCGCTTGGGTCGCCCGCTCCTAGTTCTTAGTTCTTCTGCTCATAGGGGGCGAAGCCTTCCCATTCGATGGGAGTGTACGTATTTTTGAGCAGGGTTTCGAGGAGTTCTTTGTAGAGGCCCTCGCCGTTGGAGCTGTTGGTCATGATGACCATGCCCGTCTTGGCATCGTCGAAGCACACGGTGTAATTTCGCCAGCCGTCGTCGTGACCTTCTTTGAAGAAGGCCTTGCCGTACGGGGTCCAGTACAATCCCCAGGCCAATCCGTAGCTCAAACGAATCGGTTTGTTCTCCTCCGTGGTTTCCGTCGAGAGCGGGGGAAATTCGTGCTTCGAGAGAATCGCAATCTGCGGGCTTAACATGACTTCCCTAGTTTCTTTGCGCAGCTGTTCTCCTTGCATCACCGCTTCGATGAACCGTGCAAAATCGCGCGGCGTGGTTAGCATCGAACCTGCGGCATCTGCCAGAAGTCGTCTCTGTGGCCCAAGAGCATTCTCTTGCTCGTCGTATCCTTCGGCGTGATTGGTTTCAAATCCGAACCTCCAGGTCATACTCGTGCGGGTCATCCCCAATGGCCGAAAGACGCGTTCGCGCATCAGGGTGCCTAACGATTTCTTCGTGACCTTTTCAACCACCAATTGCAGCAGGTCTATGCCTTCTCCGGAATAGGCAAACCGCGAGCCTGGTTCAAAATGGATGTGGAGTTTCCGGTCGTCTTCAAAGGTTCGCCAATTTGGAAATCCGCTCGTATGGTCCAGAAGCATCCTTGCTGTAATCCTCTTCCAGCGGTCATCACCTGCCAGATCCTTGTACTCGGAGTATTCCGGGAGAGGCTTGGACAAATATTCCCATACTGGCCTGTCGAGATTGAGCACTCCTTCTTCGACAAGCTGCATCACCATGTAGGCAAAAGCCACCTTGCTGAACGATGCTGCGCTCATCACCGAATCCTCGGTCAACGGCAGATTCTTGCCGAGACTGCGGTGACCGTACGCCTTCAAATAGACGAGCTCTTGGTCATTGAGAATGGCCAGGCCGACGCCCGTCACTTTCCCCGCGCGCATCACGCGCTTCACAGTACTATCGATTTCCTCTGAGGTGATCGTGCTTCCGTCCAGCCGCTTGACGCTCGCCCCATTTCTAAAGGCCTTCGATTCCTGCCCCCCACAGCCGGCCAGGCCTGCCAGAATGAATCCGCATAGCATCCACTTTTTCATCGGCCACCCCAGACTATAGACGACGGAGGAGAAATTCTGTCATTCTTCGGCTTCTCGGTATCCTACGGAGCCCCGAATTGTGACGCAACACAACGACGTGATTCGCGAATCGTTCACTGCACAAGCCCAGGCCTTTGCAGCTAATCCTTGGGTCACCGACGAAGAGCGCATTCGGCGCTTAGTCGCCGCGGCGGGCCTCACGGGGAGCGAACGGGTGCTGGATATTGCGACCGGCCCAGGATACATCGCGGAAGCATTCGCCGGCGCCACCCGAGAGGTCGTCGGTGTGGACCTCACCGAGGCCATGCTCCTAATTGCGAAGCAGCGCACGAAAGAGCGCGGCATCTCCAATGTTTCTTTCCGGGCCGCCGATGCCCAGAACCTTCCTTTTGAAAATGGGGCGTTCGACGTTGTGGTATGCAGGCTCACGTTACATCATCTTTTGAAGCCTAGGGAAGTCTTGCGAGAAATGGCGCGCGTATGCCGCGCCGGCGGAACCATCGTCGTCGAAGACATTTACGCGAGCGAACTTGCGGAGCGCGCGGCTTATCAAGACCGCTGGGAAATACTGCGCGATCCTTCGCACGTCCGCACCCTCGCGCTCAGCGAGATGCTGCAGCTGTTCCGCGACGCCGGGCTGGAGACGGATTCTGTCACCACGGCGGACGATCTGACCCCGGAGGTCGAACGCTGGCTGGCGACCACAAACGCCGGCCGACCGCGCAGCCGAAATACGCCGGCTCCTTGAGGAGGACCGCCTACACGACCGCAGTGGCTCACGACCGTTTCAAGATGCGACGGGGCGCCTCTGCTTCCATGCCCGGACGGCGATTCTAGCCGGGCGCAAGGTCAGCTCCATCTGACCTCCTGTCCCGACGGTCAGTGATTGATAACAAAGCACATAGCGACGTACTGGAGCAGTTCGGCTATTGCGTACTACCACTACCGGTGGCTACAATATGTCTCACACTGAGAGATGAAGGTTTCTCTTCGGGAACAAAGCTTGCCAGTGGGGCGCTCGGAAGTGGCATCAAATCAACGGGCGCGGTTTGGCGATTCGAGTGCTGTATATTAGAGAGCGCTAACGGGGTTACGTGCGCCTCTCGCTCGAAGTGCTAGAAAACGGTCTGTGAATTCTCGGTTGACCGAAGCTGCAGGATGAGGTAAGTATTCGCCCCTGGGAACCATCGGGGGAAGTCGCGGATCAAAGGCGGTTTGGTGAACAAAGGTACAAAATCAGTTCTAGCAATTTTGATGACAGCGCTTTTCGCAGCGCCAGTTCCCGCAACGACCGGCGCAGGAAAGGCTGTCGCGCGCACCCGCAAGTATGCCTCGCGTTACCGCGGCGTTCCCACGTTTGCCGATTCTTCCAGCGCAGACATCTCCACGTTTGATGACCCGGTTGTTCGCGAGGCAGCCGTCGAAGCGCTGGGGCGCTACAACGGATCTGTCGTCGCCGTAGATCCCAACACGGGGCGCATTTTGACGGTAGTAAACCAAAAGATTGCTTTCGGTGACGGGTACATTCCGTGCTCGACGATCAAGCCGACCATCGCCCTCGCTGCTCTGGAAGAAAGTGTCATCACGCGCGACACCATGCTCAAGGTAAGCTACCGCAAATACATGAATTTGACCGATGCGATGGCCCACTCCAACAATGTTTTTTTTGAAGAGCTGGGACGCCGCATGGGGTTTGATACGGTTTCGAAATACGCGCGCCTGCTAGGTCTTGGCGAGCTGGCCGGCTACAACCTGCCGGAAGAGCATCCCGGTGCATTTCCGAGTGCGCCTCCGGCGCTCGGTGGTATTTCCCGCATGTCCAGTTTCGGTGAAGGAATTCAGATCACTCCGCTGCAGCTGGCCGCGCTCGCTGCGGCATTTGCAAACGGAGGCACGCTCTACTATCTGCAATACCCCCGCACACAAGAAGACGTACAGAATTTCGCGCCGCGCGTGAAACGCGACTTGAATATCGCGTCGATTCTCCCGGAAATTCGCGAAGGCATGCTCGCCGCTGTTCTCTATGGCACGGGCAAATCCAGCTTCGACCACGGCGGCGACGAGACCCCGCTTGGCAAGACGGGTACCTGCGACGATCACACCACGCCGTCGCACATCGGCTGGTTCGTGACCTACGCCGACGAAGCCCATCCGAAAATCGCGCTGGCCGTTCTACTCCGCGGAAATACGCGCAGCGTCAAGGGCCCCATGGCTGCCGTAGTCGCAGGGCGCATCTATCGCAAGCTGCGCGAACAAAACTATTTCGCCGAATCCACGGCTCGAAATACGCCGCTCAGCCCATTCGTTTCCGGCAAATAAGCTAGAAACATTTAGCGACCAATCAAGCGGGATGCGCGGAATGGAACGCCTCGAGGCATTTCTTGGCGGTTTCCAGTTCCGGGAATCTGCTGCCTTCCTGTTCGATGAGGTAATACTCCGCTCCGCCAACGCTTTCCGCAGCCGCGAAAATGGCTTTCCAATTCGCCACGCCCTCACCAAACAAAACGGAGTAGCCTTTCCCGGGTTCCGGCGACCATTCCTTCAGATGGAGGGATCGGATTCTGCCCGGATTGGAGCGAATCCATGCCACGGGGTCCGAGCCGGCTTCGATGCACGTGCCCACATCGAGCTGCAGCATCACGGAAGACTTCGTATTCTTCGCGAGAATTTCGATAGGGCGGACGCCGCTCTCGGGGGTGAACTCCGCTTGATGGTTGTGATACCCAGCCTTCAATCCTGACGGCTCCAACTTTTCCGCAGCGAGGTTCAGCGAGTCCGCCACCGTTTTCCAGCCATCCAAGCCGGGTTTTTCGTGCGAGCTGGCCATCACCATATATTTCGAACCCAAAATTAGATTCATGTCGCGCGCCCGCGAAAGCTTATCCGGGCCCAGATAGGAACTGTCGTTGTGAGTGGAATAGCAATGAACGCCGAGGTCATCCAGGAGCTTCCTCACATCCTTGGTCTGGCTTTCCGTCCACTCAAAATAAGGCGCGTAAAACTCAACGCATTGGTAGCCCAGTGCGGCGACCGCGCGCACCGTACCCGCGAGATCCTGTTTCAGCGCGTTGCGCACGGAATAAAGTTCCAGACCGACGGGAATCTGCGGCGCTCCTGGGGCTCTGAGAGCCCAGGGCAGCAGCGCCGACATGGTTAGAAAAGAGCGGCGAGACAAGGCCTTTGGAGTCATCGCTCGATGCTACTCCAGAACGAACTGAATTTCACCAACAAGGGGCGAAGCAACCCGAGAGGTTGGGTGATTGGACGCATTGCCTAGATTGGTGTTTGACGCGAAGTGTGGTGTGATACAAAAGTGTTCGTGCTGGTTTCGGACGCTTTGGTCGTGGATCAGGTTTTGTCCGCCCGGTTTCGGAGGAATGCCGCGTCGACAGGTGTCGCGAGTGGCAGGAGGCGAGAGTGAATCGCCGTTTTGTGGTTGTGCTAGTGATGCTGCTGTGCTTTGGCGCCGGCGCGCTTGCGTATGTTTTTCGAATGCGCCTCGCGGCCTCCGCTGAATTCCGGCGTCAGGTGAAACTCGGCCAGCAAGAGGCAGCTTGGATTCGCTCGCAAATTATCTTGCCAACGGAAAAGCGCGTTCTGGCCCGGGACAATTTCACCTCGGTGCTGGAAAAGTTCGGGCTGAGCCACCAGGATGCCGCCAACGCGTCCTCGGCGGCGCAGCACGCGTTTAACCTCCGGCAAGTGCGCGCTGGGAATACCATCACCGTGGGGCGGTCCGTTGAAGGTGACTTGCGCGAGATTGATTACAAAATCGACGCTGACCGCATGTTGAAGATTGTGCCGGCCGAAAGCGGCTTCAGCGCGGAAGTAAGCGTGATTCCATCAAAAACGGAAGTCACCGCTGTTTCCGGGCAGCTCGATGATTCGCTCTTCCATGCCGTCGAGCAAGCGGGCGAATCCCCGGAAATCGCGATGCGCCTCGCGCAAATTTTTGGTTACGACCTGGATTTCTATACCGATCCGCGCAGGGGCGATGCTTTCCGCGTTTTGCTCGAGAAAAAGAAGTATGCCAACGGCAAGACGGCAGGCTACGGAAAGATTTTCGCCGCCGAATACGACAATGGCCGCAAAAAATACCAGGCATTACTTTTTCATGACGAATTCGGCCGCCCCGGCTACTACACCGCCGATGGCAAATCGCTGCAAAAAGCATTTCTTCGCTCGCCGCTCAAATTCTCCGCCCCGGTCACTTCGCATTTCAGCAATGCGCGTTTCCACCCGATCCTGAAAACCGTTCGACCGCACCTGGGCACGGATTATGGCGCGCCCATCGGGACGCCGGTGCAAGCCATTGGTAGCGGCCGGGTGTTGTTCGCCGGCCTCAAGGGCGGAGAAGGGAATCTGGTGCACATCGCCCATTCGAACGGCTTCGAAACGATGTATTTGCATTTGTCGCGCATGTACGTTCACGCGGGTGAGCAGGTCGAAATCGGAAAGACCATCGGCCTCGTAGGCACTACCGGTCTCTCCACAGGACCGCATCTGGATTTTCGCATTTTGCAAAAGGGCCAATACAAGAACTTCGAGAGGCTCGGCTTGCCGCCTTCCGATCCAGTCTCCAAGAAGAATCTCCCGGAGTTTGCCGACGTTCGGGAGAGGTGGCTCCCGCTGCTGAAAAAACCTGAGCTGCTCCAGGCCGGCGTCCCCGTCGGCCCAGGGCGTTGAAAAAGACTCTCCCCGTCCAGTCCTTCCGTCTTCCCGGCTTCAATAAATGACGGGAAGTTTGGAGTAATCCGCCGCTCCTTCGCCGGTAACGCGGAGGACCAGTAGGGTGCGGTCATCGTGCGGGCTTTTGCCGGGACCGCTGTGGTCATCCGTCGCGGCGATGATTCTCTCGGAAAGCTCATTCGCCGAAATCTCCCGTCCGGCATCAGCCAGCAGGGCGTGCAAGCGTTTCGAGCCAAACTCCTCCTCGCGCACGTTTTCTGATTCCAGAATACCGTCCGAGGCAAACAAAACGACGTCGCCAGCCTGAAGATCGATAGTCGTCTCCTCATATTCGCTGTCGAGGAACAGGCCCAGCGGAACGCCTTCGACGCGGATTTCCTGGGTGCCGCCGCCACGGACCAGCAAGGGATAGGGGCCGCCGGCATTGGAGAGAGTGAGCTGGTGCGCCGCCGCGTCGTACACGGCAAAGAGCATGGCGATGAACCGCGCATCCAGGCGCGCGCCATACATCCGGCGATTGAGCATCTGGAGCATGCTCGCCGCATTGCACGTACTGCTCACCACAAGCTCGCGCAGTGTTCCGATAGCCAGCGAACCATACAGCGCCGCCGCAGTTCCTTTGCCCGAAACATCGCCCAGAGCCATGGCCAGCTTCCCCTGGCCGTAGGGAAGAAAATCGTAGAAGTCGCCGCCTAGCTCTCGTGCGGGAACATACGCGGCAGCGAGATCCAGGCCCGGAATCCCTCGCGCGCCATGGGGAAGGAGCTGGCGCTGGATTTCGCGAGCTGTGTTGAGATCATCCTGAAGACGAAATTCATTCTCCCGCGCTTCCTCGTAGAGCCGCGCGTTTTCCAGTGCCACCGCAATGAAGGACGCCAGAGTCGCAAGCATGCGCTCGTTTTCCGCCGTGAAGGCGCGCGGCTCCCTGCTTTCAAGGTCGAGCACGCCGATCAGGCGGTCCTGCAGGAGAAGCGGAACGACCAGTTCGGACCGCGTATCGACGCTCGTCTCGCAACGTATGTAGCGCGCATCGCTGAGCACGTCGTCCACCCGAATGGAGCGCCGCTCGGCGGCTGCGGTTCCGGTCAGACCTCGGCGGAGAGGCAAAGCGAGAAATGTCGGAACGGAATCCTCGTAACGCATTCCGAAAACGCCTTTGAGAAGCTGCGTCGACTCATTCCACAGCATCACGCTAAAAACATCGTAGTTAACGATGCGCTTGACACGCTCCGCAATGCGGCGCAGCAACTCCTCGCGATCCAAAATGGAGGTAAGCTCGCGGCTTACGTCATAGAGCAGCGTAAGCGTCTTGGCCTGTTCGGGGTACGCACTCAGAAGGCTCTGGGGAACGGGATCCACATCGCCAAGAATGGCGTAGGAGCCGAGTTGGGGGAAATCTTCCATTTTTGAAAGTACTGCGGAAACTGGTTCATTAGATGTAGCACAAACGAATTGGTTTCATAAGCCCTAAGCGCCTTCCCGCGCGATGCCTGTATGTCTCTCGGTAACCTTCCGTATCGGAATCGCTTGACGGAGGTGCGTGGCAACTCTACGCTAAGAGTGACGGAGAATCGGAGAATGTATGGTTCCATCTCAAGGGCAGGCAGTGGCTGCGCGTCCCTGTGCTTACTGCGGGAAGCCGGTGCCCACGCGGATGAATCGCTGTCCCTACTGCCGTGAGGAAGTTACCGAGGTTCGTTTATCCGCCCCCCGTCGTAGGAACGGCCGCCGCGAGATTCGCCGCGGTCTGATGTACATGCTATTGGGCGCCGTCATTTATTATTTCGTTGGCGGCCATAGCGGTCTGAGCCTGCCTATCACCCTTAATCCGTGGATGATCACGTATCTGGCTCCAGTGGTGTTTCTGGGCGGACTGGGAATGAGTCTATACGGGTTTTTTCTGCGGATGCGATCGTAAGGGCGGCAAGTTCCCGAGATGTCAAGAAAATGCGCTTTGGTGTGCAAATCCGCGGAAATTCTCACGGCTACCGAATCTTCCGCAAAACCGAGCCAATCCCAAAGCTTGAACAATTCCAAATAGGTCATCGAACGCCGATGCCGCGGCAGAACTCTCCGCTGTCCGGGGGATGGTCTTGTTGCGATTCTGCAGCTGCAAGTGCCGCGCGTTGAGGGATTGGTTGGGATTCTTCAAGCTTCGCGACGGTCACCCGTTCCGGACGGAAACTTGCGGCGGGAGCTTCCACCCGCGTGGAACCAGCGAGACTCTCCGTGGCCCTGTCCGAAGGGACAACGTGACGGATTCGGGGAGTACCGTCCTTCCAGGCCCTCGCTACCGTCAGAACCGCATGGCCTACTGATGGTCGGGACCCGTCCGGGTTCCTCCAGTTGGGCCTGAGAGAGTGATCGGAGGGGCAAATGAAAAAACTAGTCCTGGTAGTGGCCATGGCGATGATGGGCGTTCCCTTCAGTGCGGGCAGAGCCGCCGCGCAGGGACCGCAAGGGGCAGGTGCCAGTTCGGCGTCATCGAGCAGTTCGGGCGGCGGTACGCATTCGCTGAATCCCATCAAGTGGGTGAAGAAAGATCCAAAGTCCGCCAGTGATCAGCTGGAGGCCAAGGATGAGCAAGACAAGAGACTAACAGCCAACCTGCAGGCCCAAGGGGTCCTGCCGGCCAATACGGACGCCAAGAGCGCCTGCGAAAACTTCAAGGTGCTGGACGAGTGTGTAGCAGCGCTCCACGCCAGCAAGAACGTTGGAGTGGACTTCAACTGCCTGAAGTCAAATCTGACGGGCGTGCAAACGAGCGCGGATATGTCTTCGTGCAAAGGCCCGGCCGGTGATAAGTCGATCAGCTTGAGCAAAGCGATCCACGCCATGAAGCCGGACGCCGATGCGAAGAGCGCGGCGAAAACCGCCGAGAAGCAAGCCAAGGACGATTTGAAAGGATCGAGAAGCTAGTTCCGCTTCTCGAGAAAACGACAGCGAATTTCAACCGAAGCGAATTTCAACCGAGAGCACAGCAGTGTGAAAAGGGCGGGTTTGCCGGAAGTAACGGCGCCCGCCCTGTTCCTTTCATGCGCACAATTGGCAGGATCAGCTAATCTCCGCCTGTAGCAGCCTTCGCTTTATCGGCGCGAACCAGGGGCACATCCACCAGGTGCTCGGCCAGGAACCACACTTGAAGTTCGTTTGTCCGTATCACGTTCGAGACCATCAAATCGTTCGTTCCGTCATCTCCGGCGTCACTGGCTTGTTTGGCCATCGTGCGCGCTTCCTTCAAGATGACTTCATGGGCTTCGAGCAGCCGCGAGATTTGTACCGGCGCTTCCTCCCGCCCACGTGGCAGCCGCGGGATAAGTGTTGTTTCAGCGACATCCGCCGCCATCGCCAGGCTGATGCCGCCCAGGACCTGAATGCGTTCGGCGATCTCATCTACGAGCTCGTCCTGTTCCCCATGATGTTTGTCAAAAAGCAGATGCAACTGGTGAAAGGTGGCGCCCGACACCTGCCAATGATGCTTTTTGTACATATCGCGAAGCGTCATGGTATCGGCGAGAAGCTGATTGAGGTTTTCTGTGCTGCTTTGACAGACTCGCTCATCGAGAGCGATCGGCAGTTTTGCGATTTTTCCGTAAGGCTGGATTTCGGGAGCATGCTGATGTTGAATCGGTCTAGCTTGTTTCGTGCCTGCTTCGAGTTGATTATAGGAAGCGTCTCGCTTGTTGTTTTTGGGGCTCATGGATGCCTCTCCTAAGGTCGGAATTAGCTTGGAATCCCGAGACCCAAGCATACGCTCTTTCCGGGTGAACGGGATTCCCCGATCGGAGGCCGAGATGAAGAGAACTGCGCCCAGTCTGGCCGCTATTCTAAACCGCCTCGAGAAGCATTACGGCCAGCAGGTAGCCGTCGGGCCGAGGGCACCCTACGAGAGGATTCTGTTTGTGAACTGCGGCTATCCCGCGACGGACGCGTCTTGCACCAAGGGCTACGAAGCGCTAAAGCATGAGGTGGGAACGAAGCCGGAAGAGATTCTAGCCGCGCCAAAAGAGAAACTGGCAAAGCTGATGCGCCTCGGGGGCCTCGTCCCGGAGCTGCGCGCAGAGCGCCTGAAGACCATCGCGCGGATGGTGAACGAGCTATTCGGCGGGGACTTCGAGCGGGCCCTGGACAAGATCATGCAGGATGAAAAGATGCCGGCCGACAAAAGGATCCGCCGCGTAAGGAGCGCATTGAAAGAATTCCCCGTCATTGGCGGCCCTGGCGCGGACAGAATTCTCTTATTTGCGCGATTGGCGGCGGTGGCCGCGGTGCCTTCGGCAGTTGTGGCCGTGCCGCAGCGTATGCGGTTCGGCGCCGAGGACAAGAACTACAGCGCGGGTTACCGCGCGGCACAGGAGGAAATGTCGGCGGAACTCCCCGAGACGTTCGACGCAAGAGAGAGAGCCTATCTCCTGCTGAAGCGTCACGGCGCGGAGATTTGCAAGCGAACGAAACCGAAGTGCGAGATATGTCCAGTCAGCGGCATGTGCGCCTATTTTCGGGAAAAGCGGCCAGGGAAAGAGTAGTCCCGGCTCTCTTCATCGGGTTCAGAAACCCGTCTACTGGGAGAACGCGAGCTATTTTACTTCCCAGGTGTCGCCGGCGCGAAGCAGCTTCGCAAGATCGCCCGGGCCCCGCTTAGCGATAACGTCCTTGATCTGCTGGTTCATGACATCCTCATAGCGTGGATGATCGTCCCATGCGCGAAGCACGCCGATCGGTGTCGGGAAGCCCGGACGGTGCTCCATGTGCGAGAGCAGGAAAGCGTAGGACGGCCGAGGATGATGAGCGTCGTGAACCACCAAGTCGGATTCCGTAATGCCGTTCCCAAGCTGGACGACTTCAATGTCCCCGTCGGCCTTGCGCCGGATGCCCTTGTCACGGTTCTTGCCGAACACCAGCGGCTTGTCGTGCTCCAGCTGCATGATGTGCTCGCTGCGCGCGTCGCGCTCGGTGAGATTGAACCACGCGCCATCATTGAAGATGTTGCAATTCTGCAGAATCTCGACAAAGGCTGAGCCTTTGTGGGCGGCGGCATGCTTAAGCGTTTCTTTGAGGTGCTGTTGGAACACATCGACGGAGCGAGCCACAAAGGTGGCCTCGGCCCCGATGGCGAGAGAAATGGGATTGAAAGGTCGATCCAGCGAACCGAAAGGCGAGGACTTGGTCTTCTTGTTGAACTCCGAGGTCGGCGAATACTGGCCCTTCGTCAAGCCGTAGATGCGGTTGTTGAAGAGCAGAACTTTCAGGCCGACGTTGCGTCGCAGCATGTGAATGGTGTGATTGCCGCCGATAGAGAGTGCATCGCCATCGCCGGTTGCCACCCAAACCTCGAGGTCGGGACGAATCGCTTTGATGCCCGTGGCCACCGCGGGCGCACGTCCGTGAATGGTATGAAACCCGAACGTGTTCATGTAATACGGAAATCGGCTCGAGCACCCGATCCCTGAAACCACGACGAAATTTTCGCGCTTGATCCCCAGCTCCGGGAAAACCGACTGAACGGCCGAAAGAATCGCGTAGTCCCCGCAACCCGGGCACCAGCGAACTTCCTGGTCGGTCTGGAAGTCTTTTTTGGTGAGAGGCGTGATTGGCGGCAGCGTAGCAGTGCTCATCGGGAATTCTCTCCAAGAATCTCTTCAATCTTTTGCTCGACTTCCACCTGCTTGAACGGCCTGCCCTGAATCTTGTTGAGGCCAATGGCGTCGACCAGATACTTGGCACGCAAAACCCAAAGAAGCTGGCCCATGTTGAGCTCCGGCACAAGAACCGTCTTGTATCGCTGCAGCACTTCGCCGAGGTTAGCCGGCAGCGGATTCAGATAGCGCAGGTGAACGTGGCCGATCTTACGGCCCTGCGCGCGCTGCGCTTTCAGCGCGGCCGTGATGGCCCCGTGCGTCGAGCCCCAGGCAACGATCAGAAGATCGCCTTCGGCGTCGCCGGCAGGCACTGCATCCGGAATCTCCTGCACGACGGACGCAACCTTCGCCGCCCGGATGCGCACCATGTTTTCGTGGTTGAGCGGCTCGTAATTGATGTTGCCGGTAACGTCCTGTTTCTCGAGTCCGCCGACGCGGTGTTCAAGCCCCGGCGTGCCAGGAACGGCCCACGGGCGCGCGAGCGTCAACGGGTCACGCTTGTAAGGCAAATAGCCATTCGGAGAGTTGGCCTCTGTCGCAAACTTCACCGGGAATGCCGGAATTTCATCGACGTTGGGAATCTTCCAAGGCTCGGCGCCATTCGCAAGATAGCCGTCAGACAGAATGATCACCGGAACCATGTACTTGACAGCGATGCGGCTGGCTTCGACCGCGGCCCAAAAGCAATCGCTGGGTGTGGCCGGGGCAATGATAGGAATCGGCGCTTCGGAGTTGCGGCCAAAGAGCGCCTGCAAAAGATCCGCCTGCTCGGTCTTTGTCGGTAGTCCCGTCGAAGGTCCGCCACGCTGAATGTCGCAAATCACCAGCGGGATTTCCACGGCAACGGCGAGACCCAGCGCTTCCGTCTTCAGCGCCATGCCCGGCCCCGAGGTCGTGGTGATGGCCAGGGCCCCTGCGTAAGCCGCGCCGATCGCGCTGGTGATCGCGGCGATTTCGTCTTCGGCCTGGAAGGTCATCACGCCGAAATCTTTGTATTGCGACAGTTCGTGAAGTATGTCCGACGCCGGTGTAATCGGATAGCTGCCCTGGAACAGCCGCAGCCCCGATTTTTGCGAAGCGGTGACAAACCCCAGCGCCAGCGCCTGGTTTCCGCTAAGGTTACGGTAAAAGCCCGGCGCGAGGTGCGCGGGCGGAATCTCATAACTGATCTGAAATGCTTCCGTGGCTTCGCAATACGAGTAACCAGCCTTCATCGCCAGTTTGTTTGCTTCGACGAGCAGCGGCTTGTTCTTAAATTTCGCGTCAATCCACCGTACCGTCGGCTCCATCGAGCGGTTGTAGAGCCAGTAGCACATGCCCAGCGCGAAAAAATTCTTCGACCGGCTCATAGACTTGGCGTCGATGCCCAGATGCTCGAGCGCGATTTTTGTCAGACGCTCCAGCTCCACTGCAAAGAGCCGGTATTTGTCGAGCGAATGATCCTCCAGCGGATTCGTTTTCGACTGCGCTTTGCGCAAGTCGTTTTCCGTAAACGCATCAGAATTTACGATCAGTATCCCGTTGGCCTTAAGGTCCGCGACATTCATCTTCAGCGCCGCCGGATTCATGGCGATCAGAACATCGACAGAGTCACCCGGCGTGTACACGTCGCTCGAAGAAAAATGAAGCTGGTATCCGCTGACGCCCGGCAGCGTTCCGGCAGGAGCGCGTATTTCAGCCGGAAAATCCGGGAACGTAGCGATATCGTTGCCGTAAAGCGCTACGGTATTGGTAAATTGGCTTCCGGTAATCTGCATCCCGTCGCCGGAATCGCCGGCAAAGCGGATGACCGCGCGATCAATCACCTCGCGTTTGTGCTTCACCGGTGGCGTTTCAATCAAAGTTGACATAGTGACCAAGGCTCCGCGGTAAGTGAACTCCCAGACCAATCCCCTGAGGGAGTGTGGCTCGATTTGTTAGATGGGCAGTGCGAAAACCAGGTTGGATACCCTATCCGGAGCCGACGGTAAGAGAATACCACACCCGCCCGTGTGCAGCGGGAAGAGTGACCGCCGCCGAAAATTGTGTCGTTACAGAAACGACGGCCCAGGATGGTGCGCTCGCGGCGGCCAAGTGCTGGTTGCCAGTCCCACCATCGCGCCGTCCGGAATCCGCACCTTCAAGCTTTGCGTCTCCTGTAGATGCAAGGAACTCCCGGGCTCGTGTATATCATTTCCAGAAGTGCGACCATAGGGAAGGGAACGTAACGCGAAGACAACTTGCCGCTTGACGTTCGCTTTCTTTTCGCCTAAAGTAGTGATGCTTCACTCGTGTGTGCGGAGGTGCACGATGACTCTGACAAAACGGCAGAAAGAGGTTCTGGATTACCTGGTCTCTTTTGATAACAGGCACGGTTACGCCCCCAGCTTTGAAGAGATCGGCAAAGGCCTGAAGCTGACTTCCCTGGCCACCGTTCACAAGCACATCACCACGCTGGAGAAAAAAGGATTCATCCGCCGCGGCTACAACCAGAGCCGCTCCATCGAGATTCTGCAATTGCCAAAACCTGTCAAGGAACAGATTAGCGACAGGAAGATTCAAGAACTGCCACTCGTAGGCCGGATCGCCGCGGGCCGCCCGCTGGAGGCCGTAGAAGAGCGCGAGACGATCTCGCTCGGCGATTTTGCTCGCGGCGGCAACTCTTTCGTGCTTCAGGTGAAGGGCAGCTCCATGATTGAAGATCACATCATGGACGGCGATTACGTGGTCTGCGAACAGACGCAAGTAGCCAATGCCGGCGACATCGTCGTGGCTCTGATCGGGGGCGAGGAAGCCACGCTCAAGCGCTTCTACCGCGAAGGAGCAGGCAAGATCCGCCTGCAACCCGCAAATTCAGAGATGGCGCCGATTATGGTTGCGGCGAATGACGTCAAAATTCAGGGCCGCGTCATCGGCGTACTCAGAAAATACTAAAGCTCTAATCGCCCAGTCGCGCTTCGCCTCCTTAATACGCAAGTTCCTCCCACTGCTGAGCGTAGCCGTCTTCTAACTCATTGCAGTCGGCATCTGTCGCCGTTCGACCGCAGCAGGTTCCCCCCAGGTCTCAGGCATGCGTCCATTTCCATTTCCGGTTACCATGTGAAATCCTTGTGACCATCTGGAAACGAAACGCGTCAAACATACGAGGCGGGCCAGCTCCCATGTCCCCGCGAAGGAAACGGAAAACGTGACGACCAAGCGCGAAAACATTCTGATTGTCGAGCCTGACGACGCACTGCGCCAGCAGCTCCAGGACGTGCTGCGTTCCGCAGGCTATGAAGTTTCCTCTGCTCCTTCGCAGGATGAAGGGTTCCGCGTCGTCCAAACCGGCGCCGTGGATGTGTTTGTGCTTTCCGCCGATCTGGCCGATGTCCTGTGTTGCAGCTCTCTGACAGAAATCAAAGGCCTCGGCTCTACGGCAAACACGCGCGTGATTCTGTTCGCCCGCGGCGGTGGCGCGATGCGTGCGCGCGCCCTGGATCTTGGCGCCGACGACGTGATGACGCCTCCCTGGGAACCAGCGGAACTGCTGGCCCGCGTGCGCGTGCAATTGCGCGACAAGCAAGCCCTCGAGGAACTACAGCAGAAATCCCGCATCGCAGAAGAAGGCCAGGAAATCGCGCACACCGCGTTCCAGGCCATTGCGGTAACGGAAAAAATGACGCGTGACGCGTTTTCGACTGGTCGGGCTCTGAAAATCGGTGTTTCTGCCCTCCTCGGGGTCGCCGCGCTCATCTCCATCATTTTTCTGCTCTTCACGCGGCGCGCCGATAAGGAGAACCGCCGCGCCTATTCCGTGATCGCGCAGCTCGAGCACGGGGTCCACACCGAAGAAGCCCTCGTCGCCGAGGCTAACCGCGCCCGCGAAGAGCTAGCGCAATCCGACATCACCGAACAAAAACGACAGCTTCAAAAACAAACGAACGATCTTCGCCAGAAACTCTCCTCCGCGGACGCCAGCGAAGTCTCCGGCCTGCGAAAACAGTTGGAGGAGACCACCAGCCGGTTGAAAAAAGTAGAAACGCAATCCGACGCTGCCGAAGGCGTCATTCGGGCCAACGCTCCCAGCGTATGCCTGCTTCACGTCTCGGTTTCCTTTCTCGACCAGAGCACACGGCGGCCTTTGCGTTACGGCGCCATCAATCCCGACGGCCAGCCCCTCAAGGACGGCGACGGCAATGTGGTCTACAGCCTCGAAGGCCGCGCCCCGGAAGTTCGCGAAGATTTCTTCGGCACAGGTTTCATCGTCGGCCAAAACGAAGTCCTCACCAACCATCATGTTGCCCAACCCTGGTGGAAGAATGAAGAATTAGGCGCCGCCTCGCAGCAAGGCTTGGAGCCAGCCATCGCCGAAATGACCGCCTATTTCCCCGAGGCGGCCGCCGGCATTTCCTTGAACATTTCCCAGATCTCGGAGGAAGCCGACCTCGCCGTTCTCCGAGGCGACTTTTCCGCGCTGAAACGTCCCATTCTGAAACTCGACGGCCGCAAAGAAGCCGCCGTCAGCGGCCAGCCCTTAATTTCCCTGGGCTACGCTACTGGAATAAGCGCCATTCTGGCGCGCGCTGGAGAAGACGCCGTAAAGGACATTGTCAGGTTGAGCGGCGGCGACCCAAAAAAAATTGTGGACGAACTTCAGCAACGCAAGCTGATCCGCCCCCTGGTGACCCAGGGACATATCGGCGACGTGCTGTCCGATAAAATTGTCTACGACGCCCAAACCACCTCCGGCGGCTCTGGCGGCCCACTGATAAACCGCGACGGTCAGGTGATTGGCGTGACCTTCGCCATAGTCAGGGGCTTCGGCGGCTCCAACTTCGGAGTTCCCATTCGCTATGCACAACCGCTGCTAAAGCCGTAAGACGTTGGCAGCCTGGTGGTGCGGATTCAAATTGCTTGTTCTGCGAATCGAAATAAGTGCTCCAGTCGCGCCGCGTCCGCGTGAAACAATCTAAGATTTCGCGTAACCTACTTGCCGGCTCCGGAATGATGAAGAACAAACCCATTCGAAAATTACTCGCTGCGAATCGCAGCGAAATCGCCATACGGATTTTCCGTGCCGCGAACGAACTGGGCCTTCGCACCGTCGGGATCTATTCCCAGGAAGACCGCTTGGCGCTGCACCGGTTCAAAGCGGACGAGGCTTACCAGGTCGGCGTTGGCAAAGGGCCAGTCGAAGCCTATCTCGACATTGCCGGCCTAGTTGCCTTAGCGAAGGAAAAGGATGTCGACGCCATTCATCCCGGCTACGGATTCTTGTCAGAGAATCCTGCGTTTGCCCGCGCCTGCCAGAAGGCAGGAATTACCTTCATCGGCCCTAGTCCCGAACTGCTCGAACTCCTCGGAGACAAGACGGCCGCAAGGCGACTGGCCGAAGGAGCTGGCGTACCGGTGCTACCGGGAACGGAAGAATCGATAACTTCAGCGGCCGAAGCCCGCAAGTTCCTAACCACGATCGGCTATCCGGTCATGGTAAAAGCGGCCATGGGCGGCGGGGGGCGCGGCATGCGTGTCGTGCGCACCGAGGCTGAACTCGAGCAGCGTCTCGAGGAGGCTCAGGGCGAGGCCAAGTCTTCCTTCGGCGACGCGTCCGTGTTTCTAGAAAAATATTTACCGCATGTGCGCCATGTCGAGGTCCAGATTCTCGCGGACAATCATGGGAATCTGCTGCACCTCTATGAGCGCGATTGCTCCGTGCAGCGGCGTCACCAGAAAGTCGTCGAAGTAGCACCCGCTGTGAATCTGCCGTCGTCTGTGCGCGCAGAACTTTGCGATGCCGCCGTGCGTCTGGCGCGCAAAGCCAAGTACCACAACGCTGGCACGGTCGAGTTCCTCTACGACGTCGACGCCAAGAACTGGTATTTCATCGAAGTGAATCCCCGCATCCAGGTGGAACACACGGTAACCGAGATGGTCACGGGCATCGACTTGGTCCGCTCGCAGATTCTGGTCGCCGAGGGCCACCAGCTGCACCAGGAGCCGCTCGCGCTGCCCGAACAAGCAAACGTGCCACTCTACGGCGCGGCCCTTCAATGCCGCGTCACCACCGAAGATCCCGAAAATAATTTTGCCCCCGATTACGGAAAGCTTACGACCTACAGATCCCCAGCGGGATTTGGAATTCGTCTCGACGGCGGCACCGCCTATGCCGGCGCGGTCCTGGCCGCGTACTACGATTCGCTCCTCGTAAAAGTGACGGCCTGGGGCACAAAACTTCCCGAAGCTTGCCAGCGTATGGACCGCGCGCTCCGTGAGTTCCGCATTCGCGGCGTCAAGACCAACATCCCTTTCCTCGAAAACGTCGTCAACCATCCGCGCTTCCGCGCCGGTGAAGTCACGACTTCTTTCCTCGATGAATTACCCGAGTTGTTTCGTCTCGAAAGCCGCGGCGACCGCGCCACGAAACTGCTCTCCTATCTCGGCGACGTGATTCTTAACGGCAATCCCGAAGTAAAAGGCAAAGTAGTTCCCAAGGGGCTGGAGCAGGCCACCCTGCCCTCCGTGCCCGGTATCAACCCGCCGCCCGGAACGCGTCAATTGCTCCAGAAACTGGGTCCCAAGAGATTTGCCGGGTGGGCCAGAAAAGAAAAACGCCTGTTGATCACGGACACGACCTTCCGCGACGCCCACCAATCGCTGTTGGCCACACGCGTGCGCACCCACGATCTGCTCGCCACGGCCAGCGCCGTGGCGCAACGCCTCCCGAACCTTTTCAGCCTAGAAATGTGGGGCGGCGCAACTTTCGACACAGCCATGCGCTTTCTTCACGAAGACCCCTGGCAGCGCCTCCGCGATCTGCGCCATCGCATTCCCAATATCTGCTTTCAGATGCTTCTCCGCGGCGCAAATGCCGTCGGCTATACCTCTTATCCGGACAACGTGATCGTCGAGTTCGTCCGCGAAGCCCACGCGCAGGGGATCGACATCTTCCGCATCTTCGATTCCCTGAACTCCATCGAAAACATGCGCGTCTCCATTGATGCCGTGCTCGCAACCGGCGCCGTCTGCGAGCCCGCCATTTGCTATACGGGAGACATCTTCGACAAAGCCCGCCCGAAGTATTCCCTGAAATACTACCTATCCATGGCCAAGCAACTCGAAAAACTCGGCGCACATTTTCTCGCCATCAAAGACATGGCCGGCCTTTCCAAGCCTTATGCGTCCTACGAACTGGTAAGAGCCCTCCGCGAAGAAATCGCCATCCCGGTCCACTTCCATACCCACGACACCAGCGGCATCAATTCCGCCTCCGTCCTGAAAGCCGCGGACGCCGGCGCTGACGTTGCCGACGCGGCCGTCGCGGCCATGAGCGGCGGCACCAGCCAACCCAATCTCAATTCCATTGTCGAAGCGCTGCGCCACACGCCGCGTGACACAAATCTCGACATCGAGGCCCTCAACGAATGCTCTGACTATTGGGAAACGGTGCGTACCTATTACCTGCCCTTCGATTCCGGTCCGAAGGCCGGCTCCGCGCGTCTCTATCAACACGAAATTCCCGGCGGTCAATACACCAATCTGCGCGAACAAGCCGCCGCCATGGGATTAGGCCAGCGCTGGCGGGAAGTAGAAAAAACGTACGCCGAAGTGAATAAACTTTTCGGCGATATCGTGAAAGTGACTCCTTCCAGCAAGGTCGTCGGCGATATGACCCTGTTTCTGATGGCCAACGAACTGCAACCGGGCGATGTGCTCAAGCTCGACGAGACCCACGATCTTTCTCTGCCGAATTCCGTCGTAGAAATGTTTTCCGGTGTCCTGGGTGTTCCACCCGGCGGATGGCCCCTTACCTTGCAAAAAATAATCCTGCGCGGAGCCGCCCCACTCCAAGGCCGCCCAGGCCGGAACCTGCCAGCGGTCGACCTCCCAGGGGAATCCGCTATGCTCGAGAAAAAAATAGGCCACCGCGTGCGCCCCGATGAGCTTTTGAGCTACCTTCTCTATCCGGAGGTGTTCGTAGCGTACGACAAATTCCGCCAGACCTACGCGGACGTAAGCGTTCTGCCAACGCACGCCTTTTATTACGGCCTGGTTTCTGGCGAAGAGATCGCCGTCGAAATCGAGCCAGGAAAAACGCTCATCCTCAAATTTCTGACGGCCAGCGATCCGCACCCCGATGGAACGCGCACACTTTTCTTTGAGCTGAATGGCCAGCCGCGCGAAGTCAACGTGCGCGACCGCGCATTGCGTGTCGTAGAACGCGCCCACCCGAAAGCCGATCCCGCCGATCCCGGACAGGTAGCCGCTCCCACCGCCGGCGTAGTCAGCGGCATCGCCGTGCAAGTGAACCATTCCGTCGAGCGCGGTGCTAAGCTCTTAACCCTCGAAGCCATGAAAATGCAATCAAATATCTACGCGTCCATTGCCGGCCGCGTCACTAAACTTCTGGTCGCGCCAGGACAGCACGTCGAAGCCAAAGACCTGCTGGTGACCATTGCCCCGTGAACGGCCCGAATCTCCGCAAACATCAAGGTTTCCGCTCGCGCTTCCTGAGAAACGAGCGCGACCTGGTCGTCTATCTCCCGCCCGGCTACGACCACCAGCCCGAGCGTCATTTTCCAATCCTGTATCTGCACGACGGCCAAAATCTTTTTGACCCCTCCACTTCCTTCATTCCAGGCATGGATTGGCACGTCGGCCAAACCGCGGACCAAGCCATCAGCGCTGGCGCCGTCGAGCCGCTCCTCATCGTTGGCATTTACAACACTGGTAAGCAGCGCATTCGCGAATATACTCCGACTCGCGTCCCCAAACTCGGCGGCGGCCGTGCCGACCGCTACGCAAGATTTTTGATCGAAGAGCTAAAACCCTTCATCGAGCGCGAATACCGCACTCTTCCCGGCCCCCAAAAAACCGGCATCGGCGGCTCTTCGCTCGGGGGACTGGTCTCTCTCTATCTAGGTCTCAAGCTTCCTCACATTTTTGGAAAACTCGCCGCGCTCTCGCCTTCCGTCTGGTGGAACCAGCAGGTCATGCATCGTTTCGCAGCTGCTGCTAACGTGGATCCGCGCCCGTGCATCTGGTTGGACATCGGCACACGCGAAGGCCCGCGCATAGTCCAAGACGTCGAACAATTTCGCGACGTGCTTTTGCAAAAAGGCTGGCAGCTCGGCTGCGACCTGCATTACCAGCGCATCGAAGGCGGCGAGCACAACGAAGCCGCTTGGGCCCAGCGTGTCGGTCCCTTTCTGCAATTCTTGTATCCGGCCCGCTAAACCGAAGTATAATCCGCAGCTGTCGCGCGGCGGTTCGCTGCCATTTTCCTGTCAAGCGCGCAGCATTCAGGGGTCATCGATGCCAGAGAACCGTCCTTTCACCATCCTGTGTGTCAGCTCCTACGAGAAAGGTCAGGAGTTCTTGCGCACTTCGAAAGCCATCGGCTGCCGCGTGCTCCTCTTGACGGTAGAAAAACTCCGCGACGCAGATTGGCCCCGCGATTCCATCGACGAAATGTTCTTCATGCCCGAAGAACTTACCGTGAAAGAGCTGATCAACGCGGTAAGTTTTGTCGCCAGGTCGCAACCGATCGACCGCATCGTGGCCCTCGACGAATTCGATATGGAAAACGTCTCCGCCCTCCGCGAACACCTGCGCATCCCCGGCATGGGACTAACCACCGTCCGCTATTTCCGCGACAAACTCGCCATGCGCGCGCGCGCACAGGAAGTGGGCATCGCCGTTCCAGAGTTCGTGCCGGTCCTCAACTACGATGCCTTGCGCGAGTTCATGGCTCGCGTCCCTGCGCCGTGGCTGCTAAAGCCACGCTCGCAAGCTTCGGGAATCGGCATGAAAAAGATTCACGAACCTTCCGAACTCTGGCCGTGGCTCGATCAGCTCGGGGACCGGCAATCCACCTATCTGCTCGAGCAATTCGTCCCCGGCAGCGTGTACCACGTCGATAGCGTGGCCTCAGAACGTGAGGTCGTCTTCGCGGAAGCCCACGCCTACGGCGCGCCTCCGCTCGAGACCTCGCATCAGGGCGGCGTTTTCACCACGCGCACGCTCCCCCGCGATTCACCCGAAGTGAAAACTCTGCTCGACATCAATCGCAAAGTTCTCGACGAGCTCGGCTTCCTGCGAGGTGTCACGCACGCAGAGTTTTTGAAAGCACACGCCGATGGAAAATTCTATTTTCTCGAAGTCGCCGCGCGCGTCGGCGGCGCCTATATCTCGGATGTAATGGAAGCGGCCACAGACATCAATTTATGGCGCGAGTGGGCGCGGCTCGAAGTGGGGGCCGGGAAGCAGCCCTACCATCTGCCCCCCACCAGCCACGACTACGCCGGAGTGATTGTCTCGCTCGCCCGCCAGGAGCGCCCGGACACTTCCGCCTACAACGATCCCGAAATCGTCCACCGCATCACCAAATATCATCACGCGGGTTTCCTTCTAAAATCGCCCCGTCCCGAACGCATCGAAGAACTCTTGGATTCCTACTCAAAAAGATTTCAGGCAGATTTCTTGGCCATGCAACCAGTCCCCGAAAGGCCAAGTTCCTGATCTCGAAGAGATTTCCAGTTCCGCGCCCCAGCTCGATCGATGCCAAGAATGTACCCTTCAGATCGTAATGCCTCGGCGTTTTAGGCCGGGGATATAGGGATAGGAGGCCTCCCTTGCTTTTCTGAAGCCCTCCTCCTAAAATCAGTTCGTGCAAGAGACCTGTGGGCGCCTCTTCGTTGTCGGATGTAAGGGCGCTGTGGGAGGAACCCGCCGAAGCCATTCCGCAAAACCAGCCGGAGGAGGCCGAAGGAATCCTCTCCCTTCTGGGAGAGCGAGGATGTCAAGCAAACTTAACCGCGAACACAAAACGAACGGACTGGCCAAAGGTCCAGTTTACTTTCACGCACCGCCCATCAAGACTGCGTTTGCTGTGCGCCTCACTGAGGACTACAGTTTGCAATACCCCAAGGATTTTTTGCACGGGGTGGTGCTATCCCTTTGGGAGGACCGATGTGGGGCAATAAGAAACCGGAAACGCATTCCGCGCAACCGGAGCTGAAAAATTTTCCAACGAATCAGCCGCCGAAGCCCGCTCCGGCGACTTGGGAGGATAAACCCGCAATGAGTACAGATGCTATGCGTCCATTGGGTGCAACCGCGGACCGCGCCACGGCGCGGCTCGGGGCCAGCCTGCACGTGAAAGGCGAGATCTCCGGCAACGAGGATCTGCTGATCGACGGCTCGGTCGAAGGACTGATCCAGCTTGATGAGCGGAAGCTGACGGTCGGAACTACCGCAAAGGTCACTGCCGATATCATCGCCCGCGAGGTGGTGGTTTACGGCACCGTGAAAGGAAATCTTCGCGCCAAAGACCGTATCGAAATCAAAAAGGACGGCTCCGTCAACGGCGATCTAACCACCGCCCGGATCATGATTGAAGACGGCGCCTACTTCAAAGGCTCAATCGAAATCGATAAGAGCTCCGAGAAGGATTCCGCACACAACGCGTTTGCCAAGAGCTCGAACGCTCCCGTCGGCGCTCCCGCAGCGAAAACAATTTAATCCACGGTCATCTATTCTAATTCTCCTCGGGGCGGCGCGGACATGCAGTCCTCGCCGCCCTTCGATTTTTTCTGCCCCTTTTTTCTATGACCAATCCCGATGGCGAAAACATTTCATTGGACGCCACTTTCCTCGCCAACTGCCTTTGCATTTCCACTCTTCGGCCGCGCGTATATTTTTCTAACCAAACCCGCCGTTTCTTCATCTGACAAAATGTAGAATCCAAAGCGAAAACAACCGCTCGCCATGCAGCGCTCCGTACCTGCGCGAGAGGAGGATAATGTGGACACACGCAAGCTAGGCAATTCCGATTTGCAGATTACCGCGGTTGGCTATGGCGCCTGGGCCATTGGCGGCAGCGGCTGGGATTTCGCCTGGGGACACCAGGAGGACGCCGACTCCATCGCCGCCATTCATCGCTCGCTCGAACTCGGCGTGAATTGGATCGATACCGCCCCGGTCTATGGGGTCGGACATTCCGAAAAAGTCGTCGCCCAAGCGCTCGAAGACTGGCGCGGCCCGCGGCCCTACGTCTTCACAAAATGCGTTCTTCGCTGGGACGACCAAGGCCACGTCACCCAGAACCACACAGCCGCATCCATACGTCGCGAATGCGAAGACAGCCTGCGCCGCTTGCAGGTCGAAGTGATCGATCTCTACCAAATGCACTGGCCGCCCTCTGACAATGGCCCCGGCCTCGAGGAAGCCTGGCGAACCATGGCCGCCCTCCACAAAGAAGGAAAAGTTCGCTGGATCGGTGTTTCCAATTTCGACGTCGCGCAGATCCAACGCGCAGAAAAAATTGCCATGCCTCGGTCCTTGCAGCCGCCCTACTCCTTGATTCGCCGTCAAGTCGAGAAAGAGATCCTGCCCTATTCGAAACAGCAGGGAATCGGTGTCATAACCTACGCGCCCATGGCCTCCGGCCTGCTCACCGGCGCGATGACCCGGGAGCGCGCCGCCGCTCTCCCGTCCGACGATTTCCGCAGCAAGAGCCCGGAATTTCGCGAGCCGCGCCTGTCAAAAAATATCGATCTCGTGGAGCGCCTCCGGAGGGTCGGAGCCCGCCACGGCCGCAACCCCGGCGAAGTAGCCATCGCCTGGGTTCTCAGCAATCCCGCCGTCACCGGAGCAATCGTCGGCGCCCGAAACGCCAAACAAGCCGAAGGCGTCATGCGCGCCGGCGAACTAAAATTAACCCCCGAAGAAATCATGGAAATCGAAGGCGCTGCGGCAGTTGCTGCGGCTAGATGACCCATGAAGCGCGTGAGGAGGCTGGATCCATGGATTTTGGCCTGAAAGGCAAGAAAGCCGTCGTTTCCGGCTCCACTGCAGGCATCGGCCTGGCCATCGCTACCGCGCTAGCCGCAGAAGGGGCGAAAGTCGTCGTCAACGGCCGCACCGAAGCCCGCGTGAATGCCGCACTCGAAAAACTCCGTCAACGCCACAAAACCGCCGATCTCGAAGGCGTCGCCGCAGATCTGGGCACGGCCTCGGGCGTCGACTCCTTGGTCAAGCAAATCCCGCGCGCCGACATCTTAATCAACAATCTCGGAATCTTCGAGCCCAAGCCCTTCGCGGAAATCCCCGATGCCGACTGGCTGCGCTTCTTCGAAGTCAACGTCCTTAGCGGCGTCCGCCTCTCTCGCCACTATTTGCCCGGCATGCTCATAAACAATTGGGGCCGTATCATTTTCATCTCGAGCGAGTCCGGTTTTCAAATCCCCGCCGAAATGGTTCACTACGGCATGACCAAGACGGCGCAAGTCGCCGTCGCCCGCGGTCTCGCCGAATCCGTAGCCGGCACAGGAGTCACGGTAAACTCCGTCCTTCCCGGCCCCACCGCCTCCGAAGGCGCCGTCGGTTTTCTCGATAGCTTGGCCAAGAAGAGTGGCCTTTCGCCTGCCGAGATGGAAAAGGAATTCTTCAAATCCGCCCGGCCCAGCTCGCTCCTCAAGCGTTTCGAAACACCCGAAGAAATCGCCGCCGTCGTCACTTTTGTCGCCAGCGCGCAATCTGCGGCCATCAGCGGCGCATCCGTGCGCGCCGAAGGCGGCGTAATCCGCAGCATCTAGTGTCACCCCCAAGAAAAATCTCCGAATCTTTGTCGGGGCGGGGCTGGCCCCGCCTAACCGGTCCATCAAAAACTCCCAAATCAAGCCCGCGCAAGATCTGGGCGCCAAGTCTTAATCAGCCGCTTAATCGCCTTTCGATCACTTACCTTCTCCTCCAGCACTCTTCGCGCAAGCTCCGGCAGCTCCGCGTTACTCGCAAAGCGCAACGCCACCAGCTGATTAATCGTAAACTCCCCGATGCGCGCGTGCATATCTGCCGGCAACAACCGTTCCAACCGTATCCGCTCCTCAATCCGGATGACCCGATCCTGCACCTTCATCGCCATCATGCGCGCCATCACCATTCCGACAAAAAGTGCCGCCGCGACCAGCACGGAAAACAGACCGCCTGCTGTGAACCACGCTTTCACGCACCAGTAAATCTTAAATCCCAAATTAATTAACAACACCGGCAAAACAAAAAAATGGTACGGCGGCACCCATTTCGCATGACTTTGGAAACTCTGTTGGGCCATCTCTATCCTCCAAGTTGCGTGCCGATTCTAGCAGAAGCGCCCCGGTGGGCAATTCCGCAGCGTCTATCAATTCCGCCCCAATGCTGCTTCAGCTCGTGCGCAACGCCACCATCTCCTGCTCATTTTTATGCGAACCGTTTTCATCCCCTCGGCATCCAATGCTCAGATAGACTTAGATGGGCGCAGCGCACATTCCGCGATCGAACACGAGGAGCAATCAACATGGCAAAAGCCATCTGGGGTGGCAAGGTCATTGCCGAGAGCAACAACACCGTGGTGGTCGAAGGAAATGAGTATTTTCCTCCCGACGCAGTCAGCGAAAATGTCCTGAAGTCGAGCGCACACACCTCCATTTGCCCATGGAAGGGCACAGCCCACTACTACCATGTCGAAGTCGATGGAATGAAAAACGAAAACGCCGCCTGGTATTACCCTGAACCCAAGCCTGCTGCCGCGGGAATCAAGGGCCTAGTCGCGTTCTGGAAAGGTGTTCGCGTGGATGGCGGCAAGAGCTAGCAAGCCATCGCCACCCATCGAATTCCCGATCACCTGGGCTACTCACTCTGCTCTATTTCGCAAGCTCGTTCTTAAAAACACTTCCATTGTGCATCACAAAATGCACATGCTCTAGCTCTTCCACATCCTTCAGGGGATCCCCCGAAACCGCAACAATATCCGCATAAGCCCCCGCCGCCACCACCCCAATCTCGCCCTTCATCTCCAGCATTTCGCTAGCGCGCACGGTAGCCGATCGAATCGCATCCATCGGCGTCATCCCCAGTGAAACCATCCGCCCGAATTCCTGCGCAATCGGTTCCGTCCACGAAATTCCGCCCATATCCGTCCCAAACACGATTTTCAAGTGCGCCTCGAGCGCCTTGCGAAACGAAATCTCGTGCACCGCCGCCCGCGCCCGGTCGCGCTTTCCGCCCGGCGTATCCGCCGCTGCCCAGTCGCCGTAGTAAGGCGCGAGGGTCGGGCAATACCAGGT
>Ga0210394_10001528_pt1 | contig 36527 bp, 35 predicted proteins | sample IncBWC12MmetaG_FD_160121 | JGI IMG/M metagenome (GOLD analysis project Ga0210394, IMG submission 160121) | Forest soil microbial communities from Barre Woods Harvard Forest LTER site, Petersham, Massachusetts, United States - Inc-BW-C-12-M | ecosystem: Environmental > Terrestrial > Soil >... | reverse complement strand
AAAAACCCTTTTGGCCCTAAAGTGTAAACTATGTCTCCGGAACGTTCTGTAAAGGATCTCTTCGGACCGTACCAACGTGATAGTGGCGGAGGAGGAGGGATTCGACTTAACGTAGTATCAAGGGTGTGATTCGTTGGTTGACGTTGGTTCGCGCAGAATTCGAGACTGAAAGCAAAGAGTTTGCGTTTTGCCGCATGGATACTGCTTTTTATCAATACCTAACTCCCGCCAAGAATGTACCACGTGTAGCATGGCAACCCCCGCCCCGCTACCCAGCCGCACCCAAAGTTAGTTCTTTAGCGCCCTACACCTTTGCGAGATGTAAGTCAAGATTTTTCTTGACAAATTCTCGAATCCGTAGTAGGATGCGTTGTTACTCGTTGTCACTGGCTTTCCACAGCCAGCAGCCTATAGATAGTCGTGGGCGGGGGCTTGACAGCTATGTACCGCCGATCTGCTGATGGGTGTAACGGAATTCCCATTAGCAGTCGATAAGTCTGCGCAGTAAGCGCCCTTCCCCTCTCCCAAATAAGGTTGTGGGTGAACATCCGACACGGCAGAACTCTGCCTAGATAATTTCGGATGTGCCTATGCAACTTTCCAATCAATCAGTACAGCCACGGGGTTTCCGCATCAAAGAAGCCGCTATCTACATGGGGCTATCCCCGTGGGCGGTTGAAATCTTAATTCGTTCAAAAAAGCTCCCCGCTCTGAAACTCTGCCGCCATTACACGATTCTCAAGGAAGACATGGACGCCTTCCTTGATTCGGAGCGTGCGGCATGAAACTGCGCAAACTAAAGCGCAACGAGTGTTTTTCGAACTCGCTTTTCTACGTGAGCCCGTGGAGCGTGCGTAATGGGAGCCGCTAAAATCCGTAAGAAAAACGGAACGTATTTCGGACAGCCAAACCATGTTCCGAGCGAGCCCACGGTGGGAACCGTCGGGGGATACCGATATACCGAGAGCCAATATCAGGAATTTATAGCCTGCGAAGAAGCCGTTGTGGCAATCCATGAGTCATCACACGCCGTTGCGGCGTTTTTATTAAAAGTTCCTATTCAGGGTATGTCGTTTTACAGCCCTGAACACCCGCGCGCAACGGTAGCCGTCGCAGTCGTTGAAGCGGGGCTCCCTGAGCCTGAAATGTTGGCGAAAAGCACAGACGAACGCTGGGTACACGGTTGCGAGCACGCCTTCATTTCTTTGGCTGGCGTGTACGGTTGTTCTAGAGAAGGTTTCTCCGAGAATCCCTTCCACAAAAGACAAAGAGACTCACACATTGACGAAGCTAGTAGCAATCTCTACCACATAGGCTGCGTTCCAACGGACGAAATTAATGTGGAATTAGTTTGTTTGCTTGGAGCCGTTATTCAAATATTTAATAAGCCCATAGTCCAAGAAATGGTTCGGAGATTAGCAAACGAATTTTTGAACCGCAGAAAATTAGATGGAGCGGAGATTAAGCAGATTCTCCAACAAGTATTGGAGAGCGGCATAAGCGAAGAGTCGGGACGTGCGCTGTGAGCCGCCATCATCTTTCCAACCTTCCATTAAAGGACACCACAGAGATATCGGTTGCCACGTTGGTGGTGTTGGCATTTTTTCTAACGCCCTCTCTAACGTCCAAAGGCAGCCGTGCCGCAACCTTTGAGAAGGAAATTGCCTGCAATTGTTTTGTGCCGCATTTTTGCACTCGCTACCACGGGTTGCCACCCGTTGGGGCAATCCCTGTTCGTATAGAGCCCCGATTCCCGCTGCCAACCATTCCCCACGCCGCTTCGCAAACAGTGCGTTACGGCAACGAGCCGCCTGTGCGCCGTGCGAGAAGACACGGGTTTTTCAGCAAACACTCAAGTCTGAAAAAACAGTCCCCGATGGTCTGGCGAATCGTCCTTACTTATAACGACCAACTTGCGTACAACAAGTTTGCCGTTTTCGCTCTCGCCTCTTCGTCGTTGGTGCCGAACGCAGCGGAACTTTTTCGCCAAACACGCAAGGACGAACGTTGGGACAGAAAAAAGCAACGGATTCAATCTCGCCCCGAGCGTGAATTAGTCCGTGCTGTTTGCGAACATCGCAAAAGCGAAAAATATCTGCAAAGACTACTCAGGAGTTTTCTAGACAGGTGGCGGTTTCCCACAAAGAACATATTCTCAGTACCGAATTGGACTAACGGAATAACCCGTGAGCGCTGGCGTAAAGAAAGCCCAAAAGGTGGACGTATTGAAACGTTGGAGAGCAGTTTTCCAGATACCAGTTACTTGATGTATCTGGCTTCGAAGTTAGGTTACTCAAGAGATGCTGCTAGCGCTGCGTTAACTCGTGCGCATAATCCTTGGACACGCCCTGTGCGTGACAGGCGAAAAGCATCTTCCCAAAACGCCGACGAACAAGACTTGCACGGTTCTAGCGAGCACGTTGGTGCCGCAAGCCCCGAGCATCCCTATCGCCCCGCTTCACCGTCACGGCGTACAAAAGTCGGGGGTGGCTTAACAGAAGAACAGGTGCAAAACGGGCTTCGCAAAATGCGAACGGACACCCAAACGAAACGAGCCTTGCTTGAAATCGTTTATCGTCGCCGTTCAACCCTGCAAGTCTCGGATGAATACAACGTGCCTGTTGAGATTCTGTACGTCTATGCGAGTCGTTTGCGTGGTTATATCCACAAGACAGATGCAAACCCGAACGTCTGAAAAATCTTTGAGCAGTAAATTCAATAACTTACGCCATGAAGTGTTAAGGATTTGGCGTAGAAGGGAGAACCATTATGAAAGCAGTAAATGTTCAAGAATCCGTCATCAGCCTTGAACTGACAGATACAGGCATCAGGCGAGTAACCATATTCGCAGATGATGCCCGAGAACAAGGCGGTGCGCATTTTATTCTTGCGGCTGTCTCGGCGGAGATACGGGCACTAGACGAAGCCTTGAAGACTTTGAGCGGCTGTCGGGCAGAGAAGTAACAAGGCGTAAGTCTACAGTAGTGGTTTCCGACACCAACAATAGTTGTGCAGTACTTCCATTTTCGCTCGGGCATTTAATCCGAAACACGATAGGAGGAAATCAGACGGCGGATAGCCGATGGCGGTTGACATGAACAGGCTTGAACAAACCCATATTTCACGTGGGATGCTCCATGATTTATTCCAAAAAATAGAGTCTTTGGAAGCACGCGTAAGGCAACTGGAAGCGGAGTTAGCAGAGAAATCACGGACGCAGAACGGCTTCATTGTTGAAGCAGTCAGCAAGCAGCGGTAGCAGTGGCACGGCGGCTCCTTCAGGAGTCGAGAAAGGAAGGTCGCACGGCAGACCCTAAAAAGCCGACAAATAAACACAGGAGATGTATATGAAACATTTCGGGATAGTATCAGCCTTTTTTCCAAGCAGGAAATTTGGTTTTATTTTGCTAGATGATAAATCTAGCCGGTTCTTCCATTTGAGTAATTGCCCCAACGGCATACCGGTTCTCGGCGAACGCGTTGAATTTGAACTTGGCGACCCCGTCAAACTGGGTCGCGACAAACAAGCGGTCAACATCACACCTGTTTCCATTACTTCGGAAACTGACGTGCTTGATGCGCTGGCAGGCGTTCCAGATTCTGTAACCGACGCTTCTTCGGATGTGCTCCGATGAGTACCACCACACTGTTGCAGTTCGGTTCTAACGAACGCCAGAAATACGTCGCCTTCATCGTCACGGATATAAAAGAAGGGCGTTTGGATACTCGGAATAGATTGCGAGACTATCTCGCCAGTAAATACAACGTTAAAGCCGACGCTTTGACTGAGTCTCTTATCACCGACGCTAGAAGAATAGCCCAAAAAGAACTCGCTATTAGCAGCTTGTCATTCGCCGATGCGGAAGCGCACATTGAGCGATGCCTTGCGCCTGAGCAAACGGAAACACAACCGACCGAACAGCCGCAAACAGATGTTGCGGACTCGGGGAAAACTATCACACAACCTGCGTCACCCGTAGAAGGTGCTTTGATGATGGCGGCTCGTGGTGTAGCCCAAGTGCGTTTGGTACCACGAAACAAATTTCCCATTTCGGAGTCGGAAGATTGGCAGAACGATACGACTAACACCAAACTCACGACTAATCCAGATATCATCGGTGCTCACAACGGGAACTTTGGCAGTGGTGCAATCGCTAAGATTGGTAAGCCCTGCTTCTTTGAGATTGACACTAACGATGTTCTTGACCGCATCAAAACGGAAACGGGACACGAATTGATTAATGAAACTGACTTCCACGTGCGCTCAAGAAGCAAAAGAGGACACATATATCTTCTGCATACGGAAAAATCCGTTGCCGCAGGCAACATTTCGCAAACTTATGTGCAGCACCAAGATTGGTCTTTCCGTGCCGACGGACAATTTGTCGTGAGTGTTGGCAGCCTTCATCCAATCAGCGGCAAAGCATACGAACTTTTGAACGGGGGCGAGATCCGCCCTGTTCCCGATTGGCTCGTTGACTGGATGTTGACCCAAAAAACCAGCGGGCAGAACAGCAAAGATGAAACTCTTCGTAATGCGCAAGGGTTGGTGCCGCATGGAAGTTTGCACGGTTTTCTCGTAAAACGTGCGGGCATGATGCGGGCGGCTGGATTGGAAGTAGACAAGATTGAGGAGAACCTTCTCGATGTGGCGCACGAGGAGTGTGAAAATCCAATCGATGAAGAGAAGGTGAAGCAATACGCCCAATCAATGGGGAAGTACGCCAAAGGAACGCCTTGGGCGGAAATCGTACTCAACCAGAAGCCTACGAACTTGCAATTTCAATTGCCGACAACTGCACCAACGGCACCACCAACTCAAACCGCTCCGATTATTCCAGTTACTACAATCACTGTGATTGAAGACGTGAAGGAGAAAATTCCGCCGTTTGACTCAAGTGTCTTGACGGGTTTCTTCAAAAAGTTTGTGGAAACCGTATGCGAAGGCACGACTATTCCACCACAATTCGTATACCTTGCTACTCGGGTTTATGCGGGTGCATACATGTCAACGACTCTCAAATTATCGGGAGTTGATTGCGACACGTGCGTTTACGGCGTGAATATCGGAGAGACGGGCACGTCAAAAGGATTGTCTTGGCGTCGTGGCGTTGAGAACATGGCTAATCGCTTCAAGACTCTTGAGAGCGTTGGAATAATCAACAGCGCAGATTCAGGGGCAGGACTACGGGACGCATTCTTTGCGCTAAAAAAACCCATCATCATGTTCATTGACGAGTTAAAGTCTCTCGGCAATAAAGCAAACACGACTAAGAACCCTGAAATCGTGGACATGATTATTGAATTGGCGGACACAAAAAACGTAGGGCGTACCAAGGCTAAAAACGGAAGACAGGGCGGTACCAAATCTACGGAAGCAAGGTTAGGTTTCTACGGTTGCGCTCAAAGCGGTGAAGTCTTCCGTGAAGCATTCGTGGGACGTGGGAAACAAGGCGTTGACGAACGTTTTGATTTTGAATACTCCGAGCCGATTGAAGCGGGTGCTTTGCCAGACATCCCAGTTGGAGTATTGGCAACGCTTCAAGATGCATTCGTGAAACTAGCGAGTCCCGCACAATGGAAAGAGCCGATGGTAATGGCTTCGGATGCCGAGACTTATTTGCAAAACTATTGGAACAACCTGCCAGTGGAAACCCGTCAAAGGGTTCGCTTCTTAAAAAGCCTTCGCCGTGACATCTACCTGCAAGCGTGGAGCCGTGGCGTAGCAGTAGCAGAGTTAGACGATGTAGAGTGCGTTGTGCGGCACTTCTCGCGCCAGTTGGTTATCCGTCGTGTTTTGCTAGGTGACGATGCGCCGAACAAGGTGGGGCTCTATATCTCCCGTCTCAAGGAACTTGAGAGCAAAATGCACGAACGGTGTAACAAGGGCATTGCCGTCAAAACGACAGCCAAGACTCTCCGTGACTTTCAAACGGAAACCTACGCTTACAAAGAGAACGAACTGGATACCTTCCGAAAGGCTTGGGACTCTTATTGCAAAGCCCATTTAACGCCCGTTCAAGTTAAGGGTGCCAACGGCTGCACGTATACCAAGTACGCTCCGATGCCCCACGAGAACGAGACGTGGCTTTGGGAAGGGGTAGCCGTGGTTGATTGGCGCAACGCCTAAAACACCTTTGAAGATTAAGGGCGTGGACGCGCGGGAGCCTAGCGTGAGCGAAGACGGGCTTCGGCGCTATCCGAAGGCACGCCGTAACCCGAAACTAGAGGAATAAAGGCTGTGATAATTCTGTGACGGTTTGAGTGTTAACCGAAGAGCCGATTTGTTGTAGCGGAGCCCAAGGCAACGCGAAAAGGGTCGCAAAAGCATCTGCTACCAGAAGCCAAAAACAGCACTATTGAAAAGAGATGTTTTGGAGCGGTTTTGCATTAAAAATGGTAGCAGTGTCAGCCCTAGAATCAAAAGGAATTAACCCAGAAACGGGAGAACCTGCTACTTAGAATATAGAGTATATATACTGTATCTTTTAAGAAACGTTCTCTGGTAGCAGATGCTCCTCGGTGCAAACGAACCTAAAAAGTTTAATTGGTTGCGTGCGCTCGAACGCACTGTAGGTCAGGCATTCCTAAGATGTAGCGAGCAAACACACTTTTCACGATAATTGTCGCCGTTTTAACGTAAGTCGTTGAAAACGCACGGACCTGCCAAATAGTTCACTCGAAATGGGCCGGGGGTTCGCTCAAAAATTGATTTTTCGAACATTTTTATGGCTAAAACCACGCCAAACACCCATTCAAAGCGAACGGAGCCCAAAACCGTCAATTGGGAATCGTTTAAAGCCTTCTGGACAATTGGGGTAGGCGGGATAGCCAAAGGTCTCTGAACGGCTCGCCAGCGCGTGCCTAGGCTTCAAGCCAACGGGTTGTAAGGGCGTCGGGCGGTAGTCCTAGAACCGAAAACAAGGCAAACCTAGGCGGGTAGCCGTTTGGGGGTACTCGGTCAGATATTCCGCCGAACTGCCAGCGGTTGCGGGGGCGGTGTTCAACAATCCCCCGCAAGTTATTGATATTTTGGTATTGACAATAGTCATCTGTTTGTTGTACACTCCTGGGTAGAGGTTAAGCCCATGCGAGCAGCCGTCTACGCCCGAGTTTCAACCAACAACCACCACCAAGACCCTGAAGTTCAACTCAGGGATATTAGGGCGTTCTGCCAGTACAAGGGCTGGGAGATTGTGGAGACGTACATCGACAAGGGCGTTAGCGGGGCGAAGGCTAGCCGTCCAGCCTTGAACAAGATGATGGCCGATGCCGCCGAGAAGAAATTCGATGTCGTGATTGTGTGGAAGTTCGATAGGTTTGCTCGCAGCGCACAGCACATGTTGAAGGCTTTGGAGACGTTCAACTCTCACGGTATTGCGTTCGCCAGCGTCACAGAGAGCATTGACACATCAACGCCAATGGGCAAGATGTTGTTTACTGTTCTCGCAGCACTCGCAGAAATGGAACGCAGCATTACGGTGGAGCGTATCCACGCTGGACTCCGCAACGCTCGTGCAAAAGGAAAGAAACTCGGTCCCCGTTTCCAGCACCAGATTGACATCGCATCGGTTCGTGAGCGCATCGCAGCGGGTGAATCGAAGCGACAGATTGCAATTTCGATGCGCATCTCGCCTGCGTTGTTGGGTTTGCGGTTGAAAGAAAACGCGCAAGCCTAATCGCTTCAAAACCTTTTCTAGAGCCCCTGAAGTTTGGGGGCTTTTCCATTTGGGGCTTGCAAGGATTTGGACAACGTATTGGAGTGAGTAGCGCTTGCAGCAAACAACGCTCGGATATTTTCCCCTGATGCTCTCGTGCTGTTCTCTGTTGAAAAATCTTTTTAGATAAAATTAAAAACTTCTAAAGAGAAAAAAGGACGATGCCGCCATGCCGGAGAGGGCTGCCGCCCCAAGGCTTCGCTCGCTCGTGAACCTAGCGGCCTGGCTGTGCTCCATACCCTTATAGGATTCACGTGAATTTTTTAAACACCCCCTACCCCTATTTTCTGACGGGTGGCAGTGCCAGGGGGACGTTGCCATTTTCAAAATTTCAAAAGGTACCAGTCTATTAGGAGATGTATGGATACAAACGCAATCGCACTAGAAGAAGCACGGCTGCAAGAGTTATCTCTCACACCAAAAAGCAAAATGACTGAAGACGAGAGAAAAGAATACAACCGCCTTCATAACCGAAAGTCACGTAGGAAGACAAACACAACCGAAGGCATGAAGAAACTTTTCGAGCGAGCCGAGCGAGCCGAAACGCAGGAACAATTTTGGCAATTAAACCGAGCCGAGGAAAGTCCGACACAACTAGAGACTTGGTTAGCCCAAGAGTCCGTTGTATTAGACATGCTCAATTGGATGCAGTACTGGCAGGAACTATCCCCCGCCGATGATTGCTACGTATCTCTGGAAGGCGGCTTGGATTTACTTCACGAGTCCATTGAAAAAGACGGGTTCATAAAAGGCATCAATTTCAACAGCCGAGCACTAAACGAGTACACGCCAACTTGGGCGATTTGGAATAACAAAAACCAAAAGGATGCTATATGGGGGCTCGTCATACCTTACTGGAAAGATGATAGGCTCGCCGAATTAATCCAAGAAAACGACGCCACCAAAATTTTTGCGCTCTACGGTTTCCGCATTGGTGTTCCCGAATATGCGTATCTCATGTGGAAGGGAGAACTTCGACATAAGGTTTCAATCACATCTCCCGTTGTGGAGATGCTCCGATGACTTTTAGTAAAGCCTTTGCAATGACTGAAAACCCCACCGCCATTTTAACGAAGTCTGAAAAAGTAGAGCATTTAATCTGCGCTGACTTAACACCAAAGAACTGCACCGCCCGTGACGGTGACTTGCGTTGCACGTTGGATGCTTCGCACCGCAATTTACGAACATCGCATATGCATAGGAACGAGAACGGATCTTTCGTGTTCTTCCGAGAAGTGCAGAAATGAAGAATCAAAAAATTCAGCCGTTGCCCTCAACGTATCAGGGGAAATCTTGGACCGTGCAGTTACTAAAAAGTTTAAGCAGTGAAGAAGTTCGCCGCTTGATACGCACGCATGGAGCGAATGCCGTTAACTCTGCATTGAGAGCAAACAAGTAAAAGTTCTCCCGTTCTTGAAACGGGGGTTGTAGTCAAATCCAAACGAAAGAGCAGTAGCAGGAGATAGAGCAGTATGACTAACGAACAAGAATTAGCAAGACAGGAGAAGGTTGCGTTTAGGTTTATGAGGCTTCATCCCGATTATCACCCTTGTGATGCCAACGCCCGTCTGATTAATGAATGGCTGACAGCACAAGGATTATCATTCACCGATGACAATCTCACGATGGCAGCACAAGCCTTGGATGGGGAACTAGCGAAGCAATCAGCCAAGCCAACCACGCCAACGGCACCAGCGGTTCTATCGGAGGAAGAATTAGCAGAACAAGAGCGTCAAGCCTTCATTTCAAGTTTGCCGCCTTTACCAAAGTCATGGGTGCAAATCACAACCGCACAAGATGTCCACGATTTAAGCGCAAGCGACTACCGCCGTTGCTATCACGCAGCATCACCCCACGGTGAGAACTTCCGCAAACGTGTTGAAGCGATTATGGCTCACGAGAAAATCGGAACGGATACACAGGGTTGGGCACGGAGGAAAAGTTAATGCAAAGCGCACACGAAAAAGACGTAGTTGCAAAGTACTGGTTTGACCATTTGGCTCCGAAGGATTTTATAAATTCGGAGCACAATGCTTCACTAATCGCCCAATACTTGCACGAAAGAAATCTTGATACCACTTTTAATAACTTCAACGAGGCACTCAAAACTCTCGGCGATATAAATAACGGCGGGCGTCTTCAATTCAACCCGAAACCACAAACCATTGAAAAAATCATTTACAAGGAACCTGAAAAGACGGCGGAAGATGTTGCTCGGGAGAAGCGGGAAAAATTCGAGCGGGCACATTCTCAAGGGCTTTTACAAAGCACGAAACATAACCGAACGGAACTTGACAGAGGCGATGAGAACAAAGCACCCGCTTTAACCGAGTTGGAAAAAGCAAAACTTAACGCTTACAACGAAAACCAAAACCAAATCGTCGCAGAAATACAACACAAAATCCGAACGTTCACGGCGAGAATACACAGCCGCACGTATTCTGGGCGTGAAGAGTTGGAGAAAGTGTTCAAAGAAGGAATGACACAAGGACTCAAAGCCGAGCAAATCGAGAAACAAGTTGACGCTAAATTGGAGAAACTCGCCCGATGAACGTCAAAGACAAATCAATTCTCGGATATCTCATTGGCAAGTTACCGCCAGAAATTCGGGGCACGGAGTCGGAGCCCCCGACGGATGGTGAAATAAAAGCCTTGCTTGTCAAACTCACACGTTCGGAAATGCGCCACATTGTTGGCGGACCAAACGGCAAAGAGTTCAACAGAAATAGCACAGCCGCTCTCCAGCGGCTTGCAAGTCAAGCGTTGCCCGCCAAGAAGTAAAACAAAAACAATTCAACTAAGTTTCTCGCGTTATCTCCTAGCGCGGGATTTGGGGCGGCTCATTTGCCGGGACAGCAAACGAACGCCCTTCAAAAGTTTCGCCTGAAAAGCCAAAAGGACAGAACAAAAAAGTTTGGTAGTAACTTGCAAGGCTACCAATCAGTCGCCGCCGACTTAACCAAAAACATCGGAAGGAAAAAACATATGTACGTAAAACCCTCTAAAACGCAGGGTCCTCATTCGACAGGAAAAGATACAAGCCCAACGGCTAGTCGCCGGGACGACCATCCCGGAAAGAAAGCTGGGCGAGCCGAGCACGAAAGGTTGATAGCAGACCAGAGGATTGTCGCTTATTCACTTGGTGACACCTTCCCGAAGAAATCAACTGCTTCAAAGGACAAAGGTAAGAAGTAAGTAAAAAGTTTCGGGGAAAACAGTCCACCCACTAATGTTCCCCGAATATCCCACGCCACCCGTGGGCGAGGAAGATGGGCATTAGCCAACGCGCAACGAACCTGTCTTCCTCAAATTTATTTTTAGACGGCAACGCCCGTCGAAGGAAACAAACAAGTGAGCAACACAATGGATATAGCCGAGGCAATGGCGGCGATTAAAAGCAGCCTGAAAGGAATGGAGTCGCAAGATTTGGAACCAATTCTTACCCGCTGTCTTACGAAGGTTCAAATACAGGGATTAAAGGGGGACACCGGCAGCCCCGGGAGCCCCGGGAGAGATGCCGTCGCGGTTAATGGTGTTGACGGAAAAAACGGAGTTGACGGGAAGACGCCCGAGTTGGTGGTAGGCAGTGTAACAACTGGAGACCGTGCCACCGCAAATTTCCGAAGAGATGAAAACGGCGTTTACGTTTTAAATTTGGTGTTGCCTCGCGCAGAAAAAGGAGAGCGGGGCGCGGTGTCTACGGTCCCCGGACCCAGAGGCTTGGCGGGTAAAGATGGTGCCGCCGCAGAGCCACCAAAGCCAGAAGCTATAGAAGCGGCTGCTCGAAAATTTCTCGAAGCCAATGTTGAAAAATTTCGTGGGCAATCCATTGTCGGGCCCGCTGGACCCGCTGGTGAACGCGGCGAAATCGGAATGACGAGAGAAGAAATCGCTAAAATAATGATCGAAATAATGGGAACGGCGGGCGTCATGAATTCTCACGCGCAGAAAATCGTAGCCGTGAGGTCCAAACTTCGGTCGAAAATCAACGAGGCGGATAGTCGGAGCATCGCTGAAATTTCCAACCTAGTTCGAAGCGTGGATAAACTTTTCGACGTAGACGAACAGGCAGCCACGGCCGCACCGGTAGTTCCCACACCTGCGGTACCAGCAGCACCTGCGATGACTCACGACGAAATAACACAGATTGTTCAAGCAGCAGTTTCAGCAGCGTTACCTGTCGCTGTAACAGAGGAAAAAGCAGAGCAAAAGTCTTGGTTCAAGAGCCTGGTGAAATTCTAATGAACTTACTCCAAGATTTGAACGAAGCCCGAAGAGAGATAAGGCCCAAGGATGTCGTGAGGAATTCGTGGCTAGCTATTCTCTTATGGGGCACAGAAATTGGGGGCTTACTGATATTGGTAGTAGTTAAAGGCTGGTCTTTCCATGAGGCTAAGACCCTCCTTGAGCAAGCACGATGGCTTGTTGAAGTTAGATATTTCAAAGCACAAGAGGAGCCATAGACGCTTACTTGAGAAGGAAACAACGATGCCATCACCCGCACGACGTGTTAGAAGCGCTGTCAACAACAGAAAGCGAGACCTTCGTAGGATGGTAGCCCGATGGATTATCACCCAGCACGAAGCAGATTACATTTTGCAATCGCACCAAATTAAAAAGTTTTACCGAGAGTTTCACAAAAATTAGTCAAGCCTGCCGACTTTAACGCAGGCGTCTTCATAGGAAAAAATTATGAGTGAGAATCAAAACGCACAGCAGCAAAATCCCGACGCAACGGGACCGTCTACAGACTTATCAACGGCAAACCAAATCCCAGGAACGACCCGCATTGAGAACGGTGTATCTTTCGGCGCGGACGGCAAACCCTTAGGTCCAGCCAATGAGTCGGCTCCTGCACAGCCAACGCCGAAAATAGATTACATCGCAGAAGCCATAAAGATGGGCGGTACTCCAGTTCCGCCGAAAATAGATTACATCGCAGAAGCCATAAAGATGGGCGGCACACCAGTTTCGATTGATTCAGAGCCCACTCAGCCATCTGCACCAGCACAGAAAGACACAGGCGTGGTTGCGGGTATTAAACGCAACACGGTTGATGCTTTGACAGGTTTGTGGCACGCGTTCAACCAGCCTGCGTCCGAACAAGAGAAGCAAGAAATACTCGCTAAAATTCGGGAACAAAATCAGAAGGGCGATAACATCCCCGAAGTACTGGCAACTAATCCGAGCCGTGCAACTCTTGCGCTGCATCGTTTGATTGACGCTCCTGCTGATGTGTTAGCGAAAAAGGGCAAGGATGAAGTCGGCACAGCACAAGATTTGATTAAAAACCACCAATACTGGAAAGGTTCAAATCTCTATCTCAGTGGCTTAGCAGATAGGGCTCTGAGCGGGGTTCCGCTTATCGGTCCAGTAATCGGCTCGATTGCAGAACGCGGGGAAGGTTCGTTAATTCCTGCAATAGATAAGACTGGCAAGACAATCCCTGTTTCCGATGTTCCAGCAGAAAGAAAAGATTTTTCTGGGGCCGCTACCGATGTTGGTGCAGCACTTGCCTTGGAGAACGCCCCAACAATCGCCAAGGGTGCGGGCAAAGTTGTTGAAACCGCCGACAAGTTGGCTGGTAACGTAGCGAACAAAATTAAAAACGCGAAACTTCCAAGCCCTACGGATGCGGAAATTGTGCAGCGTTTTTTAAAGCGTCCCGATACGCCCGTTGCGCAACACGGAACGGCTGTCAGCGTCGAAAGTCCGCTTGATTCAGCCACTATTGGGAAGCAGTTAGGCGGAAAAGATTTGTCACAGGAAGCGTTGGACACGTTGAAGCAACACGTCGGAGACAGCGTTCCAGTTGGTTCTACGGCTAAGAACCGCTTGATTGCAGCCGTTGAGCCAGTTGCGAAGACTATCAACGATACAGCGAGCAAACTGAATGCAGTTGTTCAAAAAGCCCCGAACTTCACCACGTCTGTTATGCAAGACACCGTATTCGGCGAAGGGAGTTTGAACGAACAGTTCGAAGCGTTGAAGAAGAATCTTCCAGCAAGCGACCGCGTAAAGTTAAGCGCAGACGCAGACTCAGTTTTGGAAGACGCTGATATGGCTCTGAACTCAAACGACCCATCGGAAGTTCTGGAATACCGTCGCCAACTTGGACGCAAGATTGATTGGGACGCTATCGAAAAGAACCCGTCCACGCCGTCCGAAGTCCAGAACGCTGCACGAGCAAAGGTGTATCAACAGTTGACTGGGAAGATTCACGCTGAAATCCCTAACACAGTCGAACTCGATAAGACTTTGCAACCGAATCTTGAACTGCGCTCACATTTAATTCGCAAAGTTGGCGAGCGACTGGTTGAGGACCCGCATGCCGCTACCGTGGAAGCGCAGACTGAATTCAAGAAGGGTGCTCAGACTATCGAGAATCAGTTGCACAACGAACGTGCGGTACGGTACTGGAAGAATCTCAAGACTGCGCTGATTACGGCGGGCGTCGGCGGGACAGCCATCGGCGGTATCGAAAAGATTCTCGAACACATACTTTAAACATCCAATACCAACCGAGCCGCTCAGATGGGCGGCTTTTTTATTTTCCAAAAGTTGTTTAAGGGTTGCCATGAGCGTGGATGCGCTATTTGAAATCTTGCTTGGAGTCGTCACAGCCGAAGGCTCGGCTCAAAAAGGCGAGAACTACGTGTACAAAAACCCCGATGCGGAGATAGTTGGCGTCTTGCGAGTCCTATCTACGGGAGTCTTCATCATTGCTGTGCGAAGCGATTTCAGAAGACGGGGCGTCGGTACCGCACTTCTTAAAGCAGCCAACCAACGTAAGCCGATTGATTTCTCCAAGAGCACGTACAGCCGAGACGGTCAGGCTCTCGTTGACGCCCACCCTAAATGGGAGTTAACCAAAACACAGTGCGGGGCTCTCGGGGTCCCAGTTCGTCGGCTGTGGTATCACGTAAGCATGTTTGTTCGCCAAATATTCGCTCGTGGTCAAACAGCCCTTTCAGCCAAAAAATCCCCGCTAACCAATTAGCCGTGATAGCATCCAACTAACAAAGAAGACAAGGACAGGATGAACCTGTACTAATGGACATTATGGACATGGAATTCAACGAACAACCACTCTCCTACGCCGAAGCCGTGGCTCAGGTAGTGAAGTACGAACGTATGTATAAAATCCGTAGCGAGGATTTTTTCGAATCGTTGGATAAAGGCACCGTCAACGTGGATGTGCATCCAGACGATTTGTACGAATGGCGAAGCTATTTCTCGTTTAAGTCGGACCTTGATGCGCGCCTTGCCGCTCTTCTCCGCGAGAACGGGGACGCGATAGAAGAGGTCGAGTACTCAATAAGCGGCGGAGTTCAGCCTCGAATGAAGGCGCACTCAGCGGCGGCTAACAACAACCTTGCGCTTGCGGCCTAGCTGAGACCTCCTCAGCAGATGGACTATGACGAATATAAGAATCTGCTCCGTGCAATTAAGAAGAATTTCGGAAAAGACCTCGGAATAAAGTGGAACGTACCGTCGTTGCAACCCGTTCCAGATGTTGTTTCACCTGACATTATCGGCTGGAGACTCAAGTGGGCTGGTGTATTCGTGGCCGACAAACACTACATTTGTGTCAGGGAACATTGGCAGGGCTCTTCCAAAGACCCAATCAGCAGGCAATTCTTTTCTTACCATTACGGACCCTATATTCGACTGGAAGGGTTAGACGACGCGAGATGGAAGGCGGTAGTTGCTCGAATTGATTCCGTGAGCTACTCGGGTCGGGGACCCCATATTCACGACAACGATAAAGACAAGCGAATCTTCCAAGACCAGCTGACGGACCCAGACCTTTCTCAGTTCGACATTCCAAAGTTTATTGAGTGCGCCATCAAAACAAGAAGGGCACAAACTGTAACGCAAGCATTCGACTTGAGGTTCAAATAGTGAAACAGTATCGCGCGAAGACGACTTATTTTTTGACGGAGGGGAAAGCCAATCTACAGGAGTGTTTGCGGCTATCTCTTCAGCATGCAGTCCGCTCAGGGACGCGAAAAGTCGTTGTTTGTACCGCGAACGGCGAAGGACTCGAATTTGCCTGCAACAAGTATCTGTCCCAGCCCGAATATCAAGGTATTCGCTTGATTGGAGTGTCATTTCCGTTCGGTAAGGTTCCATCTCAGGCGCTTCAAATTCCTCCAGAACGCAAACGTTTATTAGACGAACATCGGATTCCCGTAGTTCGCGCTGCCTTTCCGTTTGACGATTTGAGCACAGAAGGTCTGCACAGCAAGAGTCTCGTGCATCGTGCGCTGGAGTTCTTTTCAGGTGGAATGGTTCTCTGCCTAAACGCTGTCGTCATAGCGTGCGACCAAGGGCTGGTCTCGACTGGTGAGCACGTGATAGTCACCTCCGCTGATACGTCTGTGTTGGTTAAAGCCAGCAGTTCTTCAAAGGCGTTCAACTTGCTAGCCGTTCGCGAGATTATCTGCAAGCCCCTAATTCAAGACATCACGAAAGGCGAGTCATTGGCGGTCGAAGTCAACGTCGATGCTTTGCTAAGCCCCAAAAAGAAGAATCGAGGAAAGGCACTTCCCGCATCAAGCGGAGCCGCACCCGTCATCGACCAAAAATCTGAATAGTCGTTGGAAGGGAAGTCGTTAAAGAGCCGCCGAGACACGGTGGAAGGTCATAGCGCCTTCGTTCGCGTCGAGCATGGTAACATTTCGACAATATCGGAGGCTATAAAATGGGCGCGGTCGAAAACATTAAGGAAGTGGCGGACCTAGTTAAGAAGTTCAACGATATTGATTTGAATCGTCGGATTCTGACGCTCGAAAATGAAGTTCTGGACTTGTCTCGGGAAAAGCGTCGCGCAGAAGAAAAGGTCGAGGAGCTCCAACGTTCGCTCAAATTCAAAGGCAACCTCGTATTCCGAGAGCCCTTCTATTGGCTGGAAGGTGACAACACACCGTATTGTGCGGCGTGTTGGGAAGACAAGCAGAGAGTAGGCCACGTTACGTACAGTCACGCGAACAGTAGCGGCCAATACTGGCACTGTCCAAATTGCAAGACTGACTACACGACGCACGGAATACCGGGCAGACATTAGAACCAGACGGGCCTAATAGCGGGACATGCACGCTTGAAAAAGTTCTCCGTGCTCCGAACTTCTTGTTTGAATGTGGCACAGTTCGTGCCGAAGTACTGCTCTCTTGTCTTCGGCTTGACGGTCCACGATGATTTCAAACACCGTATTGTCGTTGGACTTGGTCTCTCCGTCGGCGTCTTCCTTGGTCAAGTCTCCGAAACGAACTACGGCATGCGGTAATTCACCGTGGAAGAAAGTCTTGTTGTCCGCGTCGTACCAGCGTTGCAATTGCTCTTCGGCGTGCGTGGTTCCAAGCGAGAGCGGACCCGCTGACGATAATCAGCAGAGCCGTAAGGCTGACGAGTTTTTCCCAAAGGCGCATTTTCATTTCTGCCTAAACAATCACAGCAGCGGCGTCAATCTTGTCTGTCAACGTGTCCAGATTCGTGATGCCTAGATACCTCATCGTCGTTTCCAAAGATTTGTGACCGAGCATGAATTGAATCGTGCGAACGGGCACGAAGCCCTCTGGCAAAGTCGATGTCCTGCCACGCGGCATACATAACTTCCTGCTCCCTGCAAGCCGTCCCAAGGAAAAACTTGTAACGGACGGTCTCCTCCGCGTCCATCGCTTCAAAGAGTTTCTTGAGTTCCGCAGATTGGTACGGGACAGCAGGTTCTTCCTCGAACTCAGGCAGATCGGCGGTCAGTGAAAAGTCGGTCTTGATTTTGTTCTTCTTCAAAAGCGACAGCACGGTCATTAAACGGTTGTGCTGAGTCCTCGCCTCGTATCCCTTACCCGCCAAAAAATCCCTGAAATCGCAGAGAGTCTTTTTCGATACCTCATCCAAAAACCGAATCTTGCCGATGCTGTCCTCAAACTGTTTCAGGTTGTGTACGTACCCCGTGACGGTTTTTAACTTTTTCGTTTTTCTGGCGTCGGCGAGAAACTTCTCAATCGCAATCTTAATTAGCGTGCGGTGGGCGTTCTTCGAGTCTTCGTATTCCTTGACCGTCAAACCGAGTGAGACCGCCTTCGCGTTTAGTTCGAGTCCAGCGGCTTCCTTACGAGCCGATTCCAGCGTGTCGTATGGCTGGCTCCAAACAAACTTCCCCGAGGCATCTCTGTAGCGAACGTGGAATTTGACGCCCACGTCGGTTTGAGGCGGACGCAATTGTGGACACCACAACTAGAACCGCCCTACGTCATAGTTGAAAAATCTCTATCATAAACAATCCAATTCCAAATCTTTGTCCTCAATTGCGGACGATTTCAGATCGCAATTGCCTTCCTAGCCTCGCACCGTAAATATGCGCGGATCGAGAATAGGGAGGTTCTGCCCATTCCATGACACTCTTCGAATGGCTCTTTCAAGATCCAGCAGCACTTCACCGGCAAACAACAGCGCCGTTGTACAGCGAACGCCTCGCGTTCTTAACCCACATGAAGGAGCGCGACCGCAAGTACAACACGCTCCGTGCTATGGCAACTCATCTTTTGCACATCAATCGCACACTCGGATTCTCAGACGAGATGCGCGTCCTCACAATGGAAGAGTTGAGAGGTGCCGGTCGCGCGTGGGCACGATACACCGGCCCTTTGCGAAAGAGAGTTCCGGGCAAGTGGTCTTATGAGCTGTACATGCGCATAGCACGGGGCTGGCTGCGCTTTCACAAATGCCTGGATGAGCCCCGAAAAACAAGGATCTTCGAGCACAAGCTGCGAGACTTGGAAAAAACCCTTCGCAGTCGATTTGGTCTGGCTACTTCGACCATCGAGGTGCGGTCGAGGCATGTTTCGGGCTTTCTCAAGTGGATCTCAACGCGCAACGTTGCAATCCGTAACTTAAGCGTCGGGCATGTCGAGCGCTACCTAGATGGCCAGAAGGCAAGAGGTTGGGCGCTTCCTACGTTGGCCATGACAGCCTATTCTCTCCAGAAATTCTTCCTTCATGCCGAGGGGCGCGGTTGGGTACGGCGGGGATTGTCGTTTGGTGTGCCGACCTACGCCATTCCGCGACACGCGTTTGTGGCAAAGGGACCGTCCTGGAAAGATGTGCAACGGATGATCGCCTCCCTTAACGATGGAAGGCCAGTGGAACTTCGAGACCACGCCATGTTGCTTCTGATGGCAGTCTACGGTCTCCGCGCCGGGGATATCATCGCATTGCACCTGACCGATATCGATTTTGCGGAGCGCATCCTGACGGTGCAACGCCGCAAGAATATCGTCACACAACGCTTCCCACTCAATCGTGACACCGTGCGAACGCTGCGAAGATACGTGAATTCGGCTAGACCAGTCTCGGAGTGCCCTGCATTTTTTACGACCTTCGTTGCGCCATATGAACCACTTCGGCACAACACGGTTTTTCTGCGAATACGCGGGTTGTTCATCAAGAACCGGATCACCTCGGTGTGCCGAGGTCCGCACGCGCTACGTCACGCTTGCGCGAATCGACTAATGAAACGCGGCCATTCCGCCACCGAAATCGCCGCGTTTCTGGGCCATGCGAATACGAACACTGTTCGCGAATATGCCCGTTTCGACCATGAGGCTCTTCGCAAGATCGCCGACTTCAGCCTCGAAGGCCTCCGGTGAAAATCGCCCAGTGTGTTGAAGCTTTTGTCGCCCGAAAGAGGGTTTGCGGTTACGAATACGATTCGTCCGCGCGAATCCTGCGAAGATTTGCGGCCTTCGTCGGCAAGATCGACATTGCGCGCGTTTCTGAAGAACACATAAATCGCTTCTTGACGCACGGACAGTTGGCTCACCATATCTGGCGCAGTTATCGATCCCTAATCTGCCGATTCCTCGGTTATTGGTTTGCGCGGCGACAGATCAACCGCATCCCTGAACCAGAACAGAAGCCGAATATTGGCACTCGGTTCTTTCCTTATGTGTATTCGAAGGCAGAGATCGCCCGACTGCTCGCCGCCGCGCCCGTCTGTCAGGTGAGCCGGAGATGCACGATCGGCTCCTCCACACTTTCGGCCATTATTCTTTTTCTTTATGGAACCGGGTTGCGGGTCACGGAAGCCTTGTCGCTCAGCGACTCCAACATTGATTTCCGCAACGGTTCGATCGAAATCTGTCCTGGCTCGGTATACCGCCACCGCTCGATTCCCATCGGCAGCGACGTGCAGCGCGTGTTGCTGCGCCATTTGAGAAGTCCGGAACGGGCCTCGTTCGGAACGGGGAAAGCACTCTTCTTGACGCGCAAAGGCCAGCCACTAACGTACCTCATGCTGAGGCCAACTTTCGGACGCCTTCGAAGGGCCGCTGCCATCTTCCGGCCCAACAGTTCTTTGCCTCCCCGTCTGCAGGACTTGCGTCATACTTTTGCCGTTCACTCCATTGCCAGGTGGTCTGAAGCCGGTTGGTCCTACGAGAAGATGCTGCCCATGCTTACGGCCTACATGGGTAACGTCCGCGAAAAGGGATTCCTCAGGTACTTCGAATTGACTCCTTCCCGATATCGGGCGCAATTGGCTTGCTTAGACGTTCCGACGACAGCATCTAATCTCGCGGGCCGCCCCGCAAAGAGTGACGAAGAGCGACGAAGAGTGTTCGTAACTCGCCGGATTCAGGAAGGCGTGTTACCCGTCTCATAGCTGGGCCAAGAATTTCATCAGCGCTGCGTTATCGCGCCACCGCCTCTTCCTCCGTTGCGGACTCAACAACACAAGTTGTCCACGGAAACGTTCCGGAGTCATCGACAAATACCGCTCCGTCGAGCCGAGTCCAACCTGCCCAATATAAGCCGCAAGTGCTGGTAGCATCCTATCCAGGTTAGCTCCTTGCTTGAGCCAAGCCGTCAGACGGTGGACAGCAAAGGTATGTCTTAAGTCATGCATCCGGGGCCGGTAGGAACATCCCTCAGGACCTGCAATTCTGGCGACCCGGCGAAGCCTCTGGAAAGTCTTGGCCAAGGTCACGACATTCAGCGCTTTTCCGTCCCGTGTTACGAAGAAATTCGCAGTTTCAATTTTCTTTCGCGAAGTAAATTGCGCATACCTCTGCATTACCTTATGCAGATCTGGACCGATAGGGATGCACCTCACTCGATTAAACCTGCCTCCGCGAATTGTGAGCACATCTTTCTTTAGGTTGACGCTCACGCTTTGCAGATTCAGAGCCTCCCCCGCCTGTGCTCCCGTACCGTACAAAAATAGCAGCAGTGTTCGCAGCGTTCGCGATTCAATCTTGCATGCTGGTTGTTTCTGACTGGATCGAGTTGCCCTCAAGAGAAGGCGAAGTTCAGATCGGGAGTAGATGTATGGCACGAATTTTTGAGGGCATGGCGGACGAATCGGGGGCATGGGTAATGCTTGTATTGCACCTCGTGCGGCCCAGAATTCGAAAAAGTTTTTGAGCAGGCTGTATTTATGTCGCCATGTAGTCACTGAAGTGCGCGGGCCAGTCAAAAACGCCTCTACTTGACGTGGGGTGATGTAGGCGAGTGGCAAGTCTCCCGTTTGAATGCAAAATGCGGAAAGAATGGAGGCGGATTTGACGTAGACTAGTCCGCCGTTCCGCTTTCGCTCGACGTATTCGCGAACGCATTCAAGCAGTGTCATCGCAAATCCGCCAGGCGAATGGCAGCGACTTTTTTCAAAGAGCGAATATCGTACTTGGCATAGATTCCAATCGATTTGGAATCACGGTGACCAAGAAAATCCGCAATGGCCTTCAACGAAGTACCTTTTCTTAGCAGGTGTGTCGCACAGGCATGGCGCAGAGCATGGGGACCGTGATGGGGTGACGCAATGCCTTGCTGCCTCATTCGACAGCTTGTGATCTGCCACATTGAGCTTGCTTGGAGCGGGCGATACGGAGGATGTAAGGTCACAAAAACATGACGGCAGGGGCAACGAGGTCTTCCTTTCGTGAGATACCGAAGTATCGATTCTCCCACTTCATACTGAATCGGATACTGCTGTACGCCGCCCCTCTTAGCGCGCTGCACAGAAAACTTTTCTTCTCGCCAATCGAAATCGCTTAGACGCAACCGCGCGACCTCACTGCTACGAAGAGCATAGATAGAGCACAGCGACAGTACGGCTCGCGCACGAAGTGTCGCGGGTTTCGTCCCACTCGTGGAATGGAGCAATCGTCTTACTTCCTTCCATGTGGGCCCTTTGACCAGGCCATCATATTTCGGGACTGCAGGGCTTCGAATTCCACGACCGATTCCGGGCGCACACCAACCTCGCGTTGCCGCGTGGTCAAAGAAATTTCGTAGAGCTTGGGCTTGCGACGCGATTGTCATTGGGCGCCATGTGCTCGGCACCTTATCCGAGAAAAATTCATCGATGACTTGGAGAGAAACGGAGGAGAGCCCCTCATGTCGGGTTGCCAACCACTTCAGAAAGACTCCGGCTCTCCAACCGTACGATCGAATTGTGTCCGGCGACAGCCCCCGGGTCGATCGCATGTTTTCTGTGAAGTCTCTGACAAGTTCAGAACACGGATTTTCAGAAACCCGACTAGCTGTCAATCGACCGTGAAATCGGAACCATTTCCTGGCGATCCCTGAAAAACAAGAGGCCGCTGTTTTGCCCGCCTTCTTTCTTCGGTGCGGGCCGCGATAGCTGGCCCAGCACTCAGCCGCTTTCCCAATCTCGTCGCTTTTCACATCCCGAAGACTTGTAAGCTCCATTAAGCGAATGACGTGAATTAGGTAGGCTGCGATCGACCGAACACGGCGACGACTTGTCCCCTGCCGCAGCAGGTGCGAAAGGAATTGCTCTCTCTCCTTGAGGAGTGGTGCGGTTCGATGGCGGCCTAAGGCAAGCGGCTCTTCCAAGATACATTCGATCATGGGCAAGTCTCCCTAACCTTCTGTGAGGAAGCTGGAGACAGACTTGACAACTGTTTCCAGCAGCGATTCATATCCTTCCGTTGAGCTCAGGCTCACATGTCCCAGGTATGTAATTCAGAACAACGATCACGATCTGGAAACCGACCAGCCAACCGGTGTTGTTGATTAGCAGTTCGGCAATTACCATGTTTAACGGGAAATCAAGCAGGATCAATCAGAGCCTAATTTAAAAGGTTGAACGCCAACAAAAGTGGAGCCGGAGCCTGTGACGAGTTCATGAAGACACGCTATCCAGCCCAACCGTCTAATTCAGAGTGGCTGACTCGCAAGCACTTAATCGATTCCATGCTAAGGGCATCGGGCTGGAAAGTCGTGCCTTTCACAGCGGGGAAATCGGTTACATCCCAGGACTGCTGCGCAATTGAGGAATATCCAACATCGTTTGGGCCAGCAGACTACGCTTTATGCATGGATGGTCAGATAATTGGAATCGTCGAAGCAAAGAAACTGACGCTCGGGCCTCAGAACGTTCTCTCCCAAGCGGAGCGATATTCGAAGGGGCTGAAGAATAATGCACTTCGCATCGGAGACTACGGCGTCCCGTTCCTCTATTCAACAAACGGCGAAGTAATTTGGCATCACGACGTCCGACACCGCCTGAATCGCTCACGACAAATCGCGCGTTTTCACACACCCGATGCCTTGCAAGAGGCCCTTAACCGCAATATTGACGAAGAATTAAGAAACCTACTTGCACTTCAGAATAACAACGCAAGAGTGCGCTCCTATCAACGCGAAGCAAACGAAGCCATCGAGAAAGCCCTTTCTGAACGAAAACGGGCGATGCTCGTCGCGATGGCGACTGGCACGGGAAAAACGTTTACGCTCGTGAACGAGATCTACCGCTTGATGAAGTCAGGCACTGCGAAACGCGTTCTCTTCCTTGTCGACCGCCGGGCACTCGCGGCGCAGGCAGTTCGCGCATTCGCATCATTCGAGGCCGAACAAGGTCTCAAGTTCGATAAGGTCTACGAGCTATACAGTCAGCGATTCCAAAAAGAGGATTTCGGACAAGAGGAGAAATTCGATCCTAAGCTACTTCCTAAAACCCACCTAGAGTCCCCCAGACCAGGCAATGCATTTGTGTACGTCTCGACGATCCAACGAATGACGATCAATCTTTTTGGTCGCGACGCCGTGTGGGGCGGCGAGGAAGAAATCGAGGAGGACGCAGAAAGACTCGACATTCCCATCCACGCATTCGATCTGATCGTTGCAGACGAATGCCATCGCGGATACACATCTTCAGAAGTCGGAATCTGGCGACGAACCCTCGACCATTTTGATGCCATCAAGATTGGTCTTACCGCTACGCCTGCCGCGCACACAACCTCATATTTCAAAGACATCGTATACCGCTACGAATATGAACGGGCCGTACGGGAAAATTTTCTCGTGGATTACGACGCTATAAAAGTAAAATCCAACGTGCGCCTGAAAGGCATATTCCTCAAGGAAGGCGAAGAAGTTGGCGTCGTCAATCCCGAAACCGGCTCCAAAAAGATGGACGTGCTGGAAGATGAGCGAGAGTTCGACAGTGCTTCCGTTGAACGCGAAATTACGTCTCCCGATTCAAACCGCAAAATCCTGGAAGAGATCAAAAAGTATGCGCTTGAACACGAGGAGCGGTACGGGCGATTTCCGAAAACGCTTATATTTGCGGTCAACGATCTGCCCCATACTTCACATGCTGACCAGCTGGTCGACCTTGCACGAGATGTCTTTGGGCGTGGCAACGCATTCGTGCAGAAAATAACCGGGAGCGCAACCGTAGACCGACCATTGCAGCGCATACGCGAGTTTCGCAACCGTCCGAACCCGGCGATTGTCGTCTCGGTCGATATGTTGACCACTGGTGTGGACATCCCCGATCTTGAATACATTGTGTTTTTGAGACCAGTCAAATCGCGCATTCTTTTTGAACAAATGCTCGGGCGAGGTACCCGCAAAGGCGAAAAGTTTCCTGACAAATCGCACTTCGTGGTGTTCGATTGTTTCGATGGCACCCTTCTAGAATATTTCCGCCAAGCGACAGCGATCACCGCTGAGGAGCCGGTACCACCAACCCGCACGCTACACGAGATCGTTGAAGATATTTGGGCAAACCGGGACCGCGACTATAACATTCGGTGTCTCACGAAACGATTGCTTCGTGTCGATAAAGAAATGCATGGCGACGCGAGAAAAGATTTTGCTGCATTCCTACCGGAGGGCGATGTCGCAAGCTTCGCAAAGAACCTATACGGCACGTTGAAGAACGACTTCACCGGCACAATGGCACTCCTGAGAAATGCAGATTTTCAGCGGCTGCTGTTGGAATACAAGCGAAAATCGAGAGTCTTCCTGGTATCACACACAACCGAGGATTCGGTCTCATCCGAGTGGCTAGTGAGAGGATTGGATGGGAAAGAATACAAACCGGAGGATTATCTCGTGGCGTTTTCTGCATACGTAAAATCCCATGAGTCCGATGTCCAGGCAATTAGCGTCCTTCTGAAGCACCCTCAGGACTGGAATCCCGAGGTACTTAAGGGACTGCGCGACAAACTGGCCGCTACTCCGCAGCGATTCACTGTAGAAAATCTTCAACGAGCCCATGAACTGAAGCACAAGAAAGCATTGGCCGACATAATTTCGATGGTCAGACATGCGGCAAACCAGCAGAGTCCGTTATTGAACGCCGCCGAACGCGTAGAGCGCGCCTTCAAGGGAATCGTTGCGAGCGACAAATTCACTCCAGAGCAACTGAAGTGGTTGGAACGTATTCGCACCCACCTCCAAGAGAATTTATCAATTGATCGAGAAGACTTCGAGAGTCAGCCGGTATTTGCTGATTTCGGCGGCTGGGGTAACGCTTCCAAGGTTTTCCAAGGCCGTCTACCTGTTCTCATAAAACAAATTAACGGCGCAATCGCAGCATGAGCGACATTGTCCAAAAGCTATGGGGATTTTGCCATACCCTTCGCCATGATGGCGTCGACTATGGTGACTATATAGAGCAACTTACATATCTGCTGTTTTTGAAAATGGCGGATGAAAAAGCGGTCGTGATACCAAAGGGCTGCGATTGGAATAACCTCAAGGCCCTTTCAGGGACAAAGCTCACCGACCATTACAGCGAAGTGCTGCGGAAGTTGCGGGAATCCGAAGGACTTCTGGGTGCGATTTTCACGCAAGCCACCTCCCGCTTCAATAATCCGGTAAACCTCCGTCGACTGATTGACATGATTGATGAGGAGGATTGGTCATCCCTCGGGGTCGACATAAAAGGAGCAGCTTTTGAGGGTCTACTGGAGAAAGCCGCAAGTGAAGGAAAGAAGGGTGCGGGCCAGTATTTCACACCGCGGCCCCTGATTCAGTCGATCTGCCGCGTTATGAAGCCTGACCCACGTGGGAAACAGACTTTCACCATCGATGACCCAGCCTGCGGCACCGGAGGGTTTCTTGTCGGCTCTTATGAATGGCTCGTGAATGTGAGCAAGGGAGTATTCGATCGCACCGAGGCGCGCCGAATCCGCACCGCCACTTATTATGGGCAAGAACTGGTGGCCCGCCCCCGGCGTCTTGCACTCATGAACCTCTACCTGCATGGCGTGGAGCCGCAGATCTATCTCGGCGATACTGTTTATGAGCCTGATCGAGGCGAACGCTATGATTTAGTCCTTACGAATCCCCCGTTCGGTACAAAAGGCGCAAACCAAGCCCCCGATCGCGACGACTTCACGATCGAAACCAGCAACAAGCAGCTAAATTTCGTCCAGCACGTCATGAACACTCTCAAACCTCGCGGGCGTGCCGCCATTGTATTGCCGGACAATTGTTTCTTTGAAAGCAAAGCAGGCGAAGTATTCGAAATCCTGATGCAAGATTGCAATTTGCATACTATCTTGCGTTTGCCGCGTGGAACGTTTACCCCCTACAGCCAAGGTATAAAGGCGAACGTAATCTTCTTTCAGAAGGATCGTCCAACAGAGGAGGTCTGGATCTTCGACGGACGTTCAAACGTGCCGGGCATCACAAAGAAGGACCGCCCGCTTACAAAAGAGCACTTCAAGGAATTCGAGGAGTGTTACGGCAAAGATCCCAACGGTCTAAGCAAGCGGGCTGACACCGGCGAAACTGGTAGGTTCCGAAAATTTCATTTCGGTGAAATCAAAAATCGCGACTACAGACTCGACATAACTTGGCTGAAAGATGAATCACTGGAAGAAAATGGCGAATTACCCGAGCCCCAGGACCTTGCTGCAGAAGCCATTACGGAACTTGAAGCCGTGGTCGATGATCTTCGCGAGATTGTCGCTCTTGTGGAAAAGGAAGAAAACGTAGAGAAATGAGTTCTGCGATCCCGAAAAGTTGGGTTGAAGTCGAGTTGGCACAGCACGTTTACCTCGCAGGCCGAATCGGTTGGCGAGGTCTGAAAGCGGATGAATACACTCAAACCGGCCCAATCCTCCTATCGGTGCCGAACCTCAATTGCGGTGACGAAGTGGACTTCGCTAAGGTGAACCACATCTCGCAGGCGCGGTACGATGAAAGTCCCGAGATTCAGTTGAACGTTGGCGACGCGCTACTCGTGAAGGATGGAGCGGGAATCGGAAAGCTCGGCTACGTAGCGCAGCTACCAAGCCCTTCGACGGTGAATTCATCACTGCTTGTTGTTCGGCCAAACGACGAACTCCTCGCCAGCAAATACCTCTTCTATTACTTCAAAGGCCCGAAATTTCAACAGATCGCACGTGAACGCATCACGGGTTCTGCGACGCCGCACCTCTTCCAGAAGGACATCAAACGATTTAACGTCTTGGTACCCCCGAAAGGTGAGCAGCGGCGGATTGTTGCGAAGTTGGAGAAGTTGTTAGGCCAGGTCGACACCTGCCAGCAACGGCTGGCGAGAATACCGACGTTGCTCAAACGCTTTCGCCAATCCGTCCTCGCTGCCGCCTGCTCCGGTCGTCTTACTGCAGACTGGCGGGATGAGAATCCTGGCGACGAGACTCGCCTAGGTGTCCTCGTCGAGTTGATCCGACGCAGGCGAGAGACAGACGCAAAGACTCCAGCGCAGCACGAGAAGCTAAGGGAAATCTACGACCAAGAAGAGAAAAATGATTCGGGAACACTTCCGCTCGGTTGGGGATTTGTTACTCTAGCTAAGCTTTGTGGGTCATTCGACTATGGAACTTCGACCAAGTCTCAGCCAACGGGAAAAGTGCCAGTGCTTCGAATGGGTAACATTCAGAATGGAAAGCTTTATTGGGATGATTTGGTTTATACGTCGGATCATACGGAGATTGACGACTACCGCCTCCAACCAAAGACGGTTCTGTTCAATCGGACGAACAGTCCCGAGCTTGTCGGAAAGACGGCGATTTACCTTGGCGAACGGCCAGCCATATTTGCTGGCTATTTGATTCGTGTGAATCAATGCCCAGAGCTTGACCCTGAATATCTGAACTTCTGCTTAAACACGAGTTACGCACACGAGTTTTGCCAGAGTGTTAAAACCGATGGCGTGAGCCAATCAAACATCAACGCGCAGAAGCTGGGCCGTTTTGAAGTGCCTTTCTGTTCGTTGCCAGAGCAGCAAGAAATCGTCCGCCGAGTGAAGAGCCTGTTCACGCTGGCCGACCGGATCGAATCACGATTTGCGGAGGGACGAAGGCGAGTCAACGGCATTACCCAGGCCATTCTTGCAAAGGCATTTCGTGGAGAACTTGTGCCAACAGAATTTGAACTTGCCAAAGCCGAGGCGCGTTCTTTTGAATCCGCAGAAGAACTTCTCAAAAGGATTGGACACAATGGGCAGTCGGAGTACGAAAAAGCGGCAGCCAATCGAGCGAGACGGAAGTTAGTACGCACGAACTCAAAAAACACAAAATAGCTCACATACAGCCGCTGGTCATGCTACCTCCAAGAGTCAAAGACTTCTACGCGACTAAAAAAATGGAATGACAAGGTTCGCGCAGCCAGAGCACTCCCCACGCTGTCGCTATGATGAGCTTGTTAAAGGGAAAATCTCTGAACGATCGGCATAGATTCGTGCAAACCTAGGGCTCGCCACTCTGAACCCAGTTGTGTATTTCCACGGATTGATCTCTCTGAAATCGCTAGCATGTACGAGGCCCAGCAACGCAGCGAATAACAAGAAAAGGGCACCACGATCAGTATCGACAATCGACCACGAGGCCGTCGGATAAGCTAACGAATAATTTTGAGAGAACCCAATGTTATTTTCAAAAATGCAAGCACCCACACCTAGAATGTAGACTCCATCGAGTGCTGCGCTCGCTATAAAGCGACGGTCAGCGTGTCCAAAGTCCGGGTCGCACAATTTCAACTTTCTGTAACTTTGGGAAATCCAACCGAAGACGGTTTCCATTTTCGCGGGCCCACCATAGGCCACAATATAGTTGGCAATCGGTAGTATAGGCAGGGACCCCGATGCTTGGAGTTGCTTCGCTTTTTGTGCCACCTTTATCGCCTTGAGCATTTCCTTTTCGTCCAGCGTTGATTTCACTTCGATGGTTGCGACTGCCGATTCTCGCAAATATGCATTTATGCCGCCGCCAAAATGGATTCTCGGAAAACTAGATTCAAATATGACTATATCGTGCTGATTTCGCTTCTCCTTTTCCTCGCTGCGATAGTCAATTAGTTCCCCAGTACCAATTGCGAAGTCTGCGGGTAAATGGTCGCTCAAAAACTTCTTGATAAACGCCTCCCTGGGGGTACCTTTGTGTAGCGGATGACCAGAAGTTGACGGCACTTTTGAGGTCGCCAGAAGAGAATTTTCACAGTTGGCCAAATGAGCTTCGAGGATTTGCATGGTTTCAGGACTGTCTTTTCACCAGTAAAGTTTCACTACCTCTTAATGTTCGACCACCGAAGTTTCGCCGCGTTGGAAATCCTTTGCTTCGCGGTTTCACAGACATGGTTCATTTGCACTTCACAATTCGGGCCGTTCGTGGTGAGTTATTTTGCCTCTTCGGCTCTTTTCCACCAACCGCACGCTCCATTTCAGCGATAGCCGCTTGGGTCAACACGCAGGGTTGCGGAGCCGCCGTCAAGGGACTCAATTGCACGCTGGGCATCAGGCGAGAGTCTTTTGCAATTCGTCAAATCCAAAGAGTTCGACCTTAGACAATCTAAGTCCGCCCACGATTGAATCTATTGCCGCCGCACCGAGAAGGTAGATGACTCCCTTCTTCAAAGGTCCGTCAATTAATAGGTTCGCCGTTACCTTTGGTTGAGCAGTTTGGATTGCTAAGGTGGCGACGATAAATCTTGGTTACGCCTCGACGATTAATGGGTACTGAGAGGCGGTCGCCACAAACTTTGCACGTGCCATTGGGTCGAACATCTTTTGTCGGGTGTGGCATCAGCGAGTCCTTTCCGAATCGGTTCAAGGTTTATACGTAGTCTTCCCGTTGTATCGAGTTTCGAATCCGAGTTCGTTGAGCTTCTTCACAGCTTGATGTGAGTTTGTCGAGTCGTTTGGCGCTACGTCTGCGGCCTGCGTGACCAGCGGACGGACAGGGTATTCGGTTCCGTTTACTATCACGGTCCAAGGCGGCAATTGCCGATTCCATTGAAAATCCTTGGCTGTCCGAACGATGTCACCGCGAGTCAGCGCGCTAACTTTGTCGCTTGCCATGACTGGCACCTCCTGAATTACTCATCATCGTCATCATACATAAACTACTACTCACCGTCAATGTATTCACCTGGTGAGTCTTTAGGCTTTTGAAGCGCAACTGACCGTGCTATAAAATCATCGAATGAAAAACATTTGCGCGATGGCTGCTGTTCGAATACAAGGGCCTCGAACTCGGCATTCTGTCAAAATCTTTCAAGACCAGGAAGTTGACGGAGCAAGCGCGTCTGAAATATTTCGACCGCGTCCGAAGGGAAGATCTGAATCGGCGTGGTTCGCGTGTGAGACCACTAGCCGAGAACCAAGCATCTTTTAGTATTCAATGCCCTGTGCGGTGAATTCACGTATTGCGTCGATAGGATTTGGCAGAACATCTCGACTGGCACTTTGGGCGTGGACATTCCTCAATGCTACTGTCGCCGCAAGGTCAGCCATGAGAATTTTTCCGTCGGCGGCGTCAAGATTGATGGGATTAATTTTTATTCGCTGATCTTTATCGAGCGCTTTTAGGGCAAGTTCAAGATAGCCCGTGGTCAGCCTGGTTCTCTTGAATCCACAAACAAGACAGACCATCTCGTACACCTGACCGGCTTCGTTTTTCCTGGAATAATGCACGTAGTCGAGTATTTCCACATTCCATTGTAAATCGTTCGCCCGCTTTGCTATATCTTTCGGCCAACCCGCCAGAAAGAAATCTAGATTTGCGGCTTTTGCCCAATCGTCAATTTTCGATTGACGAGATCGAGCAACTTGGCCTCGATAGGTTGGAAACTGATCGCAGTTCGATTTTACGATGTTTTTTAGCCTAGTTTCGGCTTGTTGTGGCAAGGAATCGTCGAAACGACAGGTAACGGCCATCACAAACTCGTCAATTTTTCCGAGTCGGCGTGGTTTGACATCTGTTCGAAGTCGCCCTTGCCATTCCAGTATTCGTGCCACCGTGTTGCTTACCTTCATGATGTCCGGTGGTTCTGGGTAGTACGGGTCACAGAAATCTAGATTGATGAAGTCGAAGGGGAAGAAACGCTGTATCTCCAACTGGTCGGTTTTACGCTGTAGTATGTTTCGTTCTTCGGGCGGCAGAGACTCGCCCTTCTCATTTGTGTAATTTTCAATTGCTTTGAGATCAGGGAATTGAGCGGTGAAGGCCGTGTCTTCAAACAGCACTAAATCTTCCAGTTGCCCTTCAAAGCCTGAGTCCTCTCTGCCGACAAGCTCGCGCATCAACGGGACAAGTTGCTCGTCGTACTCACAAAAGACAACGGTATCAATCGCGTGGTGCGATTCGTCATACTGTAAAACCCCATCCCGGGCGAGCATGAAAATGTCAATCATCGGTGGCCCGCAGAGAGTGAAATACCTGAACGGCCTCGCAGAGTTTAAATTGGCCTTTAGGCGACGAGCGTGCGGAAGAAGGTACCGGAGTCTTTTTGTGTGCTTCTTAGGACAGGGCCACCATTTTTCAAATCCCATAAGATCGATCTAGCTCGCAAAGATGTCTTGAAGCAGGCGATAAAACAGGGTTCGCCTCTTTGCTTCGTCGCGTTCCTTGTTTGCTCGCTCGAACGCAACCATGATTTGTGAAACTAGCTGTGCATGCTTTTTAGATTTGAAAATCGGCTCGGTTAGCGGATGGTTCGCGCTGACCTCAACCTTGTGTTTGGGCGCATCGAATACTACCGGAGACTCGTAGCTTTTTAGTTTGTTCTGGGCGTCCTTTGTCAGATTTATAGAAACGTAGCGCTGCCTTGATACCTTGCTCAGTGACTCGACAAATTTATGTTCGCGAATTGACGCAGCCTTATCGCGCCTTCGTTTATTCCGCGACTTTTCTTCCGCCCACGATTCCGGGAAAATTACTTCATGCAATAGAGAGTGTACATACGCCTGAACGCGAAGATAGTGAGGGTCGAGCGTGTTGAAACTGTCTCGATCTATGTTTAGCGCATCTTCTAAGCCATTGTTGACTAGGATTTCAGCCGTTATCATGGGGAAACGAGGCCCTTCCCCGAAGGGGTATGTCAGCGCATCAGCAGAGTACGAACCAATCGCTATGTTGCGCAGTCTAACGAGCACTCCTTGCACTTCCTTTGGGTAGAGCCTTCCAGTCTGCTGAAAGAGATAGCCATTAAAATTCAGTTCCTGATTGTTTATCTCGGATTTGTACTGGAACTCAAAACATCGGAACCTGAGATCAGACCGCTTTACCGAAATTTCGTACTTATTGATGGAAACTTTCTCGTTGTACGAACCATCTTCCACTTTAAAAGGTACGACCTCTGGAATGGGGGAGACAGCGCAATTCGATGGTCTGCTGCCGAACGCGTCACTCGGTACACTAACGGGACGGGCCAAAGTTAGGTTGTCTACATCAACATTGAATTTGTACGATTTTACTTTTTCCTGATATTGCTGAACGGAAGGAATTTCAAGAAGGATCGTACCGCGCCCAGTTTCTGGATACGGCAAAGGACTCGCTACCGCCAGTCCGAAGATAAGCTGATCGTAGTCCGAAAGAAAAAACAGGGATTTCGCTCTCGGTAAATAAATCGATTTGATAAATGCATCGAAATCTTCGTACGGCCCAGTCTTCTTTAGGAATTTGAGATTACCATAGCGCTTGAGGTCTTTCATCCGCCGAGTGAAGGACAATCGTAAATGCTTCGTGAATATTTTTAAGCCTTTTTTCTTTGCGTCGTACGGGATTTGTTGAAAAAAGTATTCCCCACTTCGGATTTTTTCTTCTGCTCCCGCCACATTCTGCTTTTTTAGGAACGTGTCGATGTCTTGTCGGGTGTATGGAGGGAACTTTATCGTTGCGCTGAATGCCGTTTCCGATTCTTCATGGTGGGAGACTATGTTGAACTCATCACAAATCTGAGCTACTGACAGTAAACCTACGCCCAGCCTACCGATAACTGGCCGACCAAAATTCGTCGGGTAACCTTCAGACCGTCGTTTTTCACTATAGCCGATACCGCCGTTCATGAGGCCAACAAACTCATCCAATGACATGCCCTTACCGTCATCTTCGCAACTGAAAGAGTTGAAGACCGGAAACGCAGTATGTATTTTTACGTGCTCCGCTCCAGCATCATAGGCATTTGATACAAGTTCTTTGATGGCTCCGGCGGGAGTTCTGTAAAGACCTTGGGAAATGTGCCCAAACACTTTTGCCGAAAGGACGATAGGATTCCATTTAGGAGTTTCGGCCATTGCAGTTTTCCCGCTGTTGCTACTTTCCGACTTGCTTCTTTGGTTTCTGCATTAAAAGAATGTTTTCAGCGATCTTCTTCGAAGTCGTTGTGGACCAACGAGACCGCCAGGGCATTAGGCGCAAATTCCGAAAGCCTGTATCCCGAGCTAGTTGCCCCAAGATCATGCCGGTCGGTATATGAACTCTCAAGTAAGAAGATTGATCGCCAACCACGTAAGCACAACGCCCGCCAGGAGCCAATACTTTAAATACTTCGTCGAAATGCTTCTTCATGCCGCCAAAGTATTCGGTCAGTACTTTGGAGTACAACCGCGCAAATCCGTGCGATTTGGTTTTTACCTTGATACCGATTGCGGATGCTATTCGCTGAATTGTGTCAGAGTCTTCAACCCAGAAACTATCGTTATCTGTTGAATAGATGCCCTTCGTGTGAGATCGAATCATTCCCTTTTTGATTGATCGCAAGGAGCGCCTATCGCGTACTGCTTCCAAAAAGGCCAGTTCGAGTCTTGAATTTCGGGTGTAGTCATGCTCGGCAGGATATGGAGGAGAACAAATTACGGCGTGAAACCGCCGATATCCTTTCTGTCTCAGCAGACTCGAACAGTCCCTTGCATCGCCCCTAATGATCCGCACAGTTCCTCGCGGCACATCACGGACTATGCCAAGTGCATCGCTCATGAGTCGCACTCGTTTTTGGAAATTCCTCAACAGCCTTATTCCCTTACGCGGTTCGCCGCAGTAAAGTTCAGGGCCGAAACGGACATTAGACGCACTATCCACCACTTCCGCGATCAGGGCGAGATGTAACGCGTCCCTGTAAGCACGCGGTACGTCAAGCTTATTAATCGCCAATTTTACTGCAATGGCTTTAACCAAGCGGTGTTCCTCAATCCAACCCCGCTCGATCATTCCTGTCTCGCTGAGGTACAAATACGTCGCATCTTTTTTTAGCAACCTCGGAGTTCGAAGAAAATAGTTATATCCGTCGGTTACTAAAGGAATGAGAGTAAGTAATTTTTCAGGTTGCACATGCCACCGAGTTTTGACCTGCGCAGCAAAACAGCTTGACGGATTTGCGTCGATGCCCACACAACTGATTCCTGCCTTACGACACTCGACAAGCGTCGTCCCCGCCCCGCAGAACGGGTCAAGAACTCGGTGCTTTTTCGTCAGCTTAAATTTTTGAAGTAAGTTTGTGACGAGATGATCTGAATAGCCGTGGACTATGCGATACCAATCGTGGATTTCACCATTGAGGAATCGCTGCGGCAGCACGGGTTTGAGTTGCTTAGCAACGGTTTTGGCTGCCATTGCTAAGGAATACTAGCAGAAACGTCCTAAGGAAGCGATCGTTGCAGCCGTATCCGTAATCTTACCCCAATTGCGGCAAAGCTATTCGGTGAACTGTCCCGTGTAGGTCGCTCCGCCGATGATGACCGACAGAGCCGCGAGGCTGACGAGTTTTTTCCAAAGGCGCATATTCATTTCTTTGTTTTGCGCGGGAGATTTTTCAGCGCAGGGGCTCTCGTTTTTTCTTCAACCTCGACGTAGTGTTTCAACGTAACTTCTGAGCCGGAGCCGTGACGGAGAACCTTGCCAACGGTTTCGATTGGCGTCCCGTTGTTGTACAACCGCGTACCGAGACCACGGCGAAAAGCGTGGAAGCCGTGCCACTCAACGCCAGAGTTTTCGAGCTTAGACTTGATGTGCTTGGACCCAAGCGTTGCCAAGTCGAGCGGGAAGACCTTCGGCTACTCAGAACCTCCGCCTACTTTTATCCCCTTTGTTATGCTATAGACAGTCAGGCAAGCCCCGACCACAAAAAGGATTCTGACCGCCCATCTTCCGACACCCACTACAGAATTTAAAAACTTCACTTGCTTTTTCGCCAGTGTAATAACCGTGTCTCCAAAAAACAACTCCGGCAACCCGCCAACTACAGTTGAAACAACCGCTAACTTAACTTTGGCTGCATCTGTCCAGTCCAGTTCTCGCGAGGACTTTTCCGAAGTTGCTTCACTTTCGTTGGCTACGACTTTGGGTTGAACCTTTTCAAATTGCTGCCTGACCGATGCAGAGCCAAACACTAGTTTTTCTATTAGGTGAGATAAGTCTTCCGACGCTTCGCGTACCAAGGCTTCTGCTTGCTTTAGTACGACAGTGTCTTGAATGATGAGGTTTTTATAGTTGATGTTAGATGAGGTTTGGCGTTGTAGAATCTCCAATTGCGCTCGCTGTGACAGCAAGTTTAGCTGTGTCGTTTGATGGTGTGAGGAATCTCGGTACGAACCCAACTCTTTGTCCAGTGCCGACTTCGCTCTTTCAATCGCCTCTATCCATTCTTTGCAAAGATAACTCGCAACGGTAATCCCAACTCCAACGAGAGCGAGCATTTTGGGGGCGTCAGGCACAACAACTCACCGCAGGCACTGGCAGCCCTAACAGTACCCAGACCAGCCACTGCACCAAGTCTTTCGCGGTCATATCGTCGCCTTCAAATCTCATCCTTCATGGTTTTACTTTCTAAACAATCACAGCCGCTGCGTCGATTTTGTCCGTCAACGAATCCAGATTCGTGATGCCTAGATACTTCATCGTCGTTTCCAAAGATTTGTGACCGAGCATGAATTGAATCGTGCGAACGGGCACGCCCTTTGCTTCCCAGTTGCTTGCACAAGTTTTACGGAGACGGTGCAGATAGTGATGCTCGCAAACCGGATGCACCTTGCACGTCGTCTGAATCTTCTTCATCGTGTGGTATCGGCCCGAAGTCCACGGTGCCGTACAGTTCCCGCAATTCACCCCCGCCTTCAAAGCAATCCGCTTGAACTTCTTCAAGAAATGCCCGTCGGGTCTCCCGCCCCCGTTCACGAAAATCCACCGAGAATCTGTGGCGTGCTTCCTCCGCTCTTTCAGCATCGCCACTAGCTCCGTTGGCATCTTCACGTCGCGGCTCTCGTGCTTCTTGGGGGTGAAGCCAACGTCGGGCTTTCGTCGGATGTGG
>Ga0210394_10001526_pt1 | contig 36583 bp, 32 predicted proteins | sample IncBWC12MmetaG_FD_160121 | JGI IMG/M metagenome (GOLD analysis project Ga0210394, IMG submission 160121) | Forest soil microbial communities from Barre Woods Harvard Forest LTER site, Petersham, Massachusetts, United States - Inc-BW-C-12-M | ecosystem: Environmental > Terrestrial > Soil >... | reverse complement strand
AATGGACGGCGGCGCCGAACACGCGCGTCCTCTCGAACCTGGTGGCAGCGCAGTGGTGGGGCGACCAGGTAATGGCTGCGTCCCCGTCCGACACTTGGCTGACGGACGGCCTGGCGCGCTACTCGGAAGCTCTTTACGTCGAGCAGACCGCGAGCAAGGCAAGCATGGACAGGGCGCTCGATGATTTCGCGGTCGGCGCGCTGATGTACGAAGGCGCGGCTCCCATCGCCGAAGCGGGCCGCCTGCCGGCCTACTCACCAGACTACGAATCGGTGGTGATCAACAAGGGCGCCACGGTGTTCCACATGCTGCGCGGGCAACTCGGCGACGCGGCGTTCTTCTCGTTGCTTCGCGATTTCTTTGCACAGTTCTCCGGCAAATCGGCGTCCCTAAGCGATTTCGAGAAAATGGCCGAGGCGCGGGCGGGCGAAGCGAACGCAGGGCCCCCGGCGGAAACTGCGGAAGAGATCAGCACATCGCCCTCCTCCAGCGGACCGCCCGTGCTGAAGCACGTACCGGCGGCTTCCGACGCAGCAACCACGCCCGCGCCCGTTATCGGAAACGCTCCGCGCGCAGCGGACGCAGCTTCAGGGTCGCTGAATCTGCGGCCATTTTTTGCGCAGTGGCTCAACTCGACGGGCGTCCCGGAGTTCACGCTGGACTATACGGTTTTCCGAACGAAGCGGGGTTTCAAGATAGTGGGCAAGGTAAAGCAGAACCTCGACTTTTTCCGCATGCCAGTGGAAGTCGAGGTGCAAACGGAAGGCAATCCGGAATTCAAGAGCATCCAGGTCACCGGGAAGCAATCCGACTTCGAGCTGGACGTTTTCGGCCGGCCCAAAGCCGGAGGAATAATCCTCGACCCGCATAACTACATTCTGAAGTCTAGCGAGCGGCTGCACGTGCGTTCCATCATTGCGCGCGGCGAAGCGCTCGCCGAGGAGAGTCGCTTCTACGATGCGATCCAGCAATACTCCCAGGCGCTCGATCTGGAGCGGAATAACTCGCTGGCCGATTTCCGCATGGGCGAAGCGTTTTTCTACCAGAAGAACTACTCCGCAGCGGCCAATGCGTTCCGCGACACACTCGACGGCAACCTGGATCCGAGCGACAAATGGGTTGAGGTCTGGTCCCACATTTACCTGGGGAAGATCTACGACATCAGCGGCGACCGGACACGCGCGATCAACGAATACAGCAAAGCGCAGCAGACCAACGACGATACAGGCGGCGCGCAGGATGAAGCCAAGGCGTACATCGCCAAGGCCTACACAGAAGGCTCCGCGCCGATCGCAACGTCTTCAGATACTACTTCCCTTACGAGTTCAACTCCGAGTTCCAGTTCCGGCGCCAGTCCCAGGGCAGATTCGGGGAACGACAGACCCGTGCTCAAGCGCAAAGACCAGTAAGCCGCGGCTCGGATATTCCTTTGTGTTGCACGAAGACTTGAAAAGTCTCACCCATCCCTTCCGGATGAATCAAGGTCTTGAGCAGCAGGCGCGCGCGAATGCGTTCCACCTCGCTCGAGCCGGACTCATATAAGTCGGCGAATTCGTTCGCTCGACCCAGAGCGATCAGGAAGTTCATCTGGGTCACGTGGCCGGTGCGCGTGAGTCCCGAACGTCGTCCCCACAGATCGAGCGCGGTGAAATTGACGTGCGCGGTGAGGTCCTGTTCACCCGGAGCGCACAGGTACTCCTCGCTCACGCGGTGCCGCGAATAGGCCAGCAGCGTTCCGCGCATATGCCGCTCGTCGTAAAGCTGCGCGGCTTCGTGTCCATAATCTATCGTTAGAACGAAGCCTCGGCCGAGCCTCTTCCCGGCCTCAACGATCCAACGGCAAGCTTCAAGTGCGGCTTCCGCCGCCTGGTTTTCCAGGAGGGTGACGTCCTGTTCGCGAAAGTATGACTCGAGTTCGAGCGTCGAAAGCGGCCCGAACTGCTCGGCGAACCGTTCGCCATCCGCGGCTACGTAGACTTCGCGCAGCGTGCCGCGTTGCACGACGACACGATGAACCGGCAGGGCATCGAGCAGTTCGTTGGAGAAAATACAGCCGACAGGAATCTTCGGCGGAAGGTCCTCAGTCGAACTGACGCGCCCGCGGGACAAATGGGAGGCCAGAAGAGCCGCATGCTCGGCGCGTCGTGCCGCCGAAGGCTCAACCGCAACGTAGCGGAGGGCGCCGTAAAACGGGCCGAGCTCGCGCGCGACGAAATCCAGCACGTGGGCCGCAAGCCGTCCCGTGCCGGCAGCGGCCTCGACGGCCCAGAACTCAAGCGGTCGTCCGAGCACCTCCCACATCTCCGCCAGCTGCCTCGCCAGCAAGCGCCCGAAAATGGGATGGACATCGACGCTCGTATAGTAATCGGCGAAGCGTCTGGGCTCGCCGCGGCTGTAATAGCCGAATTCGGGGTGATACAGGCAGGCCCGCATGAAATCGGCGAACGGGATCGGTCCTTGTTCGCGGATACGCTCCGCGATGCGCCGCGCCAGAGGCGTGGACGTCGCGGGCGCGTTCACGCGTCCTTCCGCTGGGGATTGCACGTGAACATCTCGATTATGTAGTCGTGCAGGCAATCGTATAGCTGCCGCTGGAATGTCCAAGGGAACTGACTTTGCTCGATTTCGCGCGGTTGCAATAAAAAGTAATAGGTGTGTACGTCGACGCCCGGGGTCTTGAAGCGGATCTCGACTTCGACGCCGTTCGCGGCCGCTCGGGCGTCGAAAACGAAAAGAGGATGTTCGTAGCGGTTCAGTTCGCCACGGACTTTCTCGAGAAGGTCGCTCACGGGAGTGGACGCGCGGTCCAAAGGCAGGCCTCAGCGCGCTCAGACCGCTTCCGCCGGCTGGGTCTCGCCGAGGTCGCCGCGCTCTTTCATGCCGCGCAGCGCGTTTTCAAATGCGGCCAGCGCCTTCCCGTCGAAAAGCACGAAATGAACCTTTTCGAGCGTGGTGGGGCCCTTCAGATACTCCACGACCTCGTGGAGCATGATTTCGGCACATTCGGAAAGTGGGAAGCCGCCGATGCCCGTGCCGACCGCTGGGATAGCGATCGTTCGGAGTCCCTTCTCCGCCGCGATGCGCAGCGTGTGGGCCGTCGCACCGCGCAGCGCTCGCGCCGTCGTATGCCCGCCGAGTTCCATGCTGGCCGCATGAATGATGTACCGGGCCTTGAGTTTGCCTCCCGAGGTGATCGCCGCTCCGCCCACGGGTATCGTGCCGATCTGGTTGCACTCGCGCTGGATCGATTCGCCGCCCTTGCGGCGAATCACGCCCGCCAAGCCGCCACCCAGTTGCAGCTCGTTGTTCGCAGGATTCACGATAGCATCGACGTCCATTTCCGTAATATCGCCGGGTTGCAAAACAATCTTTTCCGCCAAGGTCATAGACCGAAGATGATAGCAGACACCGAGGGCAAGGTATTTTTTACTCTGTGAATTTCTCGAGTGCGGCAGTCAGGGCTTGGCCTCACTCCGGTAATTTGCGAAGCAACGCGCCAAGGCGGCGGAAATAGCGCAGCTTCACGCCACTTCCGGTCGCGTGCTTTCCGCTGGTTGAAGGCAGAACGAAAACCTGCGCGCCGTAAAGCTTTTCCTTCTGTAAACCAAGCTTGCAGGCCCGCTGCGCGAACTTCTCATAGGCCATCTTGCCGTTAAAGGCCACGACGCGCGGCGCGAATTCCTCGAGCTTTCCCGCGAGCACGATACGCCCTTCCGCGAATTCATGGCGCTCAAGTTCCTCGATGCCGCGGGTCGCCCTCTTGACCAGATCCGTCAACCCGATGCCAAACTCGATGACGCGCTTGTCGTCTTTGCTCTGGAGAAGCTCGGGCAGGATGCCCGAATCGTATAGCAGCGGCCAGAATTGGTTGCCGCGACCCGCATAGTAGTGCCCCACACGTGCAGAGCGGTCGCCGGGGTTGCAACCGACCACGACCAATTTCATCCCGCGTCGAAGATAGTCAGGGAGACTGGGCATTCACTCGCGCCTAAACGAGACCCATCCAATGCTCAGAGAAATCAGAAAACACCAGATTGTCCGGGGTCATCGCGCGGGACAAGCTTATCACGCCACGGCTGCCGCATGGTTGAGTCGGCGCCGTCGGTTCTCCGCGGCTTTTTGCATCCGCGAACCACCTCATTGCGTCCAATCTGTTGAGGGAGGTTGTCGTTGTGCTTTCCGGTACCAAGACCTGTGCTAACCTGCTACCTGGGGGCTGCTGCTTGGTTGCTCGGGCTGCCCGGACACAAAAGGCCATGAGTTCTCCCAATCCCAGAGCGCTGCCTTCGAAGATCGTCCGCGACGACGAGGGCGCACTGGTCACGGCCGCCAAAGGCGGCGACCTGGCGGCATTCGAAGAGCTGGTGAACCGCTACGAGCGCCGGATCTTCCGCCTGGCGATGAACATTACCCAAAATCGCGAGGATGCGGAAGACGCGATGCAAGATGCGTTTCTCAAGTCCTACCAGCACCTCGACAACTTCCAAGGCGACTCACGCTTCTACACCTGGCTCGTTCGAATTGCCGTGAACGAGGCGCTGATGCGCCTGCGCCGGCGGCGGCCGAACGTGACTTCGCTCGATGAACCGATTCAATCCGGCGACGACGCCCTGCCTCCGGAAATTAAGGACTGGGGACCGACGCCGGAGCAGCGGTATGCCAACACCGAGCTAAACTCCATCCTGAGCAGCGCCATCAGCGAGCTCGATCCCGCGTATCGTACTGTGTTCCTGCTTCGGGATACCGAGCAGCTTTCGACGGAAGAGACGGCAAAGATGCTCGGAATTTCCACAGCTGCGGTAAAATCCCGACTGCTGCGCGCGCGCTTGAAACTGCGGCAGAAGTTGAGTCACTTTCTGGAACGGAGTACGAACGCATGAACTGCCGAGGCCTGATCGTAGAACTCGGGGACTATCTCGACGGGGAGCTCGGCCCGACGGTTTTGGCCGAGCTGGAACTTCATCTCCAGCGGTGCGAGGATTGCCGAATCGTAGTGGATACCACGCGAAAAACCATCGAGATCTTCTGCAGGGCCGAGCCCATCCCGCTGCCGGAAGATGTACACCGGCGGCTGCACCAAGCGCTCTTCCAGAGACTTGGGCGCACGCCCTAGCCGCATTCTTGCAACGCCACCCGCTTCTTTCCAACGCCGCATCAGAGCCGGTGTTGCAGCTCGCCAAGTGAGATGTGGCGGCCAAGCCCCTGGCGTTCGGCTCTGTGCAGAACACGCGCGGCAACAGCGATATCCCACGTAGCGATCCCAAGCGATTTGAATAGAGTGATCTGGTCGGGACTGTTGCGGCCCGGGAGTTTGCCTGAAACGATCTCGGCCATTTCGCACACCCGGCCCCAGCGCGCCGCGTCTTCCCTGAATGGCTCGATCAAATCGCCCGCCTCCATACGAGCCTGCTCGATCGAATCCACGGCGATGATCGCCGCGCGGGCTATCGCGGCGTCGTCCAATTCACGTTTATGGGCGACGTTGGCACCCGCCGCGTTCAGATGTGTACCGGGTGCGAGCCACGCACCGCTAACTACCGGCTTGACCGAATTCGTCATCGTGATGGCGATGTCGGCATCGCGAACGGCCTCTTCGGCCGAGGTTGCCGGCGTTACCGGCAGTCCCAGGCGTTGACTCATTTCGCGGCAGAAATCGGCGCGACGCAGCGGGTCGCGCCCAAACGCGCGGACGCGCTCAAGCTTTCGGACTTCCGCGACCGCCTGCAACTGGGTTCGCGCCTGCAAACCCGTCCCGACGATGCCCGCAAGGCGCGAGTCGGAACGCGACATGTATTTCGTGGCGACGCCGGTAGCGGCGCCGGTTCGCATCTGGCCGAGGAAATCAGCCTCGATGATCGCCGCAAGCTCTCCGGTCGCGGCGCTATAGAGCAACACGACGAACCGCGCGGTCCCGCGCGCGACTGTATAGACCTTTAGCCCCATCCAGCCTACCGCCCGATCGACGGCAGCCATATAGTTCAAGATCACGCGGTCCGGCATCTCGAATCGGCGGCGCGGATGCAGGCTCCCGTCGCCCGTAGCCTGATGGCGAAATGATTGCTCGACAGCCTCGATTGCCGTCGGCATGTCGAGTACGACCCGAACATCCTCTTCCGCAAGCACCAGTGTCACGGCTACCTCGTGGCGACGCGAGCTAAAAATTAACACGAAAACGTAGCACTCGCGGCACAGCCGGATCGAGCACCACCAACTCACCACCCGGGCCCAACGCGAAGGACCCGCCAACCCGCTCCGGGGAGTCGAGCCGGCCGTCTAGGTTATCGGAAAGAACGCGCTGGCCGTCCAGCGTCCAGACCACGATGCGTGGGCTCGCTCCACGCAGAGCAAATACATATTTCGACGAAACCGCGAGGTCCAGGAGCGGCGCAGGGGAGCCGGCCGAATCGTCCCACGACCCGGCTTGCCCGCCGCCTCGCGTGAATTTCACAATGCGATCGGCGCCTGCGTCTGCGACGTAGACCAATCCGTCAGGACCTGCTACGGCAGCAACGGGCATGGCCAGCTTGCCCGCAGCGTCCGGTGGCACTCTCCAAACTCGCTCGATCCGGCCCAACCGACCGAGCACCTGCACGCGGCCGCCCGCAGGGTCGGGAACGAAAAGAGCGCCATCGGCCGCTACAGTGAAGGTGAATGGACCCGCGAAGTTGCGCTGAGGCGCCACGCGGATTACTCGTATTGGGTCACCTTCGGGAAAGTACACGCGAATCTGGCCAGCGGAAGCATCGGCCACATAGATGCCGCCGCCGCTATCCACGGCGACAGCCGAGGCGTGGCGGACCATGCTGTCCTCGAAGGAAAGCAAGGGCACGCCGCTCGCTTCAAATTTTTGAACCAGCGCGCTCGCGCGGTCGACGAAATAGACTCTCCCCGCCGCATCTACCGCGGGCCCGACGGGATCCGCGAGCTGGCCCGGATCAGTGCCACGAACGCCCCACTCCCCGATGAACTCAAAGGGTGGGGCCTGCGGGACTGCGGCTGCCTGCGGGCGGGCGTGCGAGCACCCGATCGCGAAGGGGAGCGCGAGCGCCCAAGTAACAAGCGGCAAGCGAGCAAACAAAGGAAGATTCATCCGGACCCAGCGTAACGTGAAGCGCATCATGGTGTTGAGCTGGCCACTTGCCGGCCCGGCGATTGGACCTGTCACCCCCGCGCACGCGGCGAAGGCTTGCCGCCGCGCACGCGACGTACAACCGTCTGCTTCATTTGATAAACGCGTTCGGCGCCATTTTCGTCGAGCTCGGCGAATCGAAACTCAGCTCCGCTCGGCGTGCCAGTCGCCCTGATCGGGAAACGACCGCACAAGTCGCTCTCGACATACGCGGTTTCATATCGGTTCCGCGCCGCTCCCCAGGTATAGACGCGCAAAGCCGTGAAGTCACACGGCTGGCCTTCGCCTCCGTGCGTTCCGGCGACCAGGTACTGCGGCCGGTCGCTACCAGCGTCGGAAACTCTGTTGAGTACCGCCCAAGCCACTACGTGCAATCCCGACGAACTGGCATAGTCCGAGATCGGCGACGGCGGATCGAGTTCGATGAACCGCGCCAGCACCCAGCCGGCGATCGGGATATCCGCTCCGGCATCCGGGTTCTCTCCCCGAGCCGCAAGCACCCCAGCGGACGCTTGAGAGGCATCGGGTTTCGCCGGCTCCGCGCGCGTGACCAGCAGCCAATCTTCCTGCTTTGGCTTCTGTTCGTCCGACGTTGCGGATCCCTCCTGTGAAGCGACTTGGGTAGCCTCCGGCACCGCGTTGACTCGGCGCTCGAGCACAACGACGGGAACATTGCGTTCAAACTGAAACAGCCGCGGCGCGTCGCGGCTTGGCTCGACATGCACGTTGCTCAAGGTACGCGTGTGGCCATTCGCCTGGACGGGCATCGTGCGAACGCTTGCAAGCAAATCAGACGCACGCATCCAGAGTTCCGGGGCCATCAACAACCGCGCATCGATCCAACCTTGGATGCCGTCATCACTCCGAACCTCGGCGTCGTCTCCGGAGCGTCGCAGGACCGCAACCTTCTCGCCAAAGCGCAACGCACCTACCTGGCGGCGCACTTGGGCCGTTGTGTTCCAGAGTATCGCCGATTGATCGCCGACGTACGCGGCGGAATATTGGGGCGGCTGCCGGCGCCACCTCCAAATCAGGACGGTCACTACCAGCAGGACTACAGCAGGAATCCACCGAGTGCGCATCGCCGACGCCATCAGAGCCCGTCTCCGATCCCGCCGACGCGCCGGCCTACGAAACCACGCACGGCCGCATTCGGGCCCGCGTAATCTAATCCGCCGTTGGCAATCTCGATGGTGTGAATGATCGTTTTCAACTCTGAGGTCAGCCCGAAAGGCACGCACCGATTCTACACTATCCGTCGCCAGCCTCCCTTTGATGATCCGCGGCGAGCCGTGCGGCGCGATGCGGTCCCAGCCCGAGTTGGTCCTTCTGTTACAATGCGCTGACCCACGCGGAGGCGCGATGCGCGTTCTCGAAAATCTCAAGCCCCTGGCGCTGCTGTGGCTCAGAGTCGCGCTCGGAGTCATCTTTTTCTATGAGGGGTACCAGAAGCTTTTCGGCGCGCCAGCCAGCGCACTCGCCGCGTTCCCGCGCATGGGCTTTCCTTCTTATTTTGCCTATGTGTCGGGGACGCTGGAGCTATTCGGAGCGGTCCTCCTGGTTCTTGGTCTCTTCACGCGCGTGGCGGCATTGCTCCTAGCAGCCGAAATGGCGATCGTGCTCGCGAAGGTCGAGCTGCCGAAAGGCGGAATCTACGCGGTCCGCAATTACGAGCTGTCCTTGGCCCTGTGCGCTGCCACGTTCGCCCTCGTCGCGGCCGGCGCCGGAGTTCTTTCCGTCGACGCGGCCACATTTGAGCGGTCCGGGAAGTCGCGCTCAAAGGCAGCGAAGGGCTAGCGCCTGCACGACCGCGAGCTAAACTCTGTTGCGCGCGGCTACGGGGATGCTAGAAGGCGGCGAGTTCGCGGGCAGCTGCAACGAGGTCCGCGGTTTGCGGCAGGATCTTATCCTCGAGTTTTGGCTGATAGGCGCAGAAGGTATCCATGGCGGCGACGCGGCGCACAGGCGCGTCCAGCTCGTGGAAAAGTTCCTCGGCAATGCGCGCAGCAATTTCAGCACCATAGCCCCAGGAGCGCGTGTCTTCGTAAGCTACGATGACGCGGTTGGTTTTGGCCGCGCTGCGTGCGACCGCTTCCCAGTCATAAGGAGACAACGTTCGCAAGTCCAGGATCTCCAGCGAGATGCCCTCACGCTCGAGCTCAGTTGCGGCGACCTCGGCGCGGTGCACCAGCGCACCATAGGTAATCACGCTTATGTCGTTGCCTTGGCGCACCAGTCGGGCCTTGCCGAAGGGAATCGTGAAATCGGGTCCGGGGTAGGCCGAGCGGTTGTACGGCTGCCGGTAGAGATGCTTGTGCTCGAGAAACAGCACGGGGTCATCAGCCCGGATGGCGGTGCGGAGCAAGCCGCACACATCGAGCGCGGTGGAAGGCATCACCACGCGCAAGCCGGGGCAATGGGTAAAAAGCACTTCGCCGCACTGGCTGTGGTAAATGCCGCCGCCGGTCAGATAGCCGCCAATGGCGGCGCGAATCACCACCGGCGCCTTGAAGATGCCGGCGGAGCGCCAGCGCGTCACTGCCAACTCGTCGCGGATTTGCATCATGGCCGGCCAGATATAGTCGAAGAACTGCATCTCGACGACGGGCTTCATCCCGCGCACGGCCATGCCCACCGCCCGGCCAACGATATTCGCCTCGGCCAGAGGTGAGTTGAAGACCCGGTCGGAGCCGAATCGGCGCTGCAGGCCCGCCGTGGCCTTGAAGACTCCGCCCTTCCCTTTCACGACGTTGAGATTTTCTTCGCGGCTACAATCCGCGACGTCCTCACCGAACACGACGACCCGCGCATCGCGCTCCATTTCGTCGGCCAAGGTAGCCGGGATGATTTCAACCATGGTCTTCGGCTCGCCGAAAAACTTGGGGTCGGCGGCGAATTCTGGTGAAGTCGGATCGACATCCGGCGAATAGACCCAGCGAGTGATGGACTGCGTGGAGGGGGGCGCGGCAGCGAGGGCTCGGTCGGTGGCCTCGAGGATTTCATGGTCCACTTCGGCTTCGAGACTCTCCAGCTTCTTTTCGTCGAGGAGACCTTCTCGAACCAGAAATAACCCAAACCGCGGGATGGGATCGCGCCGGGCTTCCTCTTCGCGCTCCTCGGGCGACTTGTAAAGCTTGTCGTCATCGGAAAGCGAATGCGAATACGGCCGAGTGACGTGCGCATGAACCAGCGCCGGTCCTTTGCGCGCGCGACAATAGGTCGCGGCGCCCTGGATTGCTTCGTAACTTGCCAGCGGGTCCGTGCCGTCGCATTCCTCGATATGGAGATTCGGAAAATTCTCCAAGAGCTTCGAGATGCTCCCCCCGGGGGTTTGCACTTCGAGCGGCACGGAAATCGCGAAGGCGTTGTCCTCAACGAGGAACAGCACCGGGAGGCGCTTCGTGCAGGCGGTGTTGAGCGCTTCGAAAAATTCTCCCTCGCTCGTCATCCCGTCGCCGCCGGAAACGTACACGATTTCGCCCGGCTGATGACGCACCGAGTCGCCCAGTGGGGCGCCCTGGGCCTGCGCAAGCGCTTGCGGGAATGCGTCGAAATACAACGACGCCTCCGCCACGCCCACCGCGTGGAGCCACTGCATCCCGGCGGCCGAGGACCGTTCGACGATATTTAGCCTCGGGCTGCCCCAGTGGGACGGCATCTGGCGGCCCCGCGACGAGGGGTCATCGTCCGCGCCAACCGCTTGCAGCAGCATCTCGTAGGGCGTCAATCCCAGGCTCAGGCAAAGCGCTCGGTCGCGGTAGTATGCCAAGAACCAGTCGCGCCCCGGCTGAAGTACTTCACCGGCAGCCACCTGTACGGCCTCGTGCCCGGCCCCGCTGATCTGGAAGAAAATCTTGTTCTGGCGTTTTAGCTGGATTTCGCGGTCGTCCAGCCGCCGCGAAAGGTACATCGTGCGGTACATTCGAATGAGGCGGTCCCCGCTCAGTCCGTGATAGCGGCTCGCAGAAGCGCTCGAAGACTTGTCGCCCGTTTGCACACGCATGCAGCCTCACCTCACGGAGGGTGGAGCATATCCTACTGCAAGCCCATTATAACGGAACCGGGCAAGCGTTCTAAGTCAGGCTTTGGCAAGGATTTCAGCAGGGTCGCAGTTGAAGCGTCGGGGGCTCTACTCCAGGTCGTCGAAACGCCTCGCTGTTGGAGCGAATTCCTCGTCCCCCTGGCGAACGACCTTCGGATGAGCCTCCTTGAAGGGCGCTTCCGAGGGGATGCGGTCCAGCCAGCGTTGCTGGGAAAGCTTTTCATGGTCGGAGAAATCGAGTCGCACGATCAGAACGACGTGCTGGCTCTCCGAGCCGTTCTCCGTTTCCTTCCCTCGGTCGAACTTGAGCAGCAACCTCTTGTCGAGCCGAAAGGCCTGTTTCCAACGATCGATGCGATGCCGAGCCTCCTGCGCGGCTTCCTCATTTGGTCCGAAATCAAAAACAAGAAATGATTGCGCCATGCTTCGAGGTATATCGACTCTAGCGCGCCGCTGTCAAGTGCCCGCGCAACCGCAAGCTTTGGTTGAATCGCCCTCCATGCAGGGATATGCTATGTCACATGCGCTTTATTCGCATGGTACGCAGGATGACGGCCGCTGTAGCCTTGGTCGCGCTCGCCCTTTCCTACTTGCCGAGTGTAATCGACAGTTTGAATGCGGCGCAGCCGTCAGCGTGCTGCTCCGGGGCGATGTGCCCTATGCACCGCATGTCTGGCGAACACTCCGCCTGTGACATGGACGCGAATCAGCAAGGTGCGGCTCTCCAATCGTGTCCTTCGCCTGCGCTCCATTACGCCCCTGCGCCGGTGTTTGTTCGCGTCGCTCCTCCGTCGATCGTTGCTGAACGCCACGCCGAAGCGGCGCCCGGATTACTTCTGCTTGCCCCATGCAGTATCGACCCTGACGTGTTATCTCCGCCTCCTCGCTTCGCCGTCTCCTAGTCGCCGCAAAGCCTTTCGGCCATCAACCTTTTCCGTTTGTCTCCGCTCATCGGGGAGACGACGTGTTGGCGGGGATTCCTCCGCAGGAAGGCTGTTCGAAATGCGCAAGCCCGTATTTCTCTTGGGTGCTTTCTTCCTCTTGTGTCTGGCCACCATCACGCAGGCCACGATTTTTGGCACCGTCCGGGGTGTTGTCCATGACCCTCAGCACCGCCCGGTCCCCGGCGCCACCGTCACCCTGAAAGCGGCAAACTCCGACTGGATGCAAACCCAGCAATCAGACGCCAATGGAGCGTTTGCGTTCGCTGCGGTCCCCATTGGAAACTACACGGTCACCGCGAATCTGCAAGGATTTCAGCAGCAACAGCAGAGTGTTATCGTCCAGTCTGATACAAGTCCGGAACTGCATTTTGAGCTGGGACTTGCAGCCGTCAGCCAAAGTACTCAAGTGGTGGGCAGTCCCGTCGCCGCGTTAACCGATACGGTTACTACGACCTCTCTGCTAAGCCGCGAGGATATTCAGATGGCTCCCGGCGGCGACCGCACGGACAGCATGGCCATGATTACGGACTATGTCCCCGGGGCCTACATGGTTCACGATATGCTGCACATCCGCGGCGGCCACCAGTTCAGTTGGCTCATTGACGGCGTTCCGATCCCGAACACCAATATCGCGGACAACGTGGGCCCCCAGATTGACCCCAAGGATCTCGATTACGTCGAGGTGCAGCGGGGCAGTTACGACGCGGAGTATGGTGATCGAACGTACGGGGTTTTCAACGCCGTTCCGCGCACGGGATTCGAACGCGATCGGGAATGCGAACTCGTGCTCAACTTTGGGACCTATTATCAAACGAATGACCAGATCAATTGCGGCGGGCATACGCAGAAGTTCGCCTATTACGGCAGTTTCAACGGGAACCGCACGAATCTTGGCTTGGAAACGCCCGTCCCGCAAATCATCCACGACGCAGGAAACGGCTATGGCGGATTTGGTTCACTTATTTTCAACGTGGACGCTAAAAACCAGCTGCGCCTGGTGGCATCACTGCGCCAGGACTACTTCCAAATCCCGAATCCGCCGACCAGCGAGATCAGCCAGCCATTTCCCTACTCCCCGGAGATCGTTGTCGTTACGCCGTCGGGTGCTCTGCAGGACGACAATCAAAAAGAGGCCGACGGCATGCTGAATTTCTCTTGGGTTCACACGTTCAGCCATGACGGGATTCTGAATGTTTCTCCTTTCTACCATTTCAACGGCTCAAACTATGACAGCTCCCCTTTCGATCTGCCGAACGCGGTCACGGTTCATCGGAGTTCATCCTACCTCGGAGGGCAGACGACGGTTGGCTCGAAGGTAGCCCACAATACTTGGGAGGCTGGCCTCTACGGGTTCTGGCAGCGCGACAACCAACTCTTTGGCGTGCAGTTCAACGACGGCTTCGGTCCGCCGATCCAGGCGCAACAGATCGTCAACGGGAATGTCGAGGCGGTTTTCCTGCAGGATAAACTCGCGGTAACGTCCTGGCTGACTCTGGACGGCGGCATCCGGCAAACGCACTTCTCTTCCTCGACGGAATCGGAGAATGCGACCAGTCCGCGGGCGGGCGTCGCGCTCAAGGTTCCGCGCCTGAATTGGGTCTTTCGCGCCTTCTACGGTCAGTTCTACCAGGCGCCGCCCCTGATCACGATTGGCGGATCGTTGCTGGGATTCGTAAACACGCCTGGTAGCGGCGTAAACCCTCAGCAATTCGTCCCCCTGCTCGGTGAGCGGGATACCGAGCGTCAGTTCGGCGTGACCATCCCATACAGAGGATGGGCCGCCGATATCGACACATTCCGTACGCGAAGCTACAACTTCTTGGATCACGGAAACGTGAACTATGTCCTCGGCGGCCAGGTATTCCCTACGAATATCTATTTGCCGTTGACGACTCAGGACGCGCTCGTCCGCGGCTGGGAGCTGACGTTGCGGTCCCCGGAATTGTGGCACCGGGGCCAAGCCCATTTGGCCTACTCCAATCAGGTGGCGGAATTCATGGGTACCATCACCGGAGGTCTGACGATTCCGGGCGCGCCACCCCAGGCCGGATGGGCCCCGCTAGATCACGATCAGCGCAACACGCTCAACGTAGGCTTTAATGTCAGCGCCCCGTGGAGAACATCCCTTGCCGTCAACGTATATTACGGCTCCGGCTTCTCCAATGGAGCTTTCGACTCGACGCTGGTTCCTCTCCCGCCGCGGTACCTGTCCAGCCACACAACCGTGGATTTGCTCGTGGGCAAATCCTTCGGAGAGCGGTTTTCGGCTTCGATCAACGCGGTCAACGTCGGCAACAGTCATCTCCTGATCGACGACAGCCTGACATTCGGGGGATTTCACTACGACGATCCACGCGAAATCTACGGCGAGGTTCGCTACCACTTCCACTACTGAGGAGTTCCATGTTCGACCATTTGCATTGCCGTACAGTTCAGATTCTAATGACCGCGGTGCTGGGCCTTCTCGCCGGCTGCGGGACTCAAGGAAAGCACTACGCGCTGAAAGGACGGGTTGTCGCCAAGAGTGCCGACACCGGACAGCTCACCGTCAGCCACGACACGATTCCCGGATTCATGATGGCCATGACCATGCCCTATCCGGTGAAAGACGATCGCGGGTTCAACGCAGTCCAGCCCGGAGATCAAATCACGGCGGACGTTGTCGTGAAGGGAAACGCCAACTACTGGCTCGAACACGTGATCGTTACCGATAAGAGCGGCCGCGGATCGGTATCGGCGACAGCGCCGCGCGAGCTCGCGCCTGGGGAGAAGGTCCCGGACGTTACGCTCGAGAACCAAGATGGCAAGACACTGCACATCGCTCAATTCAAAGGAAAAGCGGTCCTGATCACGTTCATCTACACGCGATGCCCTCTGCCCACGTTCTGCCCTCTCATCAGCAGCGAGTTTGCCGCAATTCATAAGGAGTTGGCGAAGACGCCGGAGGACTACAAGAAAACGCATCTGGTCAGCATCACGCTCGATCCTTCGTACGACACGCCGCCCGTCCTGCGAAAATACGGCCTCGCATACTTGCAAGACGACGCCAGGGGTTTCGAGCATTGGGATTTCGTATCGACAACATCCGCGGATTTGCCAACGCTCGCGACCGCGTTCGGGCTCGAGTACTACGAACAGGACAATCAGATTGCCCACAGCATGAGCACGGTGTTGCTTGCCGCGGACGGGACCGTAGCAAAGAGCTGGCCCGGAAATGAATGGAAGACTTCGGACGTGCTGGCCGCAGTTCGCCAGGCGGAAACCGTTAAAGACTGAAGCATGGAATACTCTGGAAACCGTCCCAAGTCAGGAGAGCCAAAATCGCAACCAGCTACGCCATTGTTTCTGGGACTCTTCTGTCTCGCTGTGCTGGGAGCGTCGGGTTGTGGACGCTCCGGCGCCGGCGCTGCGAGCCGCAACCCAATCGCCGTTCAGCACGGCAAGAACGTCTACGATGAACAATGCGCTCAATGCCACGAAGCCACCGATCTGCATCTCATCAAAGACCCTCCCCGAATGGACGGCTTGTTCCACAAACCGACGCTCCCGAGCGGCGCTCCTGCGACGGACGAGGAAGTCCGAAATGTGATCCTGCAGGGCCGCGGCATCATGCCTAACTTTGAACTGACGGTCGGTGGTGATGACCTGGACGCCTTGATCCAATATCTGCACACACGCTAAAGAATCTCGTGATAAATCTCTCACTGTCGCCTATCCAAAGGAGGGAACAAATGAAGCACGCGAAGACCAAACTGCTCTTACTCCTGATCGCTGTCTTGTCCATCGGCGCCGGCACATTTGCCCAGTCAAGGGAGTCTCAATCCAAGGTGCAGCACTTCAAGCTCGCAGGCACCGTTAAATCCGTGGATACCAAGCAGCATAAGCTGCTCGTGCAGCACGGTGCCATCCCCGGATTCATGGGGGCCATGACCATGGCCTATCCCGCAGCGAAAGCGGAGGACTTAGGAAAAATCGCGGCTGGAGACCAGATCCAGGCTGACGTGGTTGTCAGCGATACGGAAATGCACTTGGAGAACATCAAGGTTACCGGGCATGCTAAGGGCCAGGAAACTAAAGACAGCCAGAAGTGAAGAATGGCGCTGGCCGGGCGCCACATCATTTCCCTTCTCTGCTATGCTGCGTCGTTCGACCTTGACGGGAGTAACTGGCCGTGGACGAGCGACCCTTGGCGGAGCGGCGTGCGTGGCTGAACCGAACGGTGCTTGGCATAGGCCTTACCAGCCTGGCCAGCGACTGGAGCCATGAGATGGCGACGGCCGTGCTCCCTGCGCTGCTCATTTCTCTTGGCGTCGGACCTGGCTGGCTGGGCGCAATTGAAGGCACGGCTGATGGACTCTCAAGCTTCACTAAACTGGCTGCGGGCCACTGGACCGACCGCTTGCAGCGCCGCAAGCCGCTGGTCGTTTTTGCCTATGCAGTGACCGCTCTGGCAACGGGCTCCCTAGCGTTCGTAACAAATGCGTTCGAGGTCCTGCTGGCGCGCAGTGCGGCGTGGTTTGGCCGCGGCTTGCGCACGCCTGGGCGCAAGGCGCTGTTGGCTGCCGCGGTGCCGCGCGAGGCATACGGCCGCGCGTTCGGCTTCGAACGCATGATGGATACGGTCGGCGCCATCGTGGCGCCGGTCACGGCCTTGTGGCTTCTCGGCGCCACGGGCCACAACTTTCGCCGCGTATTTTTCTGGTCGCTTGTGCCGGGCATTCTGGCTGTCCTGGTTTTCGGCCTCTTCGTGCGGGAGAGCCGCGTCGAAAAATCATCGAGTGCTTCCTTTGTCGCGGGCTTGCGAAACCTGCCCGTAGACTTCCGCTGGTTTCTAGTTGCGGTGGGCGTCTTCGGACTCGGCGACTTTTCTCACACCATGCTGATTCTATACGCCACGCGGACTCTGGCGCCGCAAGTCGGGCTGGCTATGGCGTCAACGGTTGCCGTCGGACTCTATTTTGCGCACAACGTCTTCTATGCAGCGTTCGCGTACCTGGGCGGCTGGTTGGGCGACTACGCGCCGCGCAGACGGCTGGTTCTCGCTGGTGGGTACGCGCTAGCCATCGGAATGGCCGCGCTGTTGGTCTTGGGCCGAGCGGATCGCGCCGTCCTCTTCGCGGTCTTTGCACTCGCGGGCATGTTTGTCGGCGTCAATGAAGCGCTGGAAGACTCCATCACCGCCGAATTGGTACCGCAGCAGCAGCACGGCATGGCTTTTGGCACGATGGCCGCGGTAAACGCCGTTGGTGACTTCGGCTCGAGCCTCCTCATCGGCCTCCTTTGGAGCGCTTATTCTCCGGCCGCCGGTTTTGCCGTTGCCGGAGCGCTGTTCTTTGCCGGTTTGGTCTTGCTCCTCCGCCCGAGGTAAATCTCTCTAGCCCGAAACCTGCGGAACCCGTAGGGGTTGCGTCGCGCGGCGCTTCGTGGTAGGTTAGCGAACAAAAAGCGAAGTACTGGAGGCGTATGCATCCCGCTCTTGCCGTTCGTCGCACCGGCCCGCTGGCCAGCGTGAAGGAGATCGTGGATCACCTCGCGGCCCGCGACCACACGGGCGAGGTCATCACCGCGGTACATCATATTCCGGCGCGTGAAGCGCAATGGAACCCCGTGCCGGATTGGGTGGGGCCGGAATTGAGCGCGGCATACGCCGCCAAGGGCGTCGAAAAACTCTATTCGCATCAGGCCCGGACCGTTCAGGCGGTGCATGCCGGGAGCAATGCCGTCGTCGTTACGCCGACAGCCTCCGGCAAAACGCTTTGCTATAACTTGCCGATCCTCAACGCGGTGCTCGAAAACGCCGACACTCGCGCCCTCTACCTTTTCCCTACCAAGGCGCTTGCTCAGGACCAACTCGCCGAGCTGCACGATCTCGGCGAGCGCCTGGACAACCGGTTCGGCGTCTTCACCTACGACGGCGACACGCCCGCCGATGCGCGCGCCGCGATCCGCGAGCGGGGCCATATCGTCCTCACCAACCCCGACATGCTCCACGCCGGCATCTTGCCTCACCATACAAAGTGGACGCGTCTTTTTGAGAACCTGCGCTACATCGTGCTCGACGAATTGCACACCTACCGTGGCGTCTTCGGCAGCCATCTCGCCAACGTGCTGCGGCGGTTGCGTCGCGTAGCGCGGTTTTACGGCGCGTCTCCGCAATTCATTGCCTGCTCAGCAACCATCGGGAACCCCCGCGAGTTGGCTGAGCGCCTCACCGAAGCCGAATTCGCGTGTATCTCCGAGAATGGCGCGCCCGCCGGCGAAAAGTACTTCGTCTTTTATAACCCGCCTGTGGTCAATCGCTATCTGGGCATCCGGCGCGGCTACATCGGCGAGACCTCGCGCATCGCGCAGAAATTCCTGAAACGCGGCCTGCAGACGATGGTCTTCGCGAACAGCCGGCTGCAAACCGAGGTGTTGCTCACTTACTTGCAGCAGGCAAATCAGGCCGCGCCGGGCCAGGCGCAACTGGTGCGCGGTTATCGTGGCGGCTACCTTCCGGGCGAGCGCCGGGAGATCGAGCGCGGATTGCGCGAAGGGCGTATCCGCGGCGTGGTCTCGACGAACGCGCTCGAACTGGGCATTGACGTGGGCTCCCTCGACGCGGTCACCCTCGCCGGCTATCCAGGCACCATTGCGTCTACCTGGCAGCGGGCCGGACGCGCCGGACGCCGCACGACTGCTTCGTGTGCGGTGCTCGTCGCATCCTCGGCGCCGATTGACCAGTTTATCGTGCGTCATCCGGAATACTTCTTCGGCCGGTCGCCCGAGCACGCCTTCGTTCAGCCCGACAACCTCGAGATCTTGGTGAACCATCTGAAGTGCGCGGCGTTCGAGTTGCCCATCGAGGCCGGCGAGAAGTTCGGCGGAATCGAGATCGCACCGATCTGCGAGCGCCTGGCGGAGGCTGGCTTCCTGCACCGCACGGGCGACCATTGGCATTGGACCGAGCAAGCCTATCCGGCCGACGCCGTCAGCCTGCGCGCAGTCACGTCTGACAACTTCGTCATCGTGGATCAGACCGGAGCGCCCGAGGTGATCGGCGAAGTCGATTTCGCGAGCGCCCTCACCACCGTTCATCCCAAGGCCATCTACCTTCACCAGGGACAGCAATACCAGGTCGAGCGGCTCGACTTCAACGCACGCAGAGCCTACGTGAAACGCGTCGACCTGGAGTATTACACCGACGCCATCCGGTATACGCAGGTGCGCGTACTCGAGGAGGCTGAGAACGCCAGGCTCACGCGAGGCCTGTCGGGCGAAGACGCCGGCGCCACTCGGTCCCACGGCGACGTGCTGGTTCGTTCGCAGGTGGTCGGCTTCAAGAAGATAAAGTTTTTCACCAATGAAAATTTAGGCTCGGGCGAACTGGAACTCCCCGAAAACGAGATGCATACGACGGCGTTCTGGCTCACCCTCGAACGTCAGCTCATCGAATCCCTGCCGTTCCCGGTTCGCGAACGCCAAAATGGCATGCACGGCCTGCTATACGCGCTGGCTTCGGTGGCGACCCTGCTGCTCATGTGTGACCGTCGCGATCTCGGAACCGCCATCGGTGAGCGGCCGCCTTCGCCGGGCGTCGGCCTCGAATGGGAGGAGATGCCCGCAGGAATTGATGCGCAGTGTGAAGAGCGGGAATTTTTTCAGCCGAACCTCTACCTCTACGACGTCTATCCCGGCGGCATCGGTTTTTCCGAGCCGCTATTCAGCACCGCGGATCTCCTGCTGGCGCGGATGCGCGAGCTAATCGCCGCTTGCCCGTGCGAAAAAGGCTGTCCTTCATGCATCGGCGCGGCGGGCGAGCGGAGCGAACAGGCCAAGGAAGCGGCTCTTTTGCTGCTTGAGCGCCTGGGCGCGTGAACGGGAAGCCCTGAGGCCAACCATGACAGAAGATCTTCAGGATCGCTGGTCGCGAATCTCGGCCCTCAAGCCGTCCCGACGACGCGAGGCACTCCCGGCGACGCAGTTACAGGAGGCGGACCATCTGACGCGGCTTCTGGGCGCCGAAACCGGCCGCAACCGCTACGGCGAACATCTGGTCGCACGACAATGGTATTCGAGCCCGGAGATGTGCGTGCCCGACCCGAGCGTACTGCGCGTGCTGCTGCCGCCCGGGCCACGTATGCTGCCTCACGCGGCCGAGCGCGCTGCGCTGTTAGCTGCCGATCCGTCCCGCTGGCTCTTCCTCGACACCGAGACAACGGGACTCGCCGGCGGCACCGGAACCTACGCGTTTCTCGTCGGACTGGCCTGGTGGGACGCCGGCGGCTTGCAGGTCGAGCAAATTTTCATGCGCGATCACGATGAAGAACATTCCTTGCTGCTGGAGGTCGCGCGCCATCTCCGCACGCGCGACGTGCTCGTGACGTTCAACGGCAAATCCTTCGATTGGCCGCTGCTCGAAACGCGCTTTCGAATGACGCGCTCCATCCAAGTCCCTGGGCCCGCGGTCCATCTCGACTTGCTGCATCCCGCGCGGCAGCTTTGGCGGCTGCAACTCGGCTCGGTAAGGCTCGCGGAGCTGGAACGGCAAATTCTCGGCGCTGAATTACTGGGATGGTCGCGTCAAAACGACATTGATTCTTCGCGAATACCCGAATTCTACTTTGATTATCTGCGCGGCGGACGCGCCGAGCCGCTTGCCGGCGTCTTCCGCCACAATCGCATGGATCTGCGGGGACTCGCCGCGCTCGCCGGGCGTATTTTCCGCGCGCTAGCCCAACCGGAAATGATGGAGCCAAGCGAGCAGACAGCCCTGGAGCTCTACGGCGTTTCGCGACTCCTTAATCGGCGCGGCGAACGCCTGCGAGCCCGCACCCTCTACGAGCGTGCGCTCGCAGCCGGCCTTCCGGCGCCCGTGGATCTTACCGCGCGCCACGAACTGGCCCGCCTCGCCAAGCACGAGCGCGACTTTACCTATGCCACGAGGCTGTGGCGAGAGCTCACCGAATGCGCGGGACCCAGTTTCGAAGCCTGCGAGCAGCTTTCGATTCACCACGAGCGCCGCGCGGCTGATCTACCGGAGGCCATTCGTTTGGCGCGCCTCGCGCTCACCGAATTGCGCCGCTCGCAGCGTCTGGGACTCATCAAACCTCATCGGCACGCGCACTGGCTCGCCCGATTCGGGCGCAGGCTCTCCCGTCTGGAGAACAAGGCGCAGCAACTCCGAAAGCGGGATCCGGCTCGTGCACCGCGCAGCCAGATCATCTAGCCGGCGTCCAGGCCGGCCGCTCGTTCGACGCCCAGATGCGTGCGGCCTCGCGCGAAAACCCGCGCGCCTCGGAGGGGCGATGCCTGCAACATCGCGAAGAGTTCCTCCTGCGTATAAGCCGCGCGCACCGAATCGCAGTACAGCTTGTGCATCGTTCCCGAGTAACGCCGGCCGTGCCAACGCACGTGCAACGTGTAACCGAGTCGCGAAGGTCGGCGCAGGTCGCGCAGGAGAATGGCGCCGTCGCGCTTGACGACGCGCGCTATTTCCTCGAACACCCCGGCCGGCCGCTCGAGGTGATGCAACACCGAATTGCTTAAGACCAAGTCAAAGCTCGCGTCGGCGAACGGCAGGCGATTCCCATCGGCGAGAAGAAACTCCACCCGTGTGGTGAGTTCACCCGGCGCGTGCGATGCGCCACGCAACGCCAGTTCGCGGGCGGCGAGCGCCTGGCGAATCATGCTCGGCGAGCGGTCCACGCCCAGGAGTTGCCAGCCGGGAAGATGCCGGGCCAACTTGAGAACGATCTGACCCGGCCCGGTGCCGATGTCCAGGGCTCGCCCAGGGCTGCCGGCGGACGCCCTCGCGCCCGCCAGCCGCCGGGCGTGCGCGATGAAGGTATCGTCGATCGCGCTCAGGAACGATTGTTCCGCGGCGGATGCATATGCCTCCACCTCGCCGCAGTCGTCCATCACCTCGGGTTCCGGAACGCGCGGCAAATCGAGCCAGCCCATCGGAATTCTCTTATCGGCCGGGCGGCAACGTAGAAGCAGGGGCGGTCGGAGCACCAAAGAATGGCCGAAGAGGCGCGGCGCCCCGTGGGAACCCCATCGCCGTCACAGTCGGCTGCCGCAGGGAGTCTCGTGGATTGGTGGGGCCGTCGGGCCAGCCCATCGCGTGGGTCATCGCGTCGAAGACTTCTCGCGTCGTCCCCTCGGCGGTAAGGCACTCGCTCGCAAAACAGCGCAGAAACACGCCGCCGTCCGGGGTCTCAAACGAGAAAAAATTCGGCCGGCGTAGCAATTCAGTTCGGTTATCATCCTTCCGCTCGAGGAGCTCGCTATACCCTCCGAACACACGCGCCGCGTCATCGTCGCTCGCGAGGCGCAAGCGAATCACCAGGAGCGTCCGGCCCCCCGGCTGGCGCTCAAAAATAGCATAGCGGTCGCCCACCCATGAACTCGCGAGATCATCCGCGCGTTCCTTGTCCAAAAACTGCTTGAGCACTTCATTCAAACCAAACTCGCCAAGCAAGTTCTCATCGAGCTTCTTCCAGTTGGGTGGGATGATCTTGGCCAGTGGGGGAAGGCTCACGGCAACCGGCATGACGCCACGCAAGTAAAGTTCCGGATGCATGATTTGCTGCGTGGAGGCGGGCGGGGTTTCGAATACTTTGCGGATCCCGGACCAACCCCCCGAGGCCTTGAGCGCTTGCAGGCTAAAAACTGCCCCGGCCCCGTACGGGAACAGCATTTCGTCGCGCAACACCTGCGGGGCGCTGGCCAGCTCCGGGCTCTTGTCCACGTCGCCGAACATGAGGGAGAGCAGGAGCGACGGGTCTACGTCGAATATCGCGCCGGCATTCCTGCCGAGTTGGTGGAACTGGTAGTCGAACATGGCGAGCGTGGCCGATCCTTCGAGGAACGCATCCCGGGCGAGCTCGTCGTCGTCGCTGGGTTTCGCCGCGTCCTCCCACTTTCTAACGCCGAAGTGCTGGTCCTCGAGCGCGTGCGTCAGTTCGTGGGCCATGATCGTGCGCTGGTCGGCGGCGCTGGTCCAGTCGGCGATAAAAAATTCGCGGCTCTTCTCATCGTACATTCCCGCGATCTGCTCGGTCAGGAGCGCCAGCAGTTTCTGGTCGAGTGGGTAGCCCTTCGGGATCAAGCCGAGAGCCTCAAGCGCTTTCTGATCCGCGTGGCGCTTGGCATCATCCTTGTCGTCGCGCATGCTCCGAACCAGATAGTCGCGAATCTCCTCGCGCGAGCGGACGCTCCTCTTGAGCGGCTCGAGCACGGGCAGCGCCAGCAGCTTGCTCATGTCCGCGAGAACCTGGTCGGCGGTTTGGAGGAACTCCGCACGGGGCGCGGAAGCCGGCGGCGGCAACGCAGGCGGGTTACGCTGCGCGAGCGAAATCGCCGTTCCCAGGACTACCCCAAACATTGCTGCCAGGATCTGTTTTTTAACGGCCATGAGTTCGCCCTCGTTCGAGACTTATCGCCCTGGAGCCAGGCAATCGCTACGGTGCGGATTCGGCCTGCTTCCACGCTCCGCCTCGCCAGGCGTAACGTTCGTGCCGCATCTGGTGGCAGGTGTGTTCGTCAACCGGGTCGGGTTCGGCGCAATAGTCCAGCTCAAATCCGCCGGCATTCGCTTCGTAGCTGGATTGCTCGAGAATATCGGATGCCCAAACCTGCTCCACCCGGCTACCGTCGTAATGCCAGGCCGTGAATACACCGGTCTTGAAGTCGTCGGTGCGCCCAGCCACCGTGACGAACAAAGCTGCTGGACCGGGAACAGGCACCAACTCCATATAGTCGTCGATGAAGTCTTTTTGCGCGTAGTGATCTACCCGGCCTGCAAGCGCTAGCTTGCCGGGCAATCCCGCGTAGACGCGCACCGCCGAAGGGCCTCCCTCGCCGAAATCAGCCAACAGTGCAAAGACTGCGGGTTCTCCGCCCAGCTTGAACGCGCGATAGCCCTCGCCTATGGGCGGCTCATGAGTTACGAAAACCGCCAGGCGCTGGTTCAGCATATCCAGATCGGGCGCGGCCATGTTCAGGAATCCAAGCGCTTCACGGTCCAGGATTTCAAGTGCTTGCTCCTCCATGGCTTCCGGGTCTTCGACCTCCTCGGCGCGGTCGGCGGCAAGCTTGCCGGCCAATCGCTTGAACTCGGGAGCACCGGAATCGGACCGTGTCCCGGCCGCACTTTGGCGCGCTGCGAGAGGCCCGACGGCGAGCGACAATCCGCAAGCGAGCGCAGCAGCCGCCAGCCGAAGGTAAACGGCGCTGAACCGGCCGGAATCTTTTCGCGAACAGTCCATTGAACAGACTGTAGTACATCCGGAGGTCCCTGCCAACAGCGGCCTTGCTTGGCCGGCATCTCTCCGCACATGAAGGGAAATGCTTTCCAGCCTTGGCAAGGTAGTTGGTACATTCAGCACCGCCCACGAACACCGCAGACCGCCGTTACTTTCGCAGGCCTATAATGGCCCTATTCTTCGCTGGAGAGTTCGCGTTATGGCACAGGATCGCATCCTGATTGTGGACGACGAAGAAGCGATCCGGGAGGTGGTTTCGACACTTCTCGAAGCACAGGGATACCAGTGCGCGTCAGTGGGCAACGGCCGCGAAGCGCTGGATTATCTCCACGGCAACTCGATCGACCTGGTGCTCAGCGATATGGTCATGCCCGAGATGACCGGCCTCCAGCTCCTAGCCTGGCTGCGCACGCACTACAAAGACGTCCCCGTGATCATGGTCACGGCGATGCACGACGTTTCCACGGCGCTTGAGGCGATCCGTCGCGGAGCCTACGACTACATCCTCAAACCTTTCGAAAAAGACCGGCTATTCATGAGCATCCGCCGGGCGCTCGAGCATCGGCGGCTCGTTCTGGAGAACCGCAACTACCAGCGTAACCTGGAAAAACTCGTGGAACAGCGGACCGCGCAGTTGCAGCGCGCCTTGAGCCAGCTGGAGCGATCCTACGACGAAACGCTGGAGGCGCTCGGAGGCGCGCTCGACCTCAAGGACGCCGAAACCGAGGGTCATTGCAAGCGGGTCACCGCATTTACCATCGCGATCGCCAAAGCGATGAAGATTGATGGAGCGCTGCTGCCGCAGATCTCTCGCGCTGCCTTCCTCCACGATATTGGGAAAATGGCCATCCCCGATTGTATCCTGCGGAAACCCGGCCCTCTCACGGATGAAGAGCGCGCGGTAATGCGCACGCACTGTGAAATCGGCTACAACATGCTGGTTCGCATCCCCTTCCTGCGCGAGGCCGCCGAAATCGTGCTCGCGCACCAGGAGTATTACGACGGCACCGGCTACCCGCGAGGCCTGGCTCGAGACGATATCCCTCTCGGGGCCCGCGTCTTTGCCATCGCGGACGCGCTCGATGCCATGATCTCGGACCGGCCGTACCGAAATGCCCTGTCCATCGAGCACGCGCGCGAGGAAATCAAACGCTGCAGCGGAACGCAATTTGACCCCAAGGTCGTCGAAGTGTTTCTCTCCATGCCCGACTCACTCTGGCTCGAACTCCACGAAAATAATATTGACGCGTCCTTCAGCTTGGCGCTGCCCGACTGAGCGATTCGCTTCCCGCGCACCTGCTTGCGGAAAGCGGTGGCGGAAGGTACTCTATCCCGCCGGAGGAAAAGACGAGCATGGCCCTGGTCCCCATCAAGACCGCTTCCACGACCGGTTACTGCGACTGCGTCCATGGCTGCTACGAATTAGCCAGCCTGCGCGACGAGGACACCGGCAAGGGCTACTGCCCCGGCTGCGCCAAGGAACACCTCGAGATGAACCGGGGCGTCGGCCTACCACAGCCCGCTCCGTCGAAGATTGCCGCCAGCGACGCGGCTCCGTCGGCGCATCCTTTGATTCCTGCGCCCGCCGATCCGCCAGGACGCCTCCACTAAGTCAGCCTCATCTGTTCTCGTGCCGGAACACACCGGTTATGCAGGAGCTTGCGCTCGCCGCCGCCGCGCCGGCGCGGCGGCGTATAATGGTGTTGGGGGCATCCGGCGGAGCAGAACCGTGGCTGCTGAACCTAAACTCGAAATCTACCTCGACGCCTCTTGCCCGTTCTGTCAGTGGTCCCGAGCGCGCATTGAACCGTGGGACACCCGCAATCGCCTGCGATTCCTCGACTACAACGACCCTCAAGTAGCCTCCTCGGCTCCATTTCCGCCGGAAGAGCTCGCGCGGGAGATGCATCTGCGAGCGCCCGACGGCACCTGGTCGGCTGGTTTTGACGCGTGGGTACGGATTCTGCGCGTGCTGCCGGGACTGGGCTGGCTGGGCTGGTTACTCGGCGTTCCGCCACTCCGCTGGCTCGGCCCGCCGGTCTACAGGTGGGTGGCGCGTCACCGCTTGCTTCTCCCCGGGATCCCGCCGCCCTGCAGTACCGAGACCTGCCCCGCTCCGCCGCGGCGAACTCTTCCCTAGGCGCACTTCCTCCCGTCGGGGAAATCGACAAAACGGCGGGCGCTCATAAGCCATGCTGTGCACGGCGCAGTCACGGTGTGCGTTCGACGCACCTCGAGAAACAGAAAGTTTCGTATGATTTTTTGGCCGGCGGGGCGCTTACGAATGCGGAACTACACTTCTTCTGCGGCTTCTGTGGCCATCCCACGGCGAAGAACTAGCAAAATGACGCCGGCGAACAACAAGAGCGCAGGAACAAGCAGAACGAACATGGCCATCTGGAAAGCGCGCATGGCTCCCGGACCCGCTGCAGAAAGCGCGGTATAGCATAGGACGCAACCTTGCGCCCGCGCCGCAGGAACCGGCGCCAGTCCCAGGAGGACAACGGTCAGGAAACCAATCATGCGAAGGCGACGCGTCATTTGTTACTTCCCTTGCTCTCTTCGTCCCGCACCGCGGCGGGGGCAGAGCCCAACATACAGCACAAGGCTTCTCTACTGCAACCGGATTTGCATCAGCCGCCAGCTATCCGGAAAGAAGAAAATGATGATCATGCAAATGCAAAAGATTGTCGGCGGAACGAGCATCAGGGCCATGCTGAGCTTCTCGTACTTCAAGTGCATGAAATAGGAAACGATCAGGGCGGCCTTGACGAGCGAGAGGGCCACCAGCAAGCCCAGCATCAATTCCGGCTGCAGCCGCTCGTAGCCCAGGAAAACTTCGAACGCCGTAATGGCCACCAGCCAGACCCAAACTGTTACGAAGAGCCGCGTGCTTCCTACCTGGTGCCCTTCGGATCCGTCTCCCTGTGCGCTCATACGCTCCTCGCCGGTTACAGTTTGATCGACATCAGGTAAATCATCGGAAAAACAAACATCCAGACCAAGTCCACAAAGTGCCAGTAGAGACCGCTCACCTCGACGTCGTCGGCATCGAACTTTCCCCCGCCATATCCCAACGCCATAACCGACAGGTAGATGACTCCGATCGTGACGTGTAGCATGTGGAGACCGGTGATCCCGAAGAAGGTCGCGCCGAATAGCGGCACGCCTTGCGGCGTGCTCCACGGCGTGTAGCCCTCGTGAATCAAGTTGATCCACTCCGTGGTATGCAGGACGACGAAGGCGATGCCACCGAGGGCCGTAAGCAGCAGCCAGCGCACCGTCTTGGCTCGATCGTTGCGATGTGCGGCCGCTACGCCCAGCACCATCGTAAGGCTGCTCGCCAGCAGAATGACCGTCATGAACGTCGACTTGGCGATCGCCGGGTAGATCTCAAACGGCCGCGGCCAACCGGGATTGGCCAGGCGGACCCAACTGTAGACCAGCAGCATCGCTGAAAATGTCAGCGTGTCGGAGACGATGAACAGCCACATCCCCAGCTTTTTCGAATTGACCGCGAACGGCGCCTCTCCGCCCGACCACGCGGAGTCGCTAAGCGTCGCTTCGATTTTCGTGTCGTGCAAGGTTCACCGTCCCAAATAGAGAAGTGCCAGTAGAAACAACCACAGCCCATCCATGAAGTGCCAGTAAATTGAAACCAGATCGGCCGCGGTAGCCTGTGTGATGCGCGACCTCCGCCAGCGACGAAACGTCACGTAGAGAAGCGCCAGGATGCCGCCCGCCAGGTGCAGCCCATGCATCGCCGTCAGCAAGTAGAAAAAGCTGCTGCTCGGATTAGTGGAGATGAACACGCCCTGCGCCGCTAACTGGCGCCAAGCGACCAGTTGCCCGCTCAGAAATAACATTCCGAGCGCCGTTGTGTACGCCCACCAGCGCCTGAACGACGCCACCGCGCCTTCCCGCATATATCGGCGCGCCACTTGGATCGTGCCGCTGCTCGCCAAAAGTACGAGCGAATTGAACCAGATCACGCGCGGCAATGCGAAACTAACCCAGTCGTCCCCCAGTCCCTTGCGCACCAGGAACGAACTGGTGAGCGCCATGAAAAACATCACGATACCGGCCAATGCCAACTGGACGGCCGTGAAATAGGCGCGGCTCGGAATCGCCGGCAAGCCGCTGCCCGAATCTCCTCCGTCGTCGTCCCCGCCGGCGGGGATATCTCCCCCGCCGCCGCCCTGGCCGGCTTCGATGATTTCGACGTCGTCGGTGAATGTGCCGGGCATTCGTTGATCCGCTAGTGCGCTTTGCCAACCTTCTCCGGAGTGAGATGCTGCGGGATGTAATCCTCGGTTGCTCCGGGAACGCTGAACTCGTAGGCGCCGCGATAAACCGACGGCACGTGGCCGGCAAAGTTATCGAACGGCGGCGGCGACGGAATCGACCATTCCAGCGTCGTCGCATTCCACGGATTTTCGCCGGCCTTCTTTCCGAATTTCATGCTGTAAAACAGATTGAACAGGAACAGAAACTGCGCCGTGATCGTGATCATCGCGGCGATCGTGATGAAGTAATGGACGGAGTGCAATGGAGCGAGAAAGTTGACGCCGGTCGTGTCTGCGTAGCGCCGCGGGTGGCCCGCCAGGCCCAGAAAGTGCATGGGCATGAAGATGCAGTACACCCCGACGAACGTCAGCCAGAAGTGGATCTTGCCCATCGTTTCGTTCAGCATCCGGCCGAACATCTTGGGGAACCAGAAAAACGTCGCCGCGAAGATGCCGAAGATCGCCGCCACGCCCATAATCAGATGGAAATGCGCCACCACGAAGTACGTATCGTGCAGGTACAGGTCGAGCGAAGGTTGCGCCAGGAAAAGCCCCGACAGCCCGCCCGTCACAAACAAAGAGACGAAGCCCAGGGCGAATAGCATCGCCGTCGTGAAGTGTATCTTTCCGCCCCATATCGTCCCCAGCCAGTTAAAGGTCTTGATGGCCGAGGGCACCCCGATCGTCATGGTCATCAGCGAGAACGCGAAAGCCGAATACGGGCTCATTCCGCTGATGAACATGTGATGGCCCCAAACGCAGAAGCCCAGGAAGCCGATGGCGCACAGCGCGCCGACCATGGCGCGGTAGCCGAAAACGGGCTTCCGCGAAAAAGTCGAAAGCACGTGCGACGCGACGCCCATGCCCGGCAGAATGGCGATGTAAACCTCCGGGTGGCCAAAGAACCAGAACAGGTGCTGCCAAAGCAATGGCGAACCACCCTTGTGCGAAATGATGGGCGTGTCGGTCACCACCAAACCGCCGGGAATGAAGAAACTGGTTCCCGCGGTTCGATCCAGGAGCAACAAAATACAGGCCGCGAGCAGCACCCCAAACGCCAGCAAGCCGAGGATGGCCGTAACCAGCCAGGACCAAACCGTCAGCGGCAGGCGGCCCAGAGTCATGCCCCTGGCGCGCAGGTCCAAAGTCGTCGTGATGAAGTTTAGAGCGCCCAGCAGAGAAGCGACGCAGAAAATCGCTAATCCGATGACCCACAGCGTTTGGCCTGCTCCTTCGCCCGGCCCGGTAATCTGACCCATAGCGCTGAGCGTCGGATACGCCGTCCAGCCGGAAATGGGCGCTCCCTCGGGGACGAAGAAGGCCGACAACAATACGACCAACGAGACGAATGTTGTCCAGAAGGAAAGCATGTTGAGGACGGGAAACGCCATGTCCTCGGCGCCAATCTGTATCGGCAGTATGTAATTTCCAAAACCGGACTGCGGCGCCGTGGTCAGCACCATGAACACCATGATCGAACCGTGCATCGTGACGAGCGCCAGATACTGGTCGGGCGTTATCTGCCCCGACGCGGTAAACGGCACCTTGGCATGCGGCCACACCAGGTGGATGCGCATCAGTATGGACAGCGCCATCCCCGTAAACACGGAGAACAGGGCCAGAAAGAAGTATTGAATGCCGATGACTTTGTGATCCAGGCTGAAAATGTATTTTCGTATGAAGCCACTCGGCGGATGATGATGTCCGCCGCCGCTATCGTGTGTCACCATCTAGTCGCTCCTCAAACTATTCGGCTCGTTCCAAGACGTCGCCCTACTGCTGCAAGGCCGTCTCCTGATCGCTCATCCACTTATCGAACTCCGCTTGAGACACGACGTAGAGAAAACTGCGCATCGTATAATGCGACAGTCCGCAAAGCTCCGCGCAGGCGATTTCGTATTCGCCCGGCACTGTCGCATTGAAATGCATGTGGATGATCATCCCGGGAACCGCATCCTGCTTGAGGCGCAGCTCCCGCACGTAGAAGCTGTGCGTGACGTCCTGCGTGCGAATCAGCAGTTCTATTTCGCGGTTGGCCGGCACGTACATCACCGGCGATACCACGTCGTCCTTGCCGGCCGGGTCCTTCGGATCAAGTCCTACGGGGTTGCCGGTCGACGCGCTGATCAGCTCCGGCTTAATTTGGCCGTACTTGCCGTCGGGCCCCGCATAGCGAAACTGCCACTGAAACTGCTGCCCGGTCACTTCCACCTGTAGCGCGCCGGGCGCGGCCCCTTGGAAATGCGCTTCCGCCCAGGCATGCTCCCCGTAGAGCCCGAGGCCGACGAACATCACGATCGTCGCCAGCGTCCAGACGAACTCCATCGTGGAGTTTCCCTCGAAGAACACGGCCTTCTGTCCTCGGTCGCGAAAACGAAAAATCGCCCAGGCCAGCCCCAACTGTGCCGCGACGAACACCACGCCGGTAATCACCAGGGTGCGGTGGAATTGCTCATCAATTTGGCCGCCGAACGCCGTGATCGCCGGCGGAAACCACCAGATTTTGCGGACGAATATGTAGACCGTGACGATGGTAAAAATCAGAATGAAGACGGCTAGGGAAAATGCGATTGTGGTCGAGCCTGCCTCTGAGTTATCTCTCTGCATCGCCTCCGCTCCGGACGTTCCACGGCCGAGCCGCGCCGGACCACATCGCTTGCCTTGGCCCGCGAGGGTCAGAAATCTCCGCTCAAAGACGAACATCATATACATCTGGCTTGGATTTTCAAGCTTCGATTCGGATTATCATCGTGTGACGCGCGTCACATTGCCAAGGCCCTCGCGCGAAACGCTTGATCCGCGGCTTCCCTTGACAGATAACCCACATGGGCGTACTCCTGAAAGCAGGCTTCCTCGCCGGCGTTCGAAAGAGGAGTCGGAATGAAAAAGAAACTGGCAACGCTTTCCGCTCTAGCGGGTGCCCTCGTGGTCTTTTCACACCCGCTGCTCGCGCACCACGGCACTTCGTCCTACGACTTCTCGAAAACGGTCACGTTGAATGGAACCATCACCGGCTTCGACTGGGCCAATCCGCACTGTCTCATCCATATCGACGTGAAGAACGACGACGGAAACGTCCAGCACTGGACTCTCGAACTGCCTTCCACGTTCACGATGGCTCGCAGGGGATGGACCAAAGACTCGCTCAGGCTACGGGACCAGGCCGTCGTCGAAACTCATCCTGCCAAAAACGGCACGGCCGTCGGAATCAGCTGGATGCCCGGCTCCCTCATGAAGGTTGTGGCCAACGGCAAGGCCATGCCCACTCAGTAAGGATCAAGCCCCGCTTCAGAAGAAGAATTTGGCGCCCAATTGCACCACTCGGGGAGGCGCCGCACTCTCGATGTGCCCGAATGCGGGGCTGCCGACGCTGCCGTTGACGGATGACGACCCGTAAAACTGGGCGTGGTTGAAGGCATTGAACGCTTCTACGCGGATTTGCAGTGTTTTACCTTCACTAATGGCGAACACCTTCTGAATCGTCAAATCGAAGTTATTAATCCCCGGTCCGGAGAAAAAGCGCCGTGCACAGTTGCCCAGCGTCCCCGTCGTCGGACGGCTGAAGAGCGACGTATTGAAGGCTGGCAGCCCGTTGCGCCCGTTGGTATTCATGTTCAGCGGCCCCGCCGCGCACTCTGGCAGATCGATATAGGCGTTGTTCACCCCGTTCGGGTTGCTGCCCAGCAACGAATCGTCATTGTTGTCCTGCAGGGTGACGGGGAACCCCGTGCTGAAGCGCGTGATGCCGGCCACACTCCATCCAGTCGTGAACTGGTTCTTGCGCCGGAAAAGAGTATCGAGAGGCAGATCGTATCGGTAACTGGCCACGAAGTTGTGCCTGATGTCGAACGAGCAAAGTCCCTTTGTGTAGTTGAGATTGTTGGCCAGGACCTCCTCTCCAACGCCTGATCCATCGTCAATGCACTTGCTGTAGGTATAGCCGAGGAGAAAAGTATGGTGCGCGGCGGTGTGGCGAAGATTTATTTCCATCGCATTGTAACTGGAATTCGCGATGCTTTCTTGCAGGCTATCGCCAAAAAAATGCGGAAATAACGGCCGCGTTTGATTGTCGTTGCTCGGCCCGCACGACCCGGGGCTTGCGGCGTTCAGCATCAGGCACTCCTGGGGATTGGCCGAATTGAACGGCGTGATGGCCAGAAGCCGGTGGCCCTCGTTCCCGACGTAACTGATGGTGAGCAGCATGTCGGTTCCGAACTGCCTCTGGATCGAGAGGTTGTACTGCTCGGAGTACGGTACGCGATTGTTGTTGGCGTATGCGGGATCGCCGCTGATGGGCTGTAGCCTGTTCCAGTCTACGGTAGTGTTGGGATTGTTCGCGGTCGCGCCAAAGGGGGGAGCATTGATCGGGAAAGGCTGACCGTTAGGAATACCCGGAATAACAGGTTGGCCGTTCGTTCCAAGAAACGGCTGCGTGAATAGCACCGAATTGGGGACGTAGTTGTAACCGTACGGAGGGATCGAGTACATGATGGCGGCCGTAAGACCCGGAATGGCCGTATAAAACATGCCGAAGCCGGCGCGAATACTGGTCTTGCCGCCCTCTCCGAAAATTTTCTTTAGCATGCCCTTCTGGAAGCTCGGAGCGTAAACCAGGCCGACCCGCGGTGCGAAGTTCCTATAATCAATCGGCGAGACGGTGTTTGGAACGCCTGGATCGCCCGGGACTAGAAACCCTCTGGGCGCGCCAGGATAGACGACCGATTGCTCGCCGACAACCAGGGATTGCAACTGGTTGTACTTTTCAGACCAGGGGCTGATGATGTCCCAGCGAACTCCGTAGTTCAGGGTCAGGTTGGGCTTTATTCGCCAACTGTCCTGCCCGAAGAATCCAGCATATTTGTTCCTGGGATAGAAAGACCCCTGGTCCGCTTGCACGTACGTGCTGGCCACCCCGATTAGATAGTCGGCGAAGTCCGAGCCCGTTTCCGAGCCGCTGAACTGAAAGCTGCCGTTAAACGTGGCATTCGGTGTTTCGTTAACCTGGTCGTAGTGGAATTCGCCGCCAAATTTGAGCGTGTGCTGGCCGATTACCCTCGAAACATTGTCAACCCATTGATAAGTGTTTTGGCCCTGCAGGGCGTTGGTGATATCCGTGCCGATCGTGATACCCAAATTTTGCAAGGACACGTTTTCAATCCCCTCAATGCTCGGAGCGAGAGGATAGATTCCGGTGGAAGCGGAGGGAGGCCCCAGGGGACATTTGGCGGATTCATTCACTGCCGTAACGAACCCCTGGCAAGCCAGGGGCGTGCCCACGCCTCCCGTCGGCTGTCCGATGTTATTGGCGTACCGCATATAGCTGAAATGAAATTCGTTGACTGTATTTGCGCCGAATGCCTTTACGTCTCCCAGGTCTATCAACTGCGCGCGCCCGGCCGACAAAGCGTTGAACGCTCCCCCCATCCCCGAGGGCACATTGGCTCCTCCCTGCGCCTGCGGGTAAGGGTTATTGAGGAAGTAATCATCCGCGAAATAGTACGCCGAGAGGTTGCCCCAGCGCGTGTTGGCGTCCACCCGCAGGGCGCCTTTGTCATCGCGGACGGTTTGGTTCAGCGCCGCGCTGTCGAACTCGTTGGCGCCTACATTGGGTGACGGTATGTACGGCAACAGAAATGCCGCCGGGGCGGCCCATGCGCTTTTCGGAATAATGGCTCCGGGGAACACACATAAATTACCGGGGGCGGTAGAGACGCATCCGGGCGTGTAGTAAGGCTCGTTCTGCGAAACTGGGTAACCCAGTTTACCAGTCAGCAGATTAGCCAGGTATGCCGTGGAAACCGCGCCGGTCAGCGTATTGGCCAGGTCTGAAAGATCGGCGCCGCCCCCGGGAACACCAACCCCGCGATCCTGCAGGGACGGAACGGATTGGATTCCGGTATCAATTCCCTGCGACGTTCGCGTGCCCTGATAATCCACGAACCAGAATGTTTTGTCGCGTTTGATCGGCCCGCCCACGGTTCCACCAAACTGCTGTTGATTGAATGCCGCCCTTTCGGGAGCGAAAAAAGGTCTGGCATCCAGCGCCGTATTCCGCACGAAGTCAAAAGCATCGCCGTGCAATTGATTGGTTCCGGACTTTGTGACGACGATAATCTGGCCGCCGCTGTAGTTCCCGTATTCGGCGTCGAAATTGTTGGTCAGGATACGAAATTCGCCGATCGAATCGAGATTCGGTAGAACGGCGACGCCCATGTTCACGTCTTCCTCGACGTCGCTGCCGTTGACGATAAAGCCGTTGGCGTTTTCCTTCTGGCCGTTGATCGACTGGTTTCCGGGGTTCTCATCCCCGGAGGGAGGCGTATTCGTCAGGCCGGCCATGACGATCTGATTTTGTTGTCCCGTGCTGACGGGAATCACGCCGGGCTGAAGATTCAGCAGATCGGTGAAGGCCCGGCCGTTCAAGGGAACCTCTGTGATTTTGGCGTTGGTCAGCACTTCGCCCATCTGGCTGCTTTCGGTTTCGACGTGTACCTGCGTATCGGATACGACGACTTCCTGCGTTTGCGCGCCCATCGTTAGGCTTACGTCTTCGCGAAGCTGCGTATTGACGTCGATCACCAGGCCGGTGCGCTTATAGGGTTGGAATCCTTCCAGAAGAACCTCCACCTCATAGCGTCCGACGGGTAGGTTCGTGAAAGCGTAGAAGCCTTGGGTATTCGTCTTGGCGGTCTGCTGGACTGTCGTGTCGAGGTTGTGGACCGTGACGACGGCATTCGGCACCACGCCGCCGCTTTGATCCTGTATCGTCCCCGAAATGCTCCCGCCGGTTTGCGCCCGGACCAAGCTGCACGTCCATGGGAACAGGAGGATCAGGACCGCCACCCGCACGGCGCTGCCAACCGCCGAGTGACGCTTCCCATCGTTTTTGGCCAAGTGGAACTCTCCTCCTCGGTCCCCGGTTCTCCAAGCATCGCGCCAAAGGACGCCCCGTTGCATCATTCATGATGAGGCAAACACACCCTCACCCGGCGTAAAATCCGAGTAAACCTTACTTAACACGGTCTTAATTCGCGTCAGACTCGAAGCTCACGAGCCGGCTGGGGTTACCCGTTAGTAGCTCGGGATTAGCACCGCTGCTGTGACCACACCCACCCACAGCGACAGCTCGATGAAGCCTGCCAGCCGCCCCGCCGATGCCACTTCCGGCTTTTGGCCCCACGTCCGCGCCTTGCGCTGCACGATGATGTGCCAAAGCACCGCTGTCGGCGCCAGCATGCCCAACTTCACTTCAAAGGCCGGGTTTTGCATGTAGGTCGTGGCCGTGGCCGAAAAGAGAAGGAATCCCCCGGTAACAACAACGCAGAATCCGATCCAATTCCACGCAAAAAGATCCTGCGCAAGTTCGGCTGCCGTTCGGCGCCACTTGCCCACGCCAAGCAGGCGCACATCCAGGGCGATGTTCGTGCCCAGCCATAACGACAATCCGGTAAAGTGGATCAGTTGGATGAAAGGATATCCCCATGTGGTGACTCGAATCGGCTCACCCCACGGACTATTCTCGAGCCACTTCCCGAAAGCCATCAACGCATCATGCATTCGCGTAGACCTCTCAAATAGCCTATCCGAGACCGCAAATTGCCGCGACGTCCAGGGCCGAAAGGATCGCGCCTAACCACAGCAGCAGGGAAATCGCCGCGACGATCTTCGCTCCCATTGGAACCGACGGCGACTCACTCCACTTCGGCGCCCTCATCTGAACGACGATGGCAAACACCACGGCGAGTAAGATCACCACCATCTTCGTCCGGAACATGGGAGCGGGCGAAAAGGTCGTCCCCGTCGGAGCAAACTCGAAAAATCCCGAAATCATCGCTATCGCGAAGCCGGTCCACATCCACGGAAACAGATTCCTCGCAAGTTGCGCCACGGTTTGGCGTCGCGCGGCGAGTCCCATCACGCGCAGGTCCACCAGT
>Ga0210394_10001525_pt1 | contig 36590 bp, 34 predicted proteins | sample IncBWC12MmetaG_FD_160121 | JGI IMG/M metagenome (GOLD analysis project Ga0210394, IMG submission 160121) | Forest soil microbial communities from Barre Woods Harvard Forest LTER site, Petersham, Massachusetts, United States - Inc-BW-C-12-M | ecosystem: Environmental > Terrestrial > Soil >... | reverse complement strand
GATGGCGGGCCGGGTGCTCAAGGTGCTGGAGGAGCAGGGCCTGTTGCGCGCCACGGGCAAGACCATCGTGGTCTTCAACGCCCGGCCGAAGATGAAGACGCGCCCGGTCATCGTGCCGGCGAAACCCGCGGCGGCCGCCGCCACCGCCACCAAGGCCGCCAGCCCGCTCGACCTCGACGACGATGATGATGATGATGACGACGACGAGGATGAGGACCCGTAGCGCGTAAATCCGCGGCTCATCCGCAGGCGCTGCGCCGTCAAGTGGCGCTCTGGCGCCGCATCTCCCGGATGGTCTGAGCGTAGTCGCGACTGCCGAAGATCGCCGATCCGGCGACGAACGTGTCCGCTCCGGCCTGTGCCGCCGCACGGATGTTATCGGTCCTGATCCCGCCATCGACCTCGAGGCGCACCGCGCGGCCTGCCCGGTCGATGCGGGCGCGCGCATCAGAGAGCTTGCGCAGGGTGGTGGGAATGAACTGCTGACCGCCAAAGCCGGGATTCACCGACATGATGAGCACCATGTCCAGCAGCTCGAGGGTGTAGTCGAGGTAGTCGAGCGGCGTGGCGGGATTGAACACCAGTCCCGGCTGGCAGCCGTGCTCGCGGATCAGGGCGATGGTGCGATCGATGTGCTCGGAGGCTTCCGGGTGAAAGGTGATGAACGTGGCGCCGGCGGCGGCGAAGTCCGGCACGATGCGATCGACCGGACGGACCATGAGATGCACGTCGATCGGCGCCTTGACGCCGTGCTTGCGCAACGCCCCGCACACCATCGGACCGATGGTGAGATTCGGCACGTAGTGGTTGTCCATCACGTCGAAGTGAATGAGATCGGCGCCGGCGGCGAGCACCGCGTCGACCTCCGCTCCGAGCCGCGAAAAGTCGGCGGAGAGAATCGATGGCGCAATCCAGGCGGGCAGCATGGCCTCAGTCTAACCCATCGCAATCGAAGCGAAACTCAGGCGGTGAGGCGCGCGAGCGCTTCGCGGTACTTGTCGCTGGTGCGCGCGATGATCTCGGGCGGCAGTTTCGGTCCCGGCGCCCGCTTGTTCCAGTCGAGGGTCTCCAGGTAGTCGCGTACGAACTGCTTGTCGAAGCTCGGCGGGCTCACACCCGCGCGATAGCTGTCCGCGGGCCAGAAGCGCGAGGAGTCGGGCGTCAGCACTTCGTCGATGAGCGTCAGCCTGCCTTGGCTGTCGACGCCGAATTCGAACTTGGTGTCGGCGATGATGATGCCGCGGCTGCGCGCGTGTTCGGCCGCGAACCCATACAGCGCGAGCGCAGCGTCGCGTACCGCGGCGGCAAGCTGCGGACCGATGAGCGCGGCCATTTCCTCGAAACCGATGTTCTCATCGTGAGCGCCGATCTGCGCCTTGGTCGCCGGCGTGAACAGCGGCTGCGGCAACCGCCCGGCCAGCTTCAGTCCCGCAGGCAGGGCGATCCCGCACACCCGCCCGCTCGCCTGGTAGTCCTTCCAGCCGGAGCCGATGAGATAGCCGCGCACTACCGCCTCGACGGGCAACGCCTTCAGGCGCCGCACGATCACCGCCCGACCGGCCAGCAGCGCGCGTTCGCCCTCGTCCCTGACTACCTCCGCCGGCTCCCGGCCCGTCAGGTGATTCGGCACCAGCTGCCGGGTGCGCGCGAACCAGAAGTTGGAGATGCCGTTCAACACGCGCCCCTTGTCGGGAATCGGATCGGGGAGCACCACGTCGAAAGCCGACAGCCGGTCGGTGGTCACGATGAGCATCGTGTCGTCGTCGACGGCGTAGATGTCGCGCACCTTGCCCTCGTGGATGCGGGTAAGGCCGGTGAGTTCGGTTCGGTAAACGACGGGCGCCGGCATGCGCTTGGTACTATAGCGGCCCTTTGAGCCTGCGACACCCTTCCGGCCTGACGCCAAGCCATGACAATGAAATGGATCGGCAAACTCACCGGCGGCCTGCTGGGTGCGGCCGCGCTCGGTCCGATCGGGGCCGTGCTCGGAGTGCTGCTCGGGCATCAGTTCGATGAGCACAGCGATGAGCTGCAGGCGCGGTTGTCCGCGGGCGAGGACGTCGTTGCGATTGGCGAGCGCTTCTTCCGCGCCACCTTCCGCGTCATGGGCTATCTCGCCAAGGCCGACGGCCGCGTGTCGGAGCTGGAAATCTCCGCCGCGCGCGCCGTCATGGGCGACCTGCGCCTCGATGTCGCGCAGGTGCGCGAGGCGATCGCCTGCTTCACCGCCGGCAAGCTGCCCGGATTCGACCCCGGCACCGAACTCACCGGTCTCAGGCGCGCCTGCCGCGGCCGGCCCGACCTGCTGCGCGTGTTCCTCGAGATCCAGATACGCGCGGCGCTCGCCGGCAACAACCTGCAAGGCCCGGTGCGGCCCCTCGTGGGACGGATCGCCGCGGCGCTGGGCATCTCGCCCCTCGAGCTGGCCCACATCGAGGCGGTGTCGCGCATCCAGCGCGGCGGCTTTCGCCCGGGTGGGGCGCGCGGCGCCGGCGCTGCGGCGCGCGACCGCTCGCTCGAGGAGGCCTACAGCGTGCTCGAGACCACGGCGGGCGCGAGCGATGCGCAAGTCATCAAGGCCTACCGCCGGCAGCTGCACCGCCATCATCCCGACAAGCTCAAGGCCAACGGCTTGCCGGAGTCGATGATGGCGCACGCCAAGCAGCGCACGCAGCAGATCATCGAAGCCTACGAACTGATCCGCGAGCGGCGCGGCATGACTTAGGCGCGCTGCGCCCACTCCTCGATGATGCCCTGGATCGCGCGCACCCCATCGGTCAGCGCCGCGGGTCCGGGCTGCAGGATGAGCGATGACTTGATCTCGCGCACGTAGCCGTCGCGCACCGCGGGGATGGCGTCCCACCCGGGCCGCGCAGCGAGGCGCTGCGGCTGGAACTTCTTGCCGCACCATGAGCCGAGCACGATGTCGGGAGCGCGCCGCGGCACTTCCAGCGGATCGGTGATGATGCGATTGCGCCCCAGCCCCTCGCGCGCGAGCTCGGGAAAGCACTCCTCGCCGCCGGCGAGTGTCACGAGCTCGGACACCCACTGGATGCCGCTGATCATGGGATCGTCCCATTCCTCGAAATACACGCGCGGACGGCGCGCCAGGCTTGCTGCCCGCGCGCGCACCTGCGCCAGTCCCGCGCCCAGCTCAGCCACCAGCGCCTGCGCCTTGCCCTCGCAGCCGATCATCCCGCCGAGCGTGCGGATCATGCGCAGGATGTCCGCGACGCTGCGGTGATTGAAGACGTGCACCTCGAGGCCGGCGCGCACCAGCTCGGCGGCGATGTCGGCCTGCAGATCGGAGAAGCCGAGCACCAGGTCAGGCTGCAGCGCCACGATGCGGTCGGTGCGGGCACTGGTGAACGCGGAGACCCGCGGCTTTTCGCGGCGCGCGCGCGGCGGGCGCACGGTGAAGCCTGAGATACCGACGATGCGCCAATCCTCGCCGAGCCGATAAAGCGTCTCGGTCGTCTCCTCGGTCAGACAGACGATCCGTTGTGGAAATCCTGAATCTGCCGTCATGGGGCACCGCACCTAGGGCGTTGAGCACTGTATCCTTAAGCCATGTGGCTGCGCATCCAGGCCTTACTCGACTGGTGCTTCTTCGGACCGGCCTCGGTGCGGGCCGGCCTGCTCGGGTGGAGTCTGCGCGTGCTGCGCTACCCGTATGCGGTGGTGCGTGACCTGTGGCGCGGGGAGATCAACCTGCGCGCCATGAGCCTGGTGTACACGTCGCTCCTGTCGCTCGTCCCGCTGCTCGCCTTCAGTTTCGCCATACTCAAGACCTTCGGCGGGTACCGTGACCTCGAGCCGATCGTCTACGAGCTCTTTCGCCCGGTCGGCGGCGCGGCCGCGACCGAGCTCACCACGCGCGTGGTGCAGTTCGCCAGCCACGTCAGCAGCGGCGTAGTGGGGTCGGTGGGGCTGGCGCTGCTCGCCTGGACCCTGGTGGGCACCATTAAGAAAGTCGAGGACAGCTTCAATTTCCTGTGGCACGTGGACCAGCCGCGCAGTTTTGCACGGCGGCTCGCGGAGTACACCAGCCTGCTCATCGCCGGCCCGGTGCTGCTCGTGGTCTTCGTGGGGCTGTCGCACGCGGCCCTGAGCAGCGCGCCGGTGCAGGAGGTGGTGCACCTGCCGCTACTGCACCGGCTGCGCGGCACGGGCATCAGTGTGGCGCCCTACGTGATGGTCACGGCGTTCTTCACCGCCATGTACATGCTGATTCCCAACACGCGCGTGCAGTGGCGTGCGGCGCTCATCGGGGCGCTGGTGGGCGGCATCCTGTGGGCCGCCGTCGGCAAGATGTTCACCGCGTTCGTCATGTACTCCACGCGCCTCACCATCGTGTACGCGGGATTCGCGTTCGTGGTGGCGGCGCTGCTGTGGACGTATTTCGGCTGGCTGATCCTGCTCGCCGGCGCGCAGCTGTCGTTCTACGTGCAGAACCCCACGTACCTGCGTCTGGGCCTGCAGCAGCTGCGGCTCTCGAGCGTGGAGCTCGAGCAGCTGGCGCTGAAACTGATGTACTTCGTGGGCCGCACGCATGTCGCCGGCGGACCGCGCTGGAGCGTGAATCGCCTCGCCACGGAGCTGGGAGTGCCGGGCATCGCGGTGGCGCAGATGGCCGCGACGCTCGAGCGCGCGGGACTCCTGATCGTCAGCGACTACGACGAGCTGGTTCCGGCGCGCGACATCGGGCGCATCGGCGTGTACGAGATACTCGACATCGCCCGCAACCAGGGCAGCGGCCACGTCGCGCCCCGCAACCTGCCCATCCCCCCGGTCGACCGGCTGCTGGCGGGCGTCGAGGAGGCGCGCCGCCATCGCTGCGGCGAGCTCACGCTACGCGACCTGGTCGATGAAGCTGCGCGGCCGGCGCTGCAGCTCACTCCCCGGCAATCGTCATCTCGCTGAGCAGCACCGAGCCGGTGCGGATGCCGCCGCGCACGTCACAGTCGTCGCCCAGTGCCGCGATGTGCCGGTACATGGGCCTCAGGTTGCCGGCAATGGTGATCTCCTGCACCGGGTGCACGATGGCGCCGTGCTCCACCCAGAAGCCGCTCGCGCCGCGCGAGTAGTCGCCGGTCACGCCGTTCACGCCCTGCCCCATCAGCTCGGTCACCAGCAGCCCCGTGTCCAGGCGCCTGAGGAACCCCGGCGCATCCAGCGCTCCGTCCGCGCTGCTGACGATGAGGTTGTGAATGCCGCCGGCGTTGCCGGTGGTGGTCATCCCCAGGCGCCGTGCGGAGTAGCTGCCGAGCACGTAACCGCTCAGCACTCCGTCGCGGACCAGCTCCCGATCGCGCGTGGCGGCGCCTTCATGGTCAAACGGGCTGCTGGCGAGGCCTTTGCGGATATGCGGCCGCTCCTGCATCTGCAGGAACGCCGGAAAGATCTGCTCGCCGGCCGCGTTCAGCAGAAACGAGGACTTGCGGTACTGGCTCGTGCCGCTGATCGCGCCGACGAAGTGTCTGAACAGGCCGCGCGCCATGTCGGGCGTGAAGGCCACCGGGACCTTGCGGGTCGTGAGGCGGCGTGCATCGAGCCGGGCCACGGCGCGTACAGCGGCGGTGCGGCCGACGCTGGCGACGGCTTCAAGCTCGGCCGGGTCGCGCGCGACGGTGTACCAGTAGTCACGCTGCATGTCATCGCCGGCTTGCGCGATGAGCGAGCAGCTGATCGAGTGGCTGGTGGCGGTGTAGCCGGCGAGAAAGCCGAGCGAGTTGCCGTAGACACCCGTGGAGCGCTGACTGCTCACGGATGCGCCCTCGGAGTTGGTGATGCGGGCATCTACCCCCAAGCCCGCGGCCTCACATTCGCGCGCCAGCTCGATCGCGCGCTCCGGGGCGAGATCCCAGGCGTGATCGAGATCGAGGTCGGGGATCTCACGGGCCAGCGCCTCGGGCTCGACCAGCCCGGCATACGGATCCTCGGCGGTGTAGCGAGCGATCGCGCAGGCCTTTTCCACCGTCTCGCGCACCGCCGCGGCCGTCAGATCCGCGGTGCTCGCCGAGCCCTTGCGCTGGCCGAAGTAGACGGTCACTCCGAGTCCGCGGTCGCGCTGATACTCGAGCGTATCGACCTCGCGCAGACGCACGCTCACCGACAGCCCCTGGGAGAGCGAGGCGTCGGCTTCGCACTGCGAGGCTCCCTGGCGGTGCGCTTCCTCGAGTGCGAGGCTGGCGACGTCAGTGAGTTGCCGGATTGCCGCGGATGCGGGCGGTGGTTGCATCGTGCTTAAATTGTAACTCACCGCCTGGCACTGCTCACCGCCGCCCGTGACCGCCGCCGACACGCCGCAGCCTCCCAGCAAGAGCGCGCGCAAGCGCGCGGCTCTCGCCGCCCAGGATCTGGGCGAGGCGCTCGTGCGCCTGCGCGACGCGGAGCTTGACGTGTTGCAGCTGCCGGAGGCCCTGAGCGAGGCGATCCGCGCGGCGCGCGGCATCACCAGCCGCGCCGCCGCGGCGCGCCAGCGCCAGTACATCGGCAAGCTGATGCGCGGGGTGGAGCTGGAGCCGATCCGTGCCGCGCTCGCCGCGCACAGCGCACGTGCCGCGCGCGAGACCGAGCGCTTCAAACGCATCAGCGCCTGGCGCGAGCGGCTGATCGCAGAAGGCGCGCCGGCCCTGGCGGAGCTGGCGAGCTGGCGCCCGGATATCGATCGAGCGCAGTGGGCCCGCCGTGTCAGCGCCGCCCAGGCGGAGCGCGCGCGCGCCGCCGGCGCAGGAGCTGCGGCCAGAGAGCTGTTTCGCGCGCTGCGCGCATTGTTCGATACAATACCGTGATGAAACCGCTGGTCGGCATCATTATGGGCTCGTCGTCCGACTGGGAGACGATGCAGTCCGCCGCCGAGCTGTTGGACAAGCTCGCGGTCCCCTACGAAGTGCGCGTCGTGTCGGCGCACCGTACGCCCGACCTGTTGTTCGAATACGCCGCAGGCAGCCGCGCCCGCGGCCTGGAGGTGCTGATCGCCGGCGCCGGCGGCGCCGCTCACCTGCCCGGCATGACCGCCGCCAAGACCAGCCTGCCGGTGCTCGGCGTGCCGGTGCAGTCGAAGTCCCTGGGAGGACTGGATTCGTTGTTGTCCATCGTGCAGATGCCGGCGGGCGTGCCGGTGGCAACGTTCGCGATCGGCGTGGCCGGCGCGACCAACGCCGCGCTGTGTGCGGCGGCGATACTCGCCAACAAGCACCCCGCCATCGCCACGGCGCTGGACGCGTATCGCGAACACCAGACCGCCGGCGTGCTCGGCAACCCCGATCCGCGCGCGACGCCGCGCACATGACGGTCGGCATCGTGGGCGCCGGCCAGCTCGGCCGCATGCTCGCTTTGGCGGGTTATCCGCTCGGGCTCGATTTTGTGTGTCTGGACCCGGCGCGCGAGGCGCCCGCGGGCCAGGTCGCCCCCCTGCTGCACGGCGCCTTTACCGATCACAAGCTCCTGACACGTCTCGCGCGGCGCTGCGAGGTCCTGACCTTCGACTGGGAGAACGTGTCGGTGGCGAGCCTGCGTGCCGTGGCGCGCGTGCACGGCGCACGTATCTGTCCGCCGATCGCGGCGCTCGCCGCCGGCCAGGACCGGGTGGCCGAGAAGCGACTGTTCGAGCGCCTGAGGATTCCCACTACCCGCTGGCGCGCCGTGAGCTCACCCGCACAGCTGACGCGCGCCATCGGCGCCGTCGGCCTGCCCGGCGTCCTCAAGACGCGCCGGCTCGGCTACGACGGCAAGGGTCAGGCCGTGATCCACACGGCCGCGGACGCCCGGCGGGCCTGGAGCACGCTCGGCAAGGCGCCGCTCCTGTACGAGGAGTGGGTCCCGTTTGATTGCGAGGCGTCGATCATCGGCGCGCGCAGCGTGAGCGGCCAGCTCGCGGTCTATCCGCTGTGCGGCAACGTCCACGGCGGGGGAATCCTGCGACTCACCTGTGCACCTTTCGGGCCGCCGCGCTGGCAGCGCCTGGCCGCGCGCTATCTCACGCGCGTGCTGGCGCATTTTCGCTACACCGGCATCCTGGCCCTCGAGTTCTTCGTGCGCCGCGGCCGGCTCATCGCCAACGAGATGGCGCCGCGCGTGCACAACTCCGGACACTGGACCATCGAGGGCGCCGCCACCAGTCAGTTCGAGAATCACCTGCGCGCCATCCTCGACCTGCCGCTCGGCGCCACCCGCGCGCTCGGGCACAGCGCCATGATCAATCTCATTGGGCAGATGCCCGCACGCGCAACGCTGCTGGCGCTGGAGGGCGTGCACCTGCACGACTACGGCAAGCGGCCGCGGCCCGGGCGCAAGGTGGGCCACTGCACCGTAGTCGAGCCGACCGCCGCCCGGCGCGACGCTCGCGCGCGACGCCTGCTCAAGGATTTGGCCGTCGGCGTTCGCATCCCGTAACATCGGCTGCGAGCCAGCACCATGTATCTGGAACCCTTTAAACTCAAGGAGTTGCCGTTCCGGCTGAGCCCGGACCCCCAGTTCCTGTACCTGTCGAAGCAGCACGCCCGCGCCAAGGCGTACATGGAGTCGACCATCTGGTTCACCGACGGCTTCGTGGTGATCACCGGCGAGATCGGCTCGGGCAAGACCACGCTGATCGAATCCTTCCTCAAGGAAGTGCCGGCGGACGTGGTGGTGGCGCAGATCAACCAGACCCAGGTGTCGGCCATCGATTTCCTGCAGGCGGTGCTGGTGCAGTTCGGCTTCTCGCCCTTCAAGATGCGCAAAGCCGAGCTCATCAGCACGGTCAACAACTTCCTGATCGAACAGTACGCCGCCGGCCGCAAGGTGCTGCTGATTGTCGATGAAGCGCAGAACCTCACCATGCGCGTGCTGGAGGAAATCCGCCTGCTGTCGGGTGTGGAGACCACCAAGGACAAGGTGCTGCGGATCATTCTCGCCGGACAGCCCGAGCTCAACGACAAGCTCGACGCGCCCGAGCTCGCGCAGCTCATGCAGCGCGTGCGGCTGCGGTTCCACCTGCAAACGCTGTCGGAGGTGGAAACGCACGGCTACATTCAGCACCGGCTGGAGGTTGCCGGCGCCGGGGACCGCGAGATCTTCGCCGCCGATACGTTTGCCGAGGTGTTTCGCTACTGCGGCGGCGTACCGCGGCTGATCAACACCCTGTGCGATACCGCCATGATGGCCGCCTACACCTCGGATCGCGGCACGGTCACGCGCGCGGACATCATCAGCGCGGTGCGTGAGCTGCAGTGGGTCGAATACGCCGCGCGCCCCCAGCCGCAGCCGACCGAGGGCGCCGGCGCCGAGCGCGCCGGCGCCGAGCGCGCCGCGACTCACGAGCCCGGCGCCACGCTCGGTCGCCTGCTGGTGGCGACCGACGGCCGCACCGTGCAGGAAATCGCCCTGCGTATCGGCCGGGTCATTGTCGGGCGCACCCCCGACAACGACGTGCAGATCGACAGCCGCTTCATCAGCCGTCATCACTGCCAGGTGATCACCACGGCGCATTCCTGCGTGGTCGAGGACCTCAACAGCACCAACGGGATCTACGTGAAATCCAACCGCGTGCGCCGTCATTACCTCAACGACGGCGACGTCGTGCTGATCGGCAAGCACGAGTTGATTTATGTGGATGAACGCACGTCACGCGGCCGCGGCGCGTTCACCGACACCGACCCGGGGGTCCATTCGGAGGTCGCGCGCGCAGCGCCCGCGCCGACGCCGGAGCACCCGGCGCCCACCCTGGAGCCGGCGCCGCTCAAGTAGCGTTTAGGGCGGATCCTTTCCGCTGAGCGAATCGGGGTTCGCGTACTGCGATCGCATGTCGCGGTAATCGCGCCGCCGCAGCAGCACGACGATCCCGCCGACCAGGATCACCAAGCCGAGCAGACCGGTGAGCAGGCTCAACCCGCCGCGGGAGGCGAGCAGGTAGCTGGCCACGAGCGCCGCCACTCCGCAGGTTATGTAAAACCAGGGAAGCCCCTCGTAAACAGGGCGGGAGAAATGGGGGCCATGCCGCGACATGCACCCATCGTAGCGCGCCCGGCCCCGAAGTTGGAACCGCCGGCGTGGGTGCGTCAGGTCAGCCGAGGCCGAAGAGCTTCGCGAGGCGCTCCAGCAGGGAGGGTTTCCAGCCGTCGACGTGAAAGTCCACTGGACGCGCGGCAGCGCGTCGGCTGACTTCGGCCTGCAGGTCCGCCGGCAGGTTGAGCTGCGGGGACTCGAGAGTGGCGTCGTCGGCGTACATCGGGACTCCTTCCTTTACGCGGGGTTTAGCTCGCCCGATGCACGTTACGGACTCGCGACCCAAACGGGTGTGTGGAGAATCACAGCTTGGCCAGGGATCCGATTATGTCGCGGTAAGTGCGTACAGGGTACGTGACGCCGCACTGCGACACTTCTCACCCTCAGGCGGTGCCGCCGACCGTGAGTCCTTCGATCCTGAGCGTCGGCTGACCGACGCCGACGGGAACGCTCTGCCCATCCTTGCCGCAGGTTCCAACACCGTCGTCGAGCTTCAGGTCGTTGCCGACCATCGAGACGCGCGTCAGCACGTCAGGACCATTGCCGATCAGGGTCGCGCCCTTGAGGGGTGCGCCCACGCGACCGTTCTCGATGGCATACGCCTCGCTCGCCGAGAACACGAACTTGCCGGAGGTGATATCCACCTGCCCGCCGCCGAAGTTGACCGCATAAATGCCACGCTGCACCGAGCGGATGATTTCCTCCGGCGCATGCGGACCGGGCCGCATGTAGGTGTTGGTCATGCGCGGCAGCGTCATGTGCGCGAACGACTCGCGCCGCCCGTTGCCGGTCGGTTGCACGCCCATCAGCCGCGCGTTCAAGCGGTCCTGCATGTAGCCGCGCAGCACGCCGTTCTCGATCAGGGTGGTGCACTGGGTCGGCGTGCCTTCGTCGTCGATGTTGAGTGAGCCTCGCCGCGCGGTGAGCGTGCCGTCATCGACCACCGTGCACTCCGGCGCCGCCACCTGCTCGCCGATGCGGCCGGCGAATGCGGAGGTGCCCTTGCGGTTGAAGTCACCCTCGAGCCCATGCCCGATCGCCTCGTGCAGCAGGATCCCCGGCCAGCCCGGACCCAGCACCACCGTCATGGTGCCGGCGGGCGCCGGGCGCGCCTCGAGATTGACGAGCGCCTGGCGCGTGGCTTCGCGCGCCAGTGCGAGCGGCCGCTCGCCGGCGACGAGCTCGGCGAGCGAATAGCGGCCGCCTGCGCCGGCGTAGCCCTGTTCGCGCCGGCCGCCCTGTTCCACCAGCACCGAGACGTTGAAACGCACCAGCGGCCGCACGTCCGCGGCCAGCTCCCCGTCGCTGGTGGCGATGAGCACCACTTCGTGCACGGCGACCACGCTCGCGGTGACGTGCACCACGCGCGGATCGATGCGCCGCGCCTCGCGATCGACGCGCTCGAGCCAGGCGATCTTGTCCGGGATGGCGAGCGCGGCCGCGGGATCCTCCGGCAGATACAGCCGATGCCCGGTCTGCGCCCGCCAGGGGCAGACGCGCCGCTCGCCGCCATGCACCGCGATGGCGCGCGCGGCACGCGAGGCCTCCTCGAGCGCGGGCAGCACGATCTCGTCCGAGTAGGCGAATCCGGTCTTCTCACCGGCGAGCGCCCGCACGCCAACCCCCTGTTCGATGCTGGCGCTGCCGTCCTTGACCATGCCGTCCTCGAGCGACCAGGACTCCTGGTGCGTGAGCTGGAAGTACAGGTCGGCGAAATCCACCGAGTGCGCGAGCACTTCGCCGAATACCCGGTCGAGGCGCCCATCATCGAGACCGCTCGGCCGCAGGATGAGGTCGCGGGCCAGCTCCAGCGGGTCGGCAACCGGGGAATCACTCATGGATGCCTCACTCACGGTCGCGTATTTGCGTCCGCCAGGGCGCGGTGCAGCAGCGCCGGAAAGCTCTCGCGCACACCCATCTGCAGCGCCAGATCCACTTCCGCCACGGCGCAGCCGCGGCCGCGTGGCACGCGCTGCAGGACTCGTCCCCAATAATCCACGATCATGCTGTCGCCGTAAGTCTCGCGTCCACTCGGATGGAAGCCGGACTGCGCCGGCGCCACAACATAACAGAGATTCTCGATTGCCCGGGCACGCAGCAGGGTCTCCCAGTGCGCCCGCCCGGTGGGGCTGGTGAACGCCGACGGCACCGCCAGCAGTTGCGCACCGGCGGCGCTCAGGTGCCGGTAAAGCTCCGGAAACCTCACGTCGTAGCATACCGACAGCCCCAGCCGGCCTACGGGCGTGTCGATTACCGCAGGACTCGAGCCGGGAGCGACGTGCGCCGACTCCCGGTAGCTCTCGGCGCGCCCGGGAATGTCGACATCGAACAGGTGAATCTTGTCGTAGCGGGCGACGCGCCGCCCGTCCGTGTCGTACACCAGCGAAGCGGCCGCCACGCGCCCGTCCGCGCCGGCGCGCAGCGGCACCGTGCCGCCCACAATCCACAGGCGCAGGCGCCGCGCGCTCGCCGCCAGGAAATCCTGCGCCGGGCCGCTGCCGTCCGCTTCCGCCACACCGCGCTTGTCGGCGTCCTTCAATCCCATGAAGGAGAAATTCTCCGGCAGCGCCGCCAGTCGTGCGCCGCGGCCCACCGCGTCCTCGAGCAGCGCGCGCGCCTGCTCGAGGTTCGCCGTCACGTCCGGTCCGGACGTCATCTGTATTGCGGCTACCTTCATCCGTCACCTCATTCCGCAGGCGTCACGATCGGGTCATCCCAGGTGCCCCGCAAACTCAGCGCGGCACGCGAGCGATCCGCATCCGATCCGGTGAACAACTCGCGCAGCGACAGCCACACCGCCGCAACCCTGGGCGTCGGTCCGAAGCGGCGCACGGCAGCCGGCAGACGCTCCTCACCACGCAGGACCCACGCCTGCTCATCGTAGTCATGTGCGAGGAGCCCCGTCCGGCCGCGCACCAGGATCTCCGCGTCACCGTCGAAGTGCAGGTCAGAGGTCATCGCCTGCCCGTCGTGCAGCACGAAGTCCGCTGTCAGGCGTGAGAACTTCAGCCCGGAACGCATGCCCGCGGTCAGCGCCGGCACGGCCAGCAGCGCGAACGGAACGCCCGCCAGGTGCGCCTGCGCGGCGCGGGTGACACCCTGCTCGAGCTGCATATGGAGGCGTCCGTCGAGCGTTGCAAGGGAGAGGGCTGCCTGCTGCGGCCATTGCAACTCGCCCTCCAGCCGCGCGTGGCTCGCGCTGAGATCCGGCCGCAAGCCGAAGGCGGACAGCGTGGCCGCGGCGTTGCGGCTCTCGAGGCTGAATTGCACGCGGCAGGCGCCCTCCCGGCACTGCAGCGTGCCGCGCGTGTCCTCGTTGTCACCGGCCAGATGCAACTCACTGACCTCGAGCGCGTCCGCGCCCGCGGCGAGCGTCGCGCCGAGCCTGCCGAGCGAATGGCCCTGCCACTGCAGATCATCGACGGACAGTTGAGCCACGGCTCCGAGTGCAGCGAGCACGCCTGCCCCGAGTGCAGCGTCGGTGAGTTGCGCCGCGTTGAGGCTGGCGAGGTGCACCACCGCCGGATGTGCGCCGCTCACCACCGCCGGCCAGCGCACCGTGCCGGAAAGGTCCGCGGACTGCAGCTGCAGCTGTCCGCCCGCGGGGCTCGCATCCACCGCTACGCTCACCTCCGGGTAGCTGCGCTCGCCGGCGACCAGCTGGGAGGTCGTCAGCCGCGCGCGCAGCGCGGGCAGCGCCGCATCCCGGCCGACCTGCAGCCACAGGGCGAGATACGCCGGCAGGTCGAGGCGGCCGACGCGTCCTTCCAGCCACAACACCGGTTCCGCGGGCAGCACCGGCGTCGTGGACGCGAGACGTACCGCGCCGCGCTCGATGCGCCACAGCTCACCGCTGCGATTGAGCGCCACCCACGCGCGCAGCCGCTCGCCGAGGCTCAGGCGCAATTGCCCGGCGTCGGCACTGGCCTGTACCTCGACATGCAGCGGCAGCGCCGCGCCCTGCGCCTTGGCAAAGGGCTCGGGCAGGCCGCTCGCGACGTCGATCAGGTTCGAATCGGCGCGCACACGCCAGTGCGAACTCCCCGCACCCTCTCCCGGCAGGAACGTGAGGAGCGCGCTCCATTCGGCATGGCCCGCAAGCTGGGCAGCGTCCCTCCCTCCGGCTGCCAGCACCGCCTGCCGCACGTCCACGAGTCCGCGCCCGGAAATCGCGAGTGCGGTGACCCCGGGCTCGTGCCGCTCCAGGACGCCGAGGGTGACCGGGCCGCCCAGCCACTGCCCGGTCAGCGTCGAGGGCTGCAGGTGGCCGGCCGCAAAGCCGAGCGTGCCGCGCAGCGCGTCGATCGGTGGCAGGCCCGCAACCGGACGCAGCTGCACGCCATCGAGCAGCGCCGTGACGCGCGTGCGTACGCGGGGCTGGCGCGCCGCGGTGGCCGCCGCGGGCACCAGCACCTCGACGTCCAGCAGCGTGTCACCGCGCAGATCGACATCCTGCACCCCGGGGACGTAGGCGCTGAGCTGCGGGTGTTCACGCAGCCACGCCAGCGCCTGCTGCGCGCTGCCGGTGACACGCCCGGCGAGGTGCATGGCGCGGTCAGCGCGGGCGTCCCACTCGGCACTCGCCGCGGCGAGTGCAAATGTCCCGACCTGCCCGCCGTCGATCGCCGCATGAATGCGCGGGCCGTGCCACTCGACGCGCGCATCGAGGTGGTGGGTATCTGGCCAGGGATCGAAGCCTGCCAGGGTCGCGTCGCGCAGCTCCAGAGCGCCCCGGAACACGGTCCCGGTACGGCTCCAGGGCAGCTGTGCGACGTCGAGCGGACCGTGCCACTCGAGATCCGCGCTCGCGATGCGTCCGGCGGTGAGCTGTGCGGCGGCGGCGCCGAACGCGGCCAGCGTGCGTGGACCTAACAGTCCGGCGAGCAACGCCACGTCGGCGTCCTTGAGAGCGACGTGCGCATTGATCTGCGGCTGCCGGCCGGCGCCGTCCGCGCCGATCGCGCCGCTGGCCGCAAGACTCAGCCCCGCGCGCCGGACCTCGAAGTCATCGGTGCTGACTTGCCAGCCGCCGCCGTCCGCTCCGATGGCAAGGCGTGCGGCGATCCAGAGATTGTCGAGCGCGACGGGCTGCTCGCGCGCCAGGGTGAGCTGCGCCGCGTGCGCCTGCAGGTCGGCCACCAGGCGCTCGTCGGCTCCCGACACGTAGCCGCTGAGTCCGGTGAGCACCCTGTCGCGCGAGGGCGTTGCGACCGTGACGTCTTCGAGTTGTGCGGAAGTTCGCAGGCGTACGCCCCCGGGGCGGCGCGCATCCCAGTCAAACCGCAGCTCGCGCACCGTCCCGCCGAGGGCCACCTGCGCCAGCGGCAGCTGCGGGGCATACCAGCTCGCGATGGCGACTACCACGGGGAGCGGCGCGGATTCCACCCTGCCGCGCGCCCAGGCGGCGTCGGCCGCGGCATCGACGCTGAGCTCACCGAGCTCGAGCGCCTGCGCCTCGAGGCGCCAGCGCGCGCCGAGCCGCTCGAGGCGCCACGAACCGCTCAGCCGGTCGACGGTGAGCGCCGCAGCCGCAGCGACCGGGGCTCTCCACTCGAGCGCCTGCGCCAGCACCTTGCCGTCGGCGCGCAGCAGGCGTCCCTGCGCGAACTCGGTGTGCAGCTCGAGGTTGCCCCGGCCCGCTTGCGGCAGGTAGCGCTCCACCGGCGGATACCCGATGAGCTGCCGCCAGCCGGCGAACTCGAGCATGCGGCCTTCGAAACTGAGGGTGCCACTCGCGCCGGCCGGCCGTGCGGGATCGCCCGTCACGGCCAAGGCAAGGTGAGCGCTGGCACCCAGGCTTGCGGGCAGGAGCACCAGCGCGTCCGCACTCCACGCCGTAGCCAGGCGCCGCAGCTGTGCGTGCCTGACACTCAGTGTGAGCGGCAGCGGTGCCCCGGTGAGGGGCCAGCGCAGCGTGCCGCCCTGGATGTCGATCCGTCCGTCCCGCCAGCGCGACAACAACCGCGCGCCGGCGCTCAGCAGCGGCTCGCGCCCGGGGCCGGTGGCAGGCGCGCCGGCCACGCCCGCGCCGGCCGCGAGATCGATGTCGGGATTCACCAGCGTGATGCGCCCGGCCTGCAGCTGGCCGCTGCGCACCATACCCCAGGCGTCCAGCCCCACGATCAGCTGCGGCGCGCGCAGCAGCGCCCCGCGGCCTCCGGGCTCACCGAGCACGACACTGTGAAACACGACCTCAGGACCGTACCAGCCCCAGCGTACGCTGAGCTCGCTGAAGCTCACGTTGAGTCCGGTCTGCTGGCGGATCAACTCCTCGAGCGCGGCGCGGTGTTGCGGCACGCGCGCCGCGGCCAGCTCGCAGGCAATCAACACCACCGCGCCCAGGATGGTGGCGCCGCCCAGCAGCCAGGCCGCCCAGCGCAGCCCGCTGCGCGCCGGGCACGCACCGTCGCCTCCGGCGGCAAGGGCGACCGGCTCGGCAGCAGGCTCTGCTGGCGTCACACGCACACTCATGCCTCAAACGAGTACGACGTCGTAGTGATCAACGCCGTAGAGGGCCTCGACCTGCAGGCGGATCGGACGGCCGACCTGCGCTTCGAGCTCCCCGAGGGTGGCGGACTCCTCATCCAGCAGGCGATCCACGACGTCCTGGTGAGCGAGTATCAGCAGCTCACGACTGGCAAACTGTCTGCTCTGTCGCACAATTTCCCGAAAAATCTCGTTGCACACCGTTTCGGGCGTCCGGATGAAGCCGCGCCCTGCACAGCTTGGACACGGCTGACACAGCAGATGTTCCAGGCTCTCGCGGGTGCGCTTACGGGTCATTTCCACCAGCCCGAGCGGCGAGAGGCTCACGATGTGGGTCTGGGCACGATCGCCGGCCAGCGCGCGCTCGAGGGCGCTGAGCACCGCGCGCCGGTGCGGCTCATCGCGCATGTCGATGAAGTCGATGATGATGATGCCGCCGAGATTGCGCAGCCGCAGTTGTCGCGCGATGCTCACCGCCGCCTCGAGGTTGGTGCGGAAGATGGTTTCCTCGAGGTTGCGATGACCCACATAGGCGCCGGTGTTCACGTCGATGGTGGTCATCGCCTCGGTCTGATCGATCACCAGGTGACCGCCGGACTTCAGCGGCACCTTGCGGTCGAGCGCCTTGGCGATCTCCTCCTCGACGCCGTTCAGGTCGAGTATCGGCCGCGCGCCGGCGTACAGTTCGATGACCGGCGCCGCCTCGGGCATGAAGGCGGCAGCGAACTGCTGCATACGCTCGTGCTCGCGTGGCGAATCGACCAGCACGCGGCTCACGCCACGCGCGAGCTCATCGCGCAGCACGCGCAGGCTGAGCGGCAGGTCCTCGTGCACCACCGTGCCCGGGGCCGCCTGGCCGGCACGCGCGCGCACGTGGTCCCAGAGCTTGGCGAGATAGGCCATGTCCTCGCGCAGGCTGTCCGGGGACGCCCCCTGCGCGGCCGTGCGCACGATGTAGCCGCCGCTCGCGCCCGGGGTCAGGAACTGCGCCAGCACCGTCTTCAGTCGCGTGCGTTCGGCCTCGTCCTCGATGCGCGCCGACACCCCTACGCCCAGGCCGCGCGGCATGTACACCAGGTAGCGCGACGGCAGGGCAATGAAGGTGGTGAGCCGCGCCCCCTTGCTGCCGAGTGGATCCTTGATCACCTGCACCAGGATGTCGTCGCCGGCATTCACCAGCCGCCGGATATCCTCGACCGGTGGTTGGCCCGTCAGCGGCGCACTCGCCACGGTGTCGTCGGAAACGGCGCCGGCGATGTCGGCAGCGTGCAGGAACGCGGTGCGCTCAAGGCCGATTTCCACGAACGCCGCCTGCATGCCGGGCAACACGCGTGACACACGCCCCTGGTACAGGTTGCTCACCAGTCCGCGGCGGCTGGTGCGCTCGATGTGGACCTCCTGCACCACGCCGTTGTCGAGTATGGCGGCGCGGGTCTCGCGCGGTGCGATGTTGACCAGGATCTCGATGCTCACCGCTTACGCTCCCGCGCGCGCGCCGTCCCGCCAGTACGGCACGCCCGCGGCGCGCAGCAGCTCCGCGGTCTCGAACAGCGGCAGACCCATGACTCCCGAGTAACTGCCGCTCAGGTGCTCGATGAACACCGCGGCGCGCCCCTGCACCGCGTACCCGCCGGCCTTGTCATGCGGCTCGCCCGTGCGCCAATAGGCCGCGCATTCCGCGCGGCTCAAGCGCCGAAAGCGCACCTCGCTCGCACTCAGGCGGAAGCTCAGCGCGCCGTGAGCGGCCAGCGCCACCGCGGTGAGCACCTGGTGCGTGCGCCCGGAGAGGCGCTCGAGCATGGCAAGGCTCTCGCCCTCATCGGCGGGCTTGCCGCACACCCTCTCATCGACCACCACGGTGGTGTCGGCGGCGAGCACCGGCAGCGCCATGCCGCGCTCACGCACGGCGAGCGCCTTGGCGCGGGCCATACGCACCACGTAGTCCGCCGCGCGCTCCCCGGACAGCAGCGCCTCGTCGATGTGCGCCGCGCTCACCACGTGCGGCACGCCGATCTGCGCCAGCAGCTCGCGGCGCCGGGCCGAGACCGAGGCGAGACACACGAGCGGTGCAGGGTCCTGCGCTTTCATCAATCGCGGTGATACGGGTGATGGGTCAGTATGCTGTGCGCCCGGTACAGCTGCTCGACGAGCAGCACGCGCACCAGCGCGTGCGGCAGCGTCAGCCGTGACAGCGACAGGGTGAAGTTGCCGCGCGCGAGCACCTCCGGGGCAAGCCCGTCGGGGCCGCCGATCAGAAACGCCAGATCCTCGCCCTGCTGCATGCGCTGCTGCAGCCAGGCCGCGAGCTCGCGCGTGGAGAACTGCGTACCGCGCTCATCGAGGACGGCCACATGATCGCCGGCGCGCACGGCGCCGAGCAGGCGCTGGCCCTCGGCCGCAATGGCCTTGTGCGCCGTGCCGCCCGCACTGCGCGCGCCGGGCTCGATTTCAAGCAGCGATGTGGCGAGGCCGGATGCGAGCCGGGCCAGGTAGTCTTCGCAGGCGCTGCGCACCCAGGCGGGCAGGCGCGTGCCCACGGCGATCACGCGCACGCGCATCGGTCTGCGCTACCGCGAGATTCGCCGCCGGCGTGCGGCCGCACGGGCAACCGCCGGGGCGGCGACCGCCGCTTCGACCGGACCGCTGTCCCAGAGGTGTTCGAGACCGTAGAACTCGCGCACCCGCGGCAGCATCACGTGCACGAGAACGTCCTGCAGGTCCACGAGAACCCATTCCCCGTCGCGTGCGCCCTCGGTCCCGAGCGGCCGCAAGCCCGCCGCCCTGGCCTTCTCCACTACGCGCTCGGCGATCGAGCGCACGTGGCGGTCGGAGTTGCCGCTCGCGATCACCATCGTATCGACGATGTCGGTCAGGCCCCGCACATCCAGCACCCTGACATTCACAGCTTTCATATCATCGAGCGCGGCCGTTACCAGGTTCTGCAGCGGCAAGGCGCGCTCCTCCGGGGGGCGCAGGCGTTTGCGGGTGATCATGTGCTTAAGTGAGTTCTCCTGAAAACTATCCCTCAGCGGCCATCGGGCTCTTGCTGTGCAGCATAGCACCTCGTCTCGAGGATGATCTGTCTCACCTCGTCGGGAACCAGGTAGCGCGGGTCACGGCCCGCGATGATGAGGGAACGCAGCTCGGTCGAGGAAATCTCCAGCTGGGTCACCGAGTGCACGTACACGCACCCGCAAGGTCTCTCGTGCAGCGCGCGGATCGTGCCGGTGCCGTGATCGACCATGACCTCGCCCAGCGGTCCGGTGGTCGGCGCCCGCCACCCCGGACGGTGAGCCACCACGATATGCGCCAGCGTCAGCAGCTCGCGCCAGCGGTGCCAGTTGGGCAAGCCGAGAAACGCATCCATCCCGAGCAGCAGACACAGCGAGCGCTCCGGATACTCCCGGCGCAGCTCCGTCAGCGTGTCCACCGAATACGACATGCCGCTGCGGCGCACTTCGCGGTCGTCGACCACGAAGCTCGGCTGATCCGCCACCGCCGCCTGCACCATCTGCAGCCGCCGCTCGGGGCTCGCGTACAGCTGGGCCCGATGCGGCGGGCTGCCGGTGGGCACAAAGCGCACTTCGGCAAGCCGCAGCTCCTGCCACAGCTCGAATGCCGTGCGCAGATGGCCACAGTGAATCGGGTCGAAGGTGCCACCGAAGACGCCGATGGGTTGCATCGGTTACATCGCCCGCGGCCCGCAAACGTCAGCCGCCAGCAGCGCCAGTTCGTCCCACGCATCGCCCGCAACACGGCCCTTGATCATGCGGTCGGCGCGCGCCGCGCGCCGCGCGAGCGCCGCGAACGGCAGCCGGGACGCGCGCCGCAGCGCTTGCTCGAGCGCGGCTCTGTGGCGCTGCTGCCAGGCGGGCGGTTGGCCGCCGCCGCGCGCGCTCCACACGTCCCGCAGCGCACGGCTCAGTGCCCACAACACCAGAGTCGGCTCGGTGCCCTCGGCGCGCAGGCCCGCCAGCACGCGCAGCGCCCGCGCCGTTTCGCCCGCGAGTACGGCCTCGCCCAGCCGGAAGACATCGAAACGCGCGCTGTCGGCGACGCTGGCGAGTACGGTGTCGGGCGTCACCCTGCCCTCGGGCGCCAGCAGCGTGAGCTTGGTCAGCTCCTGGTGAGCGGCGAGCAGGTTCCCCTCGGTGCGCGCCGCCAGCAGCTCGAGCGCTTCATCGCTTGCCTCGAGCTTCAGCCTGCGGCAACGGCCCTTGAGCCACGCCACCAGGCGGTGGCTGTCCACCGGCCAGATCTGCACCCAGGCACCGTGCGCCTCGACCGCCCGCACCCAGTCGGCACCCTGCGCGTCGCGATCGAGGCGCGGCGTCAGAATGAGGAACAGTGTGTCAGGATCACGCGCCTCGAGCACTGCGACCAGGGCTGCGTTGCCGGCTGTGCCGGGCCTGGCGCTCGCCAGGCGGATCTCCACCACGCGGCGGGCACCAAACAGTGACAGGTTGGCGGCGGAGGCGCGCAGCTCGTCCCAGTCGGCGGCACGCTCGATGAAGTGCACCTCGCGCTCCGTAAAGCCCGCGCCGCGCGCGCGCGCACGCACGGCGTCGGCGGCTTCCGCCGCGAGCAGCGGTTCGTCGCCGGAGATGAGATAGACCGGCAACAGCCGTTCCCCGAGCTGAGTTGCGAGCGAGTCGGAGGTGAGCTTCAAAAGACCTCATGCCGTCCTGGGGCCGCCGCCGGCCCGCGCCCAGGCAGTGTGGGCCGACTGCCGCTCATTATAAATACCCCAACTTGCCCACACCCGCGGGGGCCGGTACCCTGTAGTGCAGTCAACGGGTTTACCTAACTTGAGCACTGGTTTCCGCCGCAATCGCCTGCTCGCCCTCGTGGCGGCCTGCGCGCTGATCGCCTGTGCCGCGGTGTATTCGGCGCACGGACTCACGGAGCGCTCGCACGAGCATTCGCATTGCGACCTGTGCGTGCACTTCAGCGGCAGCGCCGGCTCACCGGCGCACGCCAAGGCCGTCGGCAAGCCGCTGCTGGTGGTGCGCGTGCCTGCCGCGCGCCCACAAATCGTCCTGCCCACGCGCTCTCCGGTGGGCAATCACCTGCCTCGGGGTCCTCCTCCAAGCCTCACCGTGATCTGACCGTCCGCCGGACTGTCGCCCGCTTGCGGGCGAAGCCGGCTTCAGGACGCTTGGATTTTTGAGGTCTGGAACCACGGCGTGCTCACGCGCCGCAGCCGGCTTTGCCGGCTGACACAGGATTTCGAGGAGTCACGACGATGTTGACCGTTCGTTTCTGCGTTGCGCGCGCGCTCGCCGCGGCGCTGCTCATGTGCCCCGCAATGGCCGCATTCGCGCAGGTGGCCGATCAGCCCGGCGCCAGCCTGCCCACCATCGTGGTCACCGCCCAGCATCTGAACGAGGAGCGCTCGCGGATCGACACCCAGACGGGCGCTTCCACCTATACCTTCAACTCCAACGACATCCAGTCGGCCCCGGGTGGGGACAACGTGCAGTTGAACCAGGTCATGCTGCAGGTACCCGACGCCGCCCAGGACTCCTTCGGGCAGCTGCACATCCGCGGCGATCACAACGGTCTGCAGTTCCGCCTGAACGGCGTCATCCTGCCCGACGGCATCAGCGTCTTCGGCCAGACGCTGCCGCCGCGCATGATCGCTTCGATGAAGCTGATCACGGGAAGCCTGCCGGCGGAGTACGGCCTGCGCAGCGCCGGCATCATCGATCTCACCACCAAGGGCGGCGCGCTGCAGCCCGGCGGTGACGTGTCGGTGTACGGCGGCAGCCACGGTTCGATCGAGCCGAGCTTGAACTACGGTGGGTCAAGTGGCTCGACGACGTACTTCGTAACCGGTGACTTCATTCGCAACGACCTGGGGATCGAGTCGCCCGACGGCCGCCCCACGCCGCTGCACGACACCACCAAGCAATATCACGGCTTCGGTTATTTCGAGCAGATCCTCGACGAGAGCAATCGCGTGTCCGTTGTTGTCGGAACCTCGAACGACCGGTTCCAGATACCTAACCAGGACGGACTGCAACCGGGACTCGGGCTCACGGTCAATGGTCAGAGCGCTTTCCCCAGCGCGTTGCTCGATGAGAACCAGCGCGAGATCACCCACTTCGGCACCGTCAGCCTGCAGCACTCGCAGGGCGAGCTGAGCGTGCAGACCTCGCTGATCGCCCGCTACTCGAGCCTCAACTTCTCGCCCGATCCGCTCGGAGACCTGCTGTACAACGGCATCTCGCAGCAAGCCTACAAACGAGACGTCGCGTACGGCGTACAGAGCGATGGTGCCTATCGGCTGAGCGACGCTCACACGATTCGCGCCGGGCTGTATGCGCAGAGAGATCGTCTGACGAGCAATACCACCTCTGCGGTACTACCGACGGACAATACCGGGGCGCAGACATCGGATGTGCCGATCGTCGTGGTCGATGACAGCGAGAACACGCAGACGATCGAGAGCGCCTATCTGCAGGACGAATGGCGGCTCGCCCGGGTAGTGACCGTCAATTACGGGCTGCGATTCGATCACTTCACCGCGTTCACGAGCGGCAGCCAGGTGAGTCCACGTGTGAATGCTGTCTGGCAGGCAGCTGAAAATACCACCGTGCACGTGGGTTACTCGCGTTTCTTCTCGCCACCGCCCTTCGAGCTGGTCGGCAGCACGACGATCGCCAAGTTCCTGAACACGACCGCAGCCCCCGCGGTCACGGTCGATGACCCCGTCAAAGCCGAGCGATCGAACTACTACGATCTGGGCCTGCAGCAGAACCTGTCCACCGCGTTGACCGTCGGCGTCGACAGCTACTACAAGCAGGCGATCCATCTCATCGATGAGGGGCAGTTCGGCGCGCCGATCATTCTGACGCCCTTCAACTATCGGTACGGCCAGGTGTACGGCGTGGAGTTCACTGGAAACTACACGATCAAGCACTTCCAGGCCTACGGCAACCTCGCGTTCCAGCGGGCGATCGGCAAGGACTTCGAGTCCAGCCAGTTCAATTTCAACTCCAACAGCCTGGCCTACGTCACCGATCATTACATCCACCTCGACCATGAGCAGGAGATGACGATCTCGGGCGGCGCCGCCTACGAGTGGCAAGGCAGCCGATTGAGCGGCGACATGCTGGTGGGGTCCGGGCTGCGAGCGGCCTTGATCCTGCCGGACGGCACCGCCATCCCGAACGGCGCTCACCTGCCCTACTACCGGCAGGTGAATTTCGGGGCGAGTCACGCCTTCGACGGCGAGGGCATCAGGGGCTTCTCGGTGCGCCTCGATGTGATCAACGCCTTCGACCAGAAATACCAGATCCGCAACGGTACGGGAGTGGGCGTCGGCGCGCCGCAGTACGGTGCGCGGCGCGGGTATTTCGTCGGGGTATCGCAGGCGTTCTGAACGGGGCGGGTGCGCGTCGCGCTCGCGGCAGGTGCTAAGCTGCCGCCATGCGCCGCGCCGCGATCGGGCTGTTCATCGCCACCCTGGCGGCGTGCGGCGCCGGCAGCTCGCCCCCTCCTCCCCCGAATCCCGCCGGCCTCGCCGAAACCGTTGACACCATCGTGCGGGCCGCGATGCAGCGCAGCGCTGTCCCGGCGGTCAGCGTGGGACTGGCGAAGGACGGCGTGACGATCTACGTGCAGAGCTATGGTCTCGCCGATGTGACGACCGATGAGGCGGCGACGACCGCCACGGCTTTCGAGCTCGCGTCGGTCACCAAGCAGTTCACGGCCGCCCTAATCCTGCAGCTGCAGGAGTCAGCGCAGCTGCACGTCGATGACCAGGCGACGACCTATCTGCCGCAGTATGGCCTGCCGCCTGCGATCACTATTCGCATGCTGTTGAACCATACCTCGGGCCTGGCGGACTACACGAACTTCCCTGCGTTCCAGGGCTGGTACGTCAGCGGCGTCGCGGAGCCCACGGCGCTGCAGGCGATCGCCGCGGCGCCGCTCGACAGCACTCCCGGCACGGCCTGGGAATACAGCAACAGCAACTACTTCGTGCTGGGCGCGATCATCGAGCACATCACCGGCCAGTCCTACGCCTTGAACCTGCAGCAACGCATCTTCGTGCCGCTCGGTCTGATGAGCGCCACCTACCAGGTGCCGCCGACTCCGCCCGGGGCGCTTGGCTACACCCGCTCCGGCGGTAGCATCATGCCCATCAGAATGGCGGATCGATCCGCGCTGTTCGCCGCGGGCGCATTGAGTGCCGATGTTGAGGATCTGCTCGGCTGGGATCACGCCCTGTTCTCGGGCGCCGTCGTCACCCCCGCCTCGTTCGCGCAGATGATCACGCCCGCACCGATCGGCATGGGCGGCGGCTCGTTCTACGGATTCGGGCTGGTCCTCGACACTTTCGAAGGGCACCGCCGCGCCTGGCACAACGGCTTTATCAACGGGTTCCTCGCCTACAACGAGATCTTCCTGGACGACGGTCTGTCGCTGGCCGTGCTGACCAACGGCGACTTCATCGACCAGCAGGCGCTGGGCGACGCGATCTACGCGGCGGTGTGCGATGCGCCGGCGTTCGCCGCGCGCTGCTAGAGGCCGTCTGCGCCGCGCACGGCCTCAGTAGGGCTGCCAGCCTCATCAACGATTCGGTGCCGGCGCAGCCAGTCACGCGCATCGGTTGCATCCTCATCGAACCACGCGCGCGTACTGCCGAGACGGAAGCTGTAACCCCAGGCGTCCATGTCGGCGAACAGCCGCGCGCGCCCGACCCTGGGCAGCTCGTCGGCGAGCAGCACCTGCAGATAGCACACCGCCGACTCCTCGAGGTCGGTGCCGCCGGCATCCCGATCGAGGCCCGCGCGCCGCTCGGGAGTCATGCAGATGTAATGGCTCGCCTCATGCAGCACGGAGTGCACCGGGGTGTCGAGGCGCGCGTACAGCAGCTCGCCCTTAAGGCCCGCTTCGCTGTGACCCCAGTACGATCCCGGAATGCCTTCCCCGGGCGCGACCAGCGTCAGCTGCAGCCCAAAGCGGTCGAGGAGCAGCGCCAGGGCCACGCGATCGGTGGCGTTCAGCAGCAGCACGGCGGGACGCTCACAGACTTGCCAGCCGCCGCATGACCATGTCGGCGAGATCGTGTGCCATGTCCTCGCGCAGGACGTCGTCCTCGTGACCCTTGGCGAGCAGCAGACGCTCGTCGAAGCTGTAGGTGCGCGTGGCGGAGATCTCCTGCTGTGGCAGCAGCTCCTTGTCCCCGGCGGTGACCAGGAAGCTGACCGTGTAGGTCACTTCATACTGGTTAGGCTGGTTGGTAGCCGACACCGACACCACGCGCCGCGTGACGTTGTCCCTGACGATGCTCACGACCGCGGATGCCTGGCCTTTCTCGTGCGCCAGGTGCGCCCCGTTCGACAACAGCGCGCGACGCAGGCTCTGCACGAATTCGCTCTGCCGGTCCGGCACCTCCAGGTACGGGGTCTTCACCGGGTCGGGCAGGGGCACGCGGCCCTGCAGATGAAAGCCGCACGCGCCGAGCAGCAGCGCCGCGGCGGCCGCGCCCGTCACGCGCATGCCCCGCGGCAGCGCCATCAGACGACCACGTTGACGAGTTTGCCGGGCACCACGATCACGCGTCTTACGTGCTTGTCGGCCAGGAACCTGCGCACCTGTGCATCGGCAAGGGCCGCGGCACGCACCGTGGCCTCGTCCGCGTTCACGGCGACGCTGATGCGCCCGCGCAGCTTGCCGTTCACCTGCACGACGATCTCGCAGCTTTCCTGGGCCAGCGCCGCCGCATCCACAGACGGCCAGCGCTCATCGACCAGCGCGGTCGGTGAGCCGAGCGCCTGCCACAGCGCGTGACATACGTGCGGCGTGATGGGCGCGAGCACCAGGACCGCGATCTGCAGCGCCTCCTGGCGCACGGCGCTTCCGGCCGCACTCGCGTCGCTGAACCGCCCGACGGCATTCAGCAGCTCCATGATGGCCGCGATCGCGGTGTTGAAATTGTGGCGCCGGCCGATGTCGTCCGTGGCCTTGGCCAGTGCCTGGTGCGCGGCGCGCCGCAGCTCGCGTTGCGCGCCCGTCAGCGCACTCGCATCCAGCGCCGGCGCGCGGCCCGCCGCAACATGCTCGTACACCGCATTCCACAGCCGGCGGATGAAGCGCGCAGCGCCCTGCACCCCCTCGTCGGACCATTCCAGGGTCTGCTCCGGGGGTGAGGCGAACATCATGAAGAGCCGGGCGGTGTCAGCACCAAATCGCTCGATCAGGCCTTCGGGGTCGACACCGTTGCCCTCCGACTTCGACATCTTCCCCAGGCCCTCGTGCGTAACCGGCACGGTGCCGAGATCGGCAGCCGTGACCTCGCACACCAGGGCGCCGTCAGCCCCGCGGCGGGTGTCCACATCGGCCGGGTTGAAGTAGCGCTTGCGCCCGCCGACCGGCTGGTACGAATAGATGTGGTTCAGCACCATGCCCTGGGTGAGGAGCCGGGTGAACGGCTCGCCGAAACCGAGCAGACGGAAGTCGCGCATCACCCTGGTCCAGAAGCGCGCATACAGCAGGTGCAGGATCGCGTGCTCGATGCCGCCGATGTACTGATCCACCGGCAGCCAGTAGTCCACGCGCGCGTCCACCATGGTGGACGCGCCCGGGCACGCGTAGCGCATGAAATACCAGGACGAGTCGACGAAGGTGTCCATGGTATCGGTCTCGCGCCTGCCAGGCTGACCGCACTTCGGGCAGGTGCACTCATAGAAGGCCGCGGACTTCGCCAGCGGATTGCCACTGCCATCCGGCACCAGGTCCTCGGGCAGCACGACCGGCAACTGCTCATCCGGCACCGGCACCGTGCCGCACGCGCCGCAGTGGATGATCGGAATCGGGCAACCCCAGTAGCGCTGGCGGGAAATGCCCCAGTCCCGCAGCCGGTACTGCACGCGCTTGCTGCCGAGACCCTTGTTCTCCAGCGCCGTGGCGATGGCGTCCACCGCCGCCTGGAACGTGAGGCCCGAGAAGTCCCCTGAGTTCACCGTCACGCCGTGGTCCGAGTACGCCGCTATCCACGGCGCGCGCACTTCCTCATAAGCACCGCTGGCGGAGCGCACCACCGTGACCACCGCCAGGCCGTGGTGGAGCGCAAACTCGAAATCGCGCTCATCGTGCGCCGGCACGCCCATGACGGCGCCCTCGCCGTATGCCATGAGCACGTAGTTGGCGACCCAGATCTCCAGCGGCGCGCCGCTCAGGGGGTGCAGCACGTGCAGCCCGGTCGGCTTGCCGATCTTCTCCTGGGTCGCGAGCTCGGCTTCCTTCACGCTGCCGCGGCGGCACTCGTCGATGAAAGCGGCGAGCAGCGGGTCGTGACGCGCGGCGGCGAGCGCCACCGGATGCTCGGCGGCGATCGCCATGAAGGTCGCGCCGAAGAGTGTATCCGCGCGCGTGGTGAACACCTTGAGCGCCCCGTCGCTCCCTACGACCTTGACCGTGTCGGGGGCGTAGGGAAAGGCGATGTCGCAACCCTCGCTCCTGCCGATCCAGTTCGCCTGCATCACCCGCACTCGCTCGGGCCAGCCGCCGAGGCTATCGAGCGCCTCCAGCAGCTCATCTGCGTAGCGCGTGATCCCCAGGTAGTACATCGGGATCTCGCGCTTCTCCACCAGCGCCCCGGTGCGCCAGCCGCGGCCGTCGATCACCTGCTCGTTGGCGAGCACGGTCTGATCGACGGGATCCCAGTTCACGACGCCGGTCTTGCGGTACGCGATGCCCTTCTCGAGCATGCGCAGGAAGAACCACTGGTTCCAGCGGTAATAGTCCGGGTCACAGGTGGCGAGTTCGCGGCGCCAGTCGATCGCAAACCCGAGGGACTTCATCTGCGCGCGCATGTGGGCGATGTTCTCGCGGGTCCACCTCGCCGGGGGCACGCCGTTGCTGATCGCCGCGTTCTCGGCCGGCAGACCGAACGCATCCCAGCCCATCGGCTGCAGCACGTTGTAGCCGTGCATGCGCAGGTAGCGCGCCAGCACGTCGCAGATGGTGTAGTTGCGCACGTGGCCCATGTGCAGGCGCCCGGACGGATACGGCAGCATCGACAGGCAGTAGAACTTCGGCCGCGTCGCATCCTCGCGCACCTCGAAGACGCGCTGCTCTTCCCAACACTGCTGCGCGGCGCGCTCGACGGCCGCGGGATCGTAGCTCTGTTGCATTGTTCTTACGGCAGGCGGAGAGGCACGAAAATCTGGGCCTCCTCGCGCTGGATCAGCAGCGCCACGCTCTTGCCCGCGGTTTTGGCCGCATCCTGCAGCTCCTTCACCGAGTGCACGCGCTTGCCGTTGATGCCGAGAATGATGTCGCCCGGCTCGACTTCCGCAGCCTGGGCCGGGCCGCTCACCTCCTCGACCACCAGACTCCCCTGCGTGTTCGCCTGCTCCTTCTCCTGCGGCGCGAGCGGCCGCACGGTCAATCCCAGCGCGCTCGCCTGATCGGCCCCATGGCCCGCCGGCTTGCCCTGGCGGGCGCTGAGCGGTGGCTGCTCCTTCAGTTCCGCGACCCTGACATTGATGCTCTGCTCCTTGCCGTTGCGCCACACCTGCAGGCCGGCATCCGCGCCCGGCCGCATCGCCGCGATGGCACCGGACAGCTCGCCATAGCGCTCGATCGGATGCCCGCCGACACCGAGGATGACGTCTCCGGCGACGATGCCCGCGTGGGCCGCCGGGCCGTCCTTCTCCACCGACGACACCAGTGCGCCATGTGGGCGCTCGAGTCCGAAGGACTCGGCGAGTTGCGCGTTGACGTCCTGGATCGTCACGCCGATGCGGCCGCGCACCACGCGGCCGGTCTTGATGAGCTGCTCCCCGACGTTGCGCGCCACGTCGATGGGAATGGCGAACGACACGCCCATGAAGCCGCCGGTGCGGCTGAAGATCTGCGAGTTGATGCCGATCACCTCGCCCGCCATGTTGAACAGCGGCCCACCCGAGTTGCCGGGATTCACCGCCACGTCGGTCTGGATGAACGGCACGTAGTTCTCGCCCGGCACCGAGCGCGAGGTGGCGCTGATGATGCCCGCGGTGGCGCTGTTCTCGAAGCCGAAGGGCGAGCCGATGGCGAGTACCCACTGCCCCGGCTTGATGCGCGAGGGATCGCCGAGCTTCACGATCGGCAGGTTGGTGGCGCTGATCTTGATTACCGCCACGTCGGTGCGCTCGTCGGCGCCGATGACCTTGGCGGGAAACTCGCGCCGGTCGGTGAGGCGCACGGTCACCTCATCGGCATTGGCCACCACGTGCGTGTTGGTGAGGATGTAGCCGTCGGAGTTGATGATGAATCCGGAGCCCGCGCCTCTCGAGGGTGGCTGGTTGGCGCGCGGCCCCTGCCCGGGGCCGGGAACGCCGAAGCGGTGGAAGAAATCATAGAAGGGATCGTTGGGCGACAATCCCTGCAGTCCCCCGGCCGGGGGCTGCGGCTTCTCCACGACCTCCACGTTCACCACTGCGGGCCCGTAGCGGTCCACCAGCTGCGAGAAATCCGGCAGCGCCCGCAGCACGGGCTCCGGTGCCGACGCGGGCGCGCTGGCGGGGCCATCGGCCACCGCGCTGGTGGGCGCGGCGGCGGCGCGCGTGGACTGCGCGCTCAGGTCCCGGGAACAGGCCGCGAGGGCGATGGCGATGGCGCACAGCGCGATCATGCGTTTCATGGGATTCATGGGGACACTTCCAGCTTCAGTCACGAACGGCCGGCCTGACCGGGGTGCGCCGGCCTCTATCATTCCGCACCCACAGCCCGTACGCCAGCGCCAGCGCGGCCAGGCTCACGACCAGCCAGTTTCCAACACGGGCGTAAGGCGGCAGGCCCCGGAGAGGCACGATCCTTGAGACCAGCACCAGTGGCCGGAATTCCGGGGCGCGCGCGATCACTTCGCCATGCGGCCCGATCACCGCCGAAATGCCGTCATTGGCCGCGCGCACCAGGTAGCGGCCGTCCTCCAGCGCACGCATGCGGGCGATCTGGAAGTGCTGGTGCCGGGCGCTCGAGTGACCGAACCAGGCGTCGTTGGTGACGTTGACCAGGGCATCGGCGTGGGGCAACACCTTGAGCATGGAGCTGCCGTAGGCGTCTTCGTAACACACCGTGGTGCCGAGCTGCAGGTGCGCCGCGGGCAAGGGCGGCTGCTCGGCCGCTCCCGGGGTGAAGTCCGAGTACGGCAGGCTCATCAGGCGCAGCCACGAGCGTACCGGGCCCGGCACCGGAAAGAACTCGGCGAACGGCACCAGGTGATGTTTGTCGTACCAGCTCACTTTCTCGTCCAGCGCGAGCACCGAGTTGAAGTAGCGCTGCGCGGCGTCGTCGGCTGCGCCGCCTTCCGCGCGCAGCACGCCCAGCACCAGCGCCGAGCCATGCGTGTGCGCTTCGCTGTACAGGTGACTGATGTAAGGGACCAGGTCGTTGGCTACGGCGGCGGGCGCGGACTCCGGCCACACGATGAGCTGCGTGCCGAGCGCCTTCTCGGTGAGCGTCTGATAGAGGTTGAGCGTCGTGTCGTGGTTACTCTCGAGCCACTTCTCGTCCTGCGGGATCGCCCCCTGCACCACCGCCACCGACACCGCTGCTCCGGCGGGCTGGGTCCAGGAGTGCCCGTACAGCGCAGCGCCAAGAGCCCACGGAACGATGAGCAGCGTGCCGGCCAGGATACGCACGCGCCGGGTTCCGCAGGCGAGCGCCACGAGCGCGCCGGCGCTCACCAGCAGCAGCGCACTGATGCCATAGACGCCCACCACGGGGGCGAAAGCGGCGAGCCAGGTGTCGGTCTGGGAGTAGCCGAGCGACAGCCAGGAAAACCCCGACAGGAACCAGCCGCGCCACCACTCGATGAGGAGCCAGCTCGCCGGAAGCACGGCGAGCCAGCGCACCGCACCGCTGCGCGGCAGCCAGCGCGCCGCCGCGTAGCCGAGCGCCGCGTGATACAGCCCCATGACGGCCACCAGCCCCAGCATGAGGATGCAGGCGAGCCACACGGGTGCGCCGCCGAAGATGTGGATACTGATGTACAGCCAGTAGGTGCCGGCGGCGAAGGTCGCGGCGTTGAAGCAGAACCCCAGCCGCGCCGCCTCGCGGGCCGTGGCGTCCTGCCACAGCCACATGAGCACGGCCGGGCACAGCAACGCCAGCGGCCACAGGTTCAGCGGCGCAAACGCGGCGGCGAGCGCTGCCCCCGCCGCGAGCGCCAGCCCCGCCCGCAGCGCCGCGGACGCCGGCCGCGCCAGGCCGTAGCGGGCTTCCGCCGGCATCCTGTTAAGCGCCCGTGGGCCGCTCGTCCGGCGGCAGCACGTCGCGCGGCGCCACCACGCGCAGCGCATCGATGCGGCGCCGATCGGCGCGCAGCACGCGGAACTCGAAGCCATCGATGCTCGCGCTCTCGCCGCGCCGCGGCAGCCGGCCGAACTCCTTCATGAGCAGGCCCGCGACGGTGTCGAAGCCCTCCGCTTCCGAGAGCCGCGCGCCGAAGTACTCGTTGAACTCCGCGATGCGCGTCACGCCGCGCACCGTGAACTGGCGCTCGGCGTCGCGGCGGATGTTCTGGTCGTCCTCGACATCGAACTCGTCGTCGATCTCGCCGACGATCTGCTCGATGACGTCCTCGATGGTGCACAGTCCCGAGACGCCGCCGTACTCATCGACCACGATCGCCATGTGGTTGCGGTTGCGGCGGAACTCCCGCAGCAGCACGTTCAGTCGCTTGGACTCCGGCACGAACACCGCCGGGCGCATGTACTCGCGGATGTCGAAGCGCTCGCGCGCGTGCGCCGTCGTGAGGCGCAGCAGATCCTTCGCCAGCAGGATGCCGACGATGTCGTCGCGATCCTCATCCATCACCGGGAAACGCGAGTGGCCCGATTCCACCACCACCGGCAGGATGCGCGCCGCTTCCATGTCGCGCCGCACGAACACCATCTGCGCGCGCGGCACCATGATGTCGCGCACTTGCAGGTCACCGACCTCCAGCACCCCCTCGAGCATGGTGAGCGCATCGCTGTCGACGAGTCCGCGCTCGCCGGCCTCGCGCAGCACCGCCAGCAGCTGCTTGCGATCCTGCGGCTCGGGCGCCAGTCCCTGCGTGAGACGCTTCAGCCAGCGGCCGGTGGTGTTGAGATCCTTCGTCATCTGCTAAGCGCTCCGGTAGGGATTGGCGAATCCCAGGCGGCGCAGCACCGCGATCTCGCGTCGCTCCATGCGCCGCGCATCCGCAGCGCGCCCGTGGTCGTAGCCCAGCAGGTGCAGCGTGCCGTGCACCACCAGGTGCGCCCAGTGGGCTTTCAGACTCTTGTCCTGCGCCCGCGCCTCCGCGCGCAGCACGCGTGGGCAGATCACCAGCTCCCCCAGAGCGCGCGCCCCGCCGCCAGGCGCGTGCGGCAGCGCGCCCGAGGTAAACGACAGTACGTTGGTGGGCGCATCAAGGCCGCGGAAACGCGCATTGAGCCGCCGGCTCTCCGGCGCCCCCACCACGCACACCCCGAGCTCGCGCCCCTTGGGGCCGCTCCCCGCTGCCATACTCGCCCAGCTCGCAAGATCGCGTCGCGTGGGCGACCAGCCGCGCACATGCCGCTGCAGCTCGACCTGCACGCGGGGCTGGCGGCGCCGCCGCGCCGGCACGCTCATGAAGAGCCGCCGCGCGCTTCGTACGCCTGCACGATGCGCTGCACCAGCGGATGGCGCACCACGTCCTGGGCGTCGAAGAACGTGAACGCGACGCCCGGCACCGCGCGCAGCACCTCGACCACGTGACTCAAGCCCGACTGCCTGCCGGCGGGCAGATCGGTCTGGGTGATGTCGCCGGTCACGACCGCCTTGGAGCCGAAGCCGATGCGCGTCAGGAACATCTTCATCTGCTCGATGGTGGTGTTCTGGGCCTCATCCAGAATGATGAAGGAATCGTTGAGCGAGCGGCCGCGCATGAAGGCGAGCGGCGCCACCTCGATGACGTTGCGCTCGATGAAGCGCGCCACGCGATCGAAGCCCATCATTTCGTACAGCGCGTCGTACATCGGGCGCAGGTACGGATCGACCTTCTGCGTCAGATCCCCGGGGAGGAATCCCAGCCGCTCCCCCGCCTCCACCGCCGGCCGCACCAGGATCAGTCTGCGCACCCGATCTGCCTGCAGCGCCTCCACCGCGCAGGCGACCGCGAGATAGGTCTTGCCGGTGCCGGCGGGACCGACGCCGAAGGTCAGATCGCTGGTGCGGATGTGGGCGAGATAATCGCGCTGGTGTGCGCCACGCGCGCGTAGGCCGCCGCGCGGCACGCTCACGCCGTGCTCGCTCACGTCCGCGTCCGCCGGCGGCGGGCCGGACTCGCGCTCGCGCAAGGCGAGATGCACGCGCTCGGGGGTGACCTCATCGCTCTTGGTGAGGGCGAAAAGCTCGCGCAGCAGGCCTTCGGCGCTCTCGGCCTGGGCGCCGCTCACGCGGAAAGTCCCGCCGCGACGACGTATGCGCACGTCAAGACGCGTCTCCAGCAGACGCAGGTTCTCATCGAGCGGTCCGCACAGATTCGCGAGCCGCGCATTGTTCGATGGGCCGAGTGCGAATTCCCGCTGCGGTTCGGGCGGTGAAGCTGCCACGGACGTTCAGCCGCTGACCGCGACGCTCGAGGCGGCGGGCGGCGGTGCATGCGGACTGCCGGGCACGGCCGCCAGGCGGCCGCGCAGGCTGTGGGGGCGCGCCTCGGTGACGATCACGTCGACGAAGCGGCCGATGAGGGCCGCGGGTCCGGCCAAGTTCACCCAGCGGTTGTTGGCGGTGCGGCCGGCGAGCTCGCGTGCGTTCTTCTTCGCCGCCCGCTCGATCAGCACACGCTGGCGTGTGCCGACCATCGACAAGCTGATGGCGCGCGCCTGGGTCTCGAGCTGCGCCTGCAGGCGCACCAGGCGTTCCTGCTTGACGGACGGATCGATCTCATCGGGGAGCGAGGCCGCCGGCGTACCGGGTCGGCGGCTGTAGAGGAAGCTGAACGACTGGTCGAAGCCCACGTCGCGCGCCAGCGCCAGCGTCGCCGCAAAATCGCGCTCGCTCTCGCCGGGGAAACCGACGATGAAGTCCGAGGAAATCGCAATGTCGGGCCGCGCCGCGCGCAGCTTGCGCACCTTGTCCTTGAATTCGAGCGTGGTATAGCCGCGCTTCATGAGCGCCAGCACCCGGTCCGAGCCGCTCTGCACCGGCAGGTGCAGGTGGTCGGCGAGCTTGCCGACGCTGGCGAACGCCTCGATCAGGCTGTCGTTGAACTCGAGCGGGTGCGAGGTGGTGAAGCGGATGCGTTCGATGCCCGGCACGCGCGCCACATGGTGGATGAGCGTGGCGAGATCCACGCACGCGCCGTCGGCCATCGGTCCGGAGTAGGCGTTGACGTTCTGACCGAGGAGTGTGACCTCGGCGACGCCCTGGGCCGCGAGTTGCCCCACCTCCTGGAGCACCGAGTCGAAGGAGCGGCTCATTTCCTCGCCGCGCGTATACGGCACGATGCAGAAGCTGCAGTACTTGCTGCAGCCCTCCATGATGGACACGAAGGCCCGCGCGCCCTCGGCACGCGGCGCCGGCAGCCGATCGAACTTCTCGATCTCCGGGAAGCTCACATCGACGACCGGCTTACCCGTGCGGCGCAGCTCGTCGATCATCTGCGGCAGGCGGTGCAGGGTCTGCGGACCAAACACCAGGTCCACGAACGGCGCACGCTCGGTGATGCCAGAGCCTTCCTGGCTCGCCACGCAGCCGCCGACGCCGATGATCACCTGCGGCCGGCGCGCCTTCAGAAGCCGCCATTCCCCGAGCAGCGAGAACACTTTCTCCTGCGCCTTCTCGCGCACCGAGCAGGTGTTCATGAGCAGCAGGTCCGCCTCAAGCGGGTCGTCGGTGGCCACGAGATCCGCGCCAGCGCGCAGCACGTCCGCCATCCGGGCGGAGTCGTACTCGTTCATCTGGCAGCCGAAGGTCTTGATGAAGTAGCGGCGGGGCATAGGGCGTGCAAAAGGAAATTCTACCTTACGGGGACCTTCGCAAGGGCCCCGCACGCCTTCGCCCGCACTCGGCCAAAAGGCCCCGCCCCGTGCAGAAAATTCAAGTACGCCCAGAGACTTACGCGTGCGTAAGCGGATGCTCTAGAACGGAATATCGTCGTCGAAATCGTCGCCGCGCCCGGAACCGCCTCCGGACTCCTCGGACTCGGACGAAGCGCCGACGCCCGCACCCCCACTCGCGGCGGCAGCCCCACTCGCCGCCGCGCCTGCGCCCGGCGCGCTGGCCGCCCCACCGCCCCGGCCCCCGAGCATCTGCAGGTCGTTACCGACGATCTCGGTCGAGTAGCGGTCGTTGCCCTGCTTGTCCTGCCATTTGCGCGTGCGCAGGCTTCCCTCGATGTAGACCTGCGAGCCCTTGCGCAGGTACTCGCCGGCGACCTCCGCCAGGCGCCCGAAGAACGCCACACGGTGCCATTCGGTGCGCTCCTGCTGCTCACCGGTCTGCTTGTCGCGCCAGCTTTCACTGGTCGCGATGCGCAGGTTCGCCACGGTGGCGCCGGAGGGCATGGCGCGAGTCTCGGGGTCGGCCCCCAGGTTGCCTATGAGAATGACCTTGTTGATGCCACGCGCCATGGTGAGTCCTTGAAACGCAGTCGTGAAATACGCTTCGGGTCGCTGGACGCGGCCGCCGCGGAGGCGCTCATTCTAGAGGACGCGCACCGGCTGCGCGAACCTCAAATCCCGCCATAACGCCAAGTTTGGGTCTGAGTGGCGCGCGCGGGTACCATTGGCGGTTCAATGCAGCAGATTCGCGTGCGCGGAGCGCGCACCCACAACCTCAAGAACCTGAACCTTGATCTGCCGCGCGAGCGGCTGATCGTGGTGACGGGCCTGTCGGGCTCGGGAAAGTCCTCGCTCACCTTCGACACGCTGTACGCCGAAGGCCAGCGACGCTACGTCGAGTCGCTGTCCGCCTATGCGCGGCAGTTCCTCTCGACCATGGACAAGCCCGACGTCGACAGCATCGAGGGCCTCTCGCCTGCGATCGCCATCGAGCAGAAGGCGGGCTCCCACAACCCGCGCTCGACCGTCGGCACGGTCACCGAGATCTACGACTACCTGCGCCTGCTGTACGCACGCGCCGGCACGCCGCGCTGTCCC
>Ga0210394_10001524_pt1 | contig 36593 bp, 30 predicted proteins | sample IncBWC12MmetaG_FD_160121 | JGI IMG/M metagenome (GOLD analysis project Ga0210394, IMG submission 160121) | Forest soil microbial communities from Barre Woods Harvard Forest LTER site, Petersham, Massachusetts, United States - Inc-BW-C-12-M | ecosystem: Environmental > Terrestrial > Soil >... | reverse complement strand
CTGGCTCCTCGGCCTCAACGTCGGGGTGGTGCTGATGGTCGGCTATCGCGGCTGGACCCGCCACGGCGTCACCACCGATACCGCGGCGACCTACACCGAGCGCTTTCTGATGGCGTTCGGCATCGACTACTACCTCGTCGAGAATGATGCCGACGCACCGCGCATCACCTTGGCCTTCGAGGCGGCGGCGCGCACCAGGCGACCGGTCGTCGTCCTCGTCGGCGACGAGTATCACGGCTTCAACCGGTAAAAGGCATTGGACCGCTTCCGTCTCGGCCGCATGCGGGCGGGACGCCCGCGGTCCCATTAAGGAGAGCACCTGATGATGCGCATTGCCGAAGCGCTCGACGCCTTCCGCCCCCATCGCGGCGACGCGATCGTCGTGCCCGGGCGGGGCGGGCGCTATTGGATCGAGCGGACCGAGCGTCCCGAGCTCGACGTCCCGCTCGGTGACCCGGCGATGGGTGGCCATGCCGGGTTTGGGCTGGGGCTCGCCCTCGCATGCCCCGAGAAGAAGCTGGTGCTGTTCGATTCCGAGGGCGACATCCTGATGAGCCTCGGCATGCTGGCGACGATCGCCGAGCAGGCGCCCCCTAATTTCTACCATTTCCTCTTAGACAACGAAGTCTACGCGACGACCGGCGGGCAGCCGGTGCCGAACGCCAAAAACATCGCCTATGAGAGACTGGCGCTCGCCGCCGGCTATCCCAGCGCCCTTGCCTTTGACGATGTCGCTGATTTCGCGCGCGAGCTGCCGGCGATCCTCGGCCGCCCCGGACCGGTCCTCATCGCGCTCAAGGTCTATCCCGAGGTCGAGAACGCGCCGATCGGGCGGCGCCAGCGCTGGCAGACCCGCACCCGCGACCAGGTGCTCCACGATCTGCGCGGCGGGTTGGGGCTGGCCGCGCCATGACCGCGGCGGCATCCAAGGCAGTGGCAATCGACGCCGGGACCTTCGACTACATCGTCACCGGCGCCGGCTCGGCGGGCTGCGCGGTTGCCGCGCGATTGAGCGAGGATGGCCGCTACCGGGTTCTCCTCCTCGAAGCCGGCGGCAAGGACAGTTATTGGTGGATCCACGTCCCGATCGGCTACAGCCGGCTCTTCGCCAATCCGCGGGTCAACTGGATGTTCGAGAGCGAGCCCGAGGCCGAGCTCGAAGGCCGCACGATGTATCAGCCGCGCGGCAAGGTCTTGGGCGGCACCAGCTCGATCAACGGCATGGTCTATATGCGCGGCAACCCGGCCGATTACGATCTGTGGCGCCAGCGCGGCTGCGCCGGGTGGGACTGGGACAGCGTTCTGCCGTATTTCCGGAAGGCCGAGGACCAGGAGCGCGGCGGCAACCAGTTCCACGGTGAGGGCGGGCCGCTGCGCGTTACCGATCAGGCGATACGCTGGGAACTGGGCGATCGCTTCATATCGGCGGCGATCGAGGCTGGGCTGCCGGCCAACGACGATTTCAACAACGGCGAGCAGGACGGCGCCGGGCCGTTCCAGAACACTACCGACCGGCGGCATCGCTGGAGCACCGCGACCGCCTATCTGCGCCCGGCGCGGCGCCGCGCCAACCTCCTCGTTCGCACCAATGCGCATGCGACGCGCATCCTCGTCGCCGAGGGCCGGGCGAAGGGGGTCGAGTTTCTCTGCGACGGCGCCCTTCATGTCGCGCGGGCGACGGGCGAAATCATCGTTTCGGGCGGCGTCTACGGTTCGCCGCAGCTCCTGCAATTATCCGGGATGGGGCCGGGAGCCTTGTCCCAAAAGTTCGCCATCCCGGTGGTGCGCGACATGCCCGGGGTCGGCGCCGATCTGCAGGACCATTTCTATGTGCGGCTCGCGTTTCGCTGCACAAGGCCGATCACCCTCAACGATATCGCCAACAACCCGGTGAAGAAGCTGATCGCCGGGGTGCAATACGTCCTCTTCCATAAGGGCCCCTTAACCAGCAACGGGATTTGCGCCGGCGGCTTCGCAAAGAGCGACCCGCGTCTGGAGCGGCCGGACATCCAGCTCAATTTCAGCGTCTGGAGCTTTGCTGAACGCAGCCATCGCGGCGTCCAGCCGCATCCCTTCCCCGGCTTCACCATCAGCGCGGTCCATCTGCGGCCCGACGCGCGCGGCAGCGTCATGCTGAAGAGCCCGGACCCACTGGCCGCGCCGGCGATCCGCTTCAACTTCCTGCGCACCCAATATGATTTGCAGGCGCTGACCGCCGGCATGCGGCTGGCGCGCAAGATTACCACGCAGCCGGTGTTCGCACCTTATGTCGCCGAAGAGCTGCTGCCGGGCAGAGAGGTCGAGAGCGACGCGGATTTCGAAGCCTCGATCCGCAAGAACGGCGTCTCCAACCTGCACCCGGTCGGCACCTGCCGGATGGGCGCGGATCCCGAAGCCGTGTGCGATCCGCGCCTCAAGGTCAACGGCATCGGCGGGTTGCGCGTCGTCGACGCGTCGGTCATGCCGACGGTGCCGGCCGGCAACACCAACGCGCCGACCATCATGATCGCCGAAAAAGCCTCCGACATGATCCTCCAAGACGCCCGCGCCGGCTGAGACGCAGCCCTGGCAAACGCGGGCCCACCCTACTCGTTGCCATGCGTATTGCGATGGTCAGTCCGCCGCTACCGCGTTTTCCGCAGGATTTCACGAAACCGCCAGCCCCCGGATGGGAATGGCGCGGGGCGCCCGGCAGTCATCCGGGCGACTCGAATGGAAATTGGTATAATCCGCAGACCGGCGAAAGCCCGGATCCCTCGCACCTGCCACCGATTGGAGGCCATATGGATGATAAATCACTGGAAGGGCTATGGTACCGCTGGTATCCCGACGGCACCTTGGAACCCAAGGACTAGGACCGAAGCAAGGCCGTGTCAAACCTCGTTGAAGTCGATCTAGGCAAAGACGGGATTGATTATATCCATGAGTGCCTGCAGCAAGGGACCGGTCTGTGCCAAAAGGTCCTTCGGCTACCGCTCAAATCTGGACGAGCGTCCGCGCTAGTGCCAGAGCGCACCAGCGTGGATCGGGCGAAATTCTTTAATGCCGGTGGATTGCTGACTTGGCGTGACACCATAAATTGGTTGGCTGATCACGTGCGAACATTGTGGCGAGAAAAGCCCACTGGGGGCTTGGTTTTTCAAGATCTTTGGGTGAGACCGGCGGATCCTGCGGTGCGGTGCAAGCCGGTGAAGAAATTTTTTGATGCAACCAATGTATATTATTTCGTTGAATCTTCTGACGAAAATATCGAAGCGATAATCCGAGAAACTTCGAGCTTTTTGCTTGTGGGGTTTTTCATGCGTATATCACTTCGAGATAGCGGATTGATGCAAGATTGTATCGTTGAGAAGAAACTAATCGATAAGCTTGCCAGGTCTACCAAAGAGATATTCGTGACTGCGTATGATCGGGAAGGCCTCGTTCTGTGGCGACCGTGACCTGCTATACCAACGCCAACGATCATGATCGCCGAGAAAGTCGCCGACATGATCCTCAAAAACGCCCGCGCCGCCTGAGCGCTACGCTTGACCGAGTCATCGGCCAACAATCGAGCCGCCCAAGCGTGATCTGCTTACGTAGGATCACTCTTTGATCACTTTGGCCGGGCTTGCCCGGTGGCCTTCAGCCCACGAACTTGATCCGTAGGCATCCACGTTTTCGTGCCGACAAACATGTGGACCCGGGAGTCAAGCCCGCGGGAGGCGAAAAAGGGTTGGCACTTCACAAGCGGATCGCGCCCTACGGTAGGCACGGTAGAACAGGTCCAGACGAGCAAAGGCAGCAGAAAGGCGCGGGCCCATCGGGGTCCGCGCCTTGCGCTTGCAGGCAAGTGGGGCGCCGCCTACGCGGCGGCGGCGGGGCAACCTCGCCGATGACGAGCCCCAAGGGGCTCGCCGTGACGTGCACCACCGACCCATCCGGGATGCGGCCTTCGAGGATCTGCTGGGCCAGCGGGTTCTGCAATTCGCGCTGGATCACCCGCTTTAAGGGCCGCGCGCCATAGACCGGGTCGTAGCCGGCGGTGGCGAGCCAGGCGGCGGCCGCGCCGTCGATCTCGAGCACGATCTTGCGGTCGGCGAGCAACCCCTTCAAGTGCTCCAGCTGAATGAGGACAATGCCCTTCATGTCATCGCGCGAGAGGCGCCGGAACAACAGGACCTCGTCCAGCCGGTTCAAAAACTCCGGACGGAAGGCGGCGCGCACCGCCTCCATCACCATCGGGCGCGCCTTCTCGATATCGGCGCCCTCGGGGAGATTCGCCAGGGCGTCGCTGCCGAGGTTGGAGGTCAAGACGATAAGGGTGTTGCGGAAATCGACGGTGCGGCCCTGCCCGTCGGTCAATCTCCCGTCATCGAGCACCTGGAGGAGCACGTTGAAAACGTCGGGGTGGGCCTTTTCCACTTCGTCGAAGAGAATCACCTGATAGGGCCGGCGCCGTACCGCCTCGGTCAAGGCGCCGCCCTCGTCATAGCCGACATAGCCCGGCGGCGCGCCAATGAGCCGCGAGACCGAGTGCTTCTCCATGTATTCCGACATGTCGATGCGCACCATCGCAGCTTCGGAATCGAAGAGGAACTCGGCGAGCGCCTTTGTCAGCTCGGTCTTGCCGACGCCGGTCGGCCCCAAAAACAGAAACGAGCCGATCGGTCGGTTGGGGTCCTGCAAGCCGGCGCGGGCGCGGCGAATCGCGTTCGCCACCGCGGTGACGGCCTCGTCCTGGCCGATCACCCGGCGGCGCAGATTATCTTCCATCTTGAGGAGCTTCTCGCGCTCGCCCGACAGCATCTTGTCGACCGGGATGCCGGTCCAGCGCGACACGATGCCGGCGATATGCTCGGGCGTCACCGCCTCTTCGAGCATCCGCCCGGTTTCGGCGCCCTCGGCCTCCTTGAGCTTCCTCTCCAATTCGGGGACGACGCCATAGGTCAATTCGCCGGCGCGCGCCCAGTCGCCCTTACGCTGCGCCTGGTCCAATTCGGCGCGGGCCTGGTCGAGCTGTTCCTTCAACTTCTGGGCGCCGGCGAGCTTGCCTTTCTCGGCTTCCCACTGCGCGGTCAGCTCGGCCGAATCCTGCTCCAGCTCTTCGAGCTCCTTGACGAGCTTTTGCAGGCGGTCTTGCGACGCCGGGTCGTGCTCCTTCTTCAAGGCCTCGCGCTCGATCTTCAGCTGGATGATGCGGCGGTCGAGTTCGTCGACCTCCTCGGGCTTGGAATCAACTTCCATGCGCAGGCGCGCCGCCGCCTCGTCGATGAGGTCGATCGCCTTATCCGGCAGGAAACGGTCGGTGATGTAGCGATGCGACAGCGTCGCCGCCGCGACGATCGCGCCGTCGGTGATGCGCACCCCGTGGTGCAACTCGTATTTTTCCTTGATGCCGCGCAGGATCGAGATCGTGTCCTCGACCGACGGCTCGGTGACGAAGACCGGCTGAAAGCGCCGCGCCAGCGCCGCGTCCTTCTCAATGTGCTTTCTGTATTCGTCGAGCGTCGTCGCGCCGACGCAATGCAATTCGCCGCGCGCCAAGGCCGGCTTCAGCATGTTGGAGGCGTCCATCGCGCCTTCCGCTTTGCCGGCGCCGACGAGGGTGTGCAATTCGTCGATGAAGACGATGATCTCGCCGGACGCCGCGGTGATCTCGGCCAATACCGCCTTCAGGCGCTCCTCGAACTCGCCGCGGTATTTGGCGCCGGCGACCATGGCGCCGAGGTCCAATGCCATGAGGCGCTTCCCCTTCAAGCCCTCCGGCACGTCGCCGTTGACGATGCGCAACGCCAAGCCCTCGACGATCGCGGTCTTGCCGACGCCGGGCTCGCCGATGAGGACGGGATTGTTCTTGGTCCGGCGCGACAAGACCTGGATCGTGCGGCGGATCTCTTCGTCGCGCCCGATGACCGGATCGAGCTTCCCGTCGCGCGCCGCCTCGGTCAGGTCGCGCGCGTATTTCTTCAAGGCGTCGTAACCCTCTTCGGCCGACGCGCTTTCGGCCTTGCGCCCCTTGCGCAAATTCTCGATCGCGGCGTTGAGGGTTTGCGGCGTGACATGGCCGGCGGCGAGCGCCTTTCCTGACGGCGTGTCGTTCGCCATCGCCAATGAGAGGAGCAGCCGCTCGACGGTGACATAGCTGTCGCCGGCCTTCTCGGCGATCTTTTCCGCCAGGTCGAAGACCCGCGCCAACTCGGGACCCATATACACCTGGCCGGCGCCGCTGCCTTCGACCTTGGGCTGTTTGTCGAGCTCGCCATCGACCGCGACCAGCACGATCTGCGGATCGCCGCCGGCGGCGCGGATCAAATTGGCGGAGAGCCCTTCCTTATCTTCGAGCAGCACCTTCAAGAGGTGCTCGGGCGTCAGGCGCTGATGGCCGCTGCGCAACGCCAGGCTTTGCGCCGATTGGATAAAGCCTTTCGAGCGCTCGGTGTATTTTTCAAGTTCCATGGTGGGTCTCCCGATGAACCGGCCGCAGCGCCCCTAATCAGGCAGCCTCCGCGACCCTTCTGAAGCCAAATATGGGGTGGCGGCTTGGCCGCGCAACCCGACCAGGAAGCCCCGAAAATCACCCCGGCGTCATTGCGCCAGCTCAATGCCGGCGAAAGTGTTTGCAACCCGGCCACGCTGTCCGGACCCAACCGCGCGGTTTGGACCGCGGGCCTCCGGCCCGCATGCGGCCGGGACGGCCGCGGTCCCAAGTTCGGTATATACGGAAGCCGCTTCGACGTGTCGGGGATAGCCCTTCAGGCCTCTTCCCGCTCGGGCAAAGGCACCAGTTCGATGCGGTTCTTTCCGGCGGTCAATGCCAGCTCGCCGTGCTTCAGCGCCACCGCGTCCTTGCCGAACACCTCGCGGCGCCACCCGGATAATGCCCGCACCGGCGCGTTGTCGTCGGCGGCGATCGCTTCGAGGTCCTCGGCCGAGGCGACCAGCTTTTGGGCGACCTGGAAATCCTCGCAGCGCTGCTTCAGCAACACCCGCAACAGCTCGATCAAGGGCCCGATGCCGGGCGGCGCCTCGGCCTTGGCCGGGACCGCCGGCGGCGGGTCGGGGTCGGCGAGGCCTTGCGCCACCGCCTCGAGGATCTCGCGGCCGAGCCTCCCTTCGGCGACGCCCTTGCCGAGGCTGCGGGTGCGCGCCAGGCCCTCGATGGATTTGGGGGCGTGCGCGGCGATTTCGAGGATCGCTTCGTCGCGCATGATCCGCCCTCGCGGCAGATCGCGCTGCTGCGCCGCCGCCTCGCGCCAGGCCGCCACCGCCCGTAAGACGCCAAGCATGCGGCGGTCGGCGCGTCCGCGCAGGCGAAACCGGCGCCACGCCTCGGCGGGCTCGCCCTTATAGATCGAGGGATCGATGAGACCGGCCATCTCCTCGGCGAACCAGCCGACGCGGCCGTTTTGCGCCAGGAGCTCCTGCAGCCGCTCGTAGACGGTGCGCAGATGGACGACATCGGCGAGGGCGTATTCGATCTGCCGGGCGGTCAATGGCCGGTGCGCCCAATCGGTGAAGCGCGAAGCTTTGTCGAGGTTCGCCCGGGCGAGGCGCTTGACCAGGGTTTCGTAGCTCGCCGCGTCGCCAAACCCGCACACCATCGCGGCGATCTGGGTGTCGAAGATCGGGTGCGGCACCTGCCCCGACAGCTGAAAGAAGATTTCGAGGTCCTGGCGCGCGGCGTGGAACACCTTGAGGATTCCCGGATCCGCCATCAACGCCAACAGCGGCCCCAATTCGATCCCGGGCGCCAGCGCATCGATCGCCACAGCTTCGTCGGGGCTGGCCACCTGCACGACGCAGAGGATCGGCCAATAGGTGCGCTCGCGCATGAACTCGGTGTCGACCGCAACGAATCGGGTGCCCTTCAGGCGCGCACAAAATCCGGCGAGCGCGTCCGTATCGCTGATCAATGTCGTCATCTGGGCGCTATGAGGACTCCCGATCGCAAATTCGGCCGAATCGCACGCCTTGTTCTTGTCATCCCGGCGAAGGCCGGGACCCATTCCAACCGTGGGTACCGGCCTTCGCCGGGATGACAGCAGGAGCGGGCCAGGCTGGCGAGGCTAGGTCGCGGAAATAATACCATCACTAGGGCAACAGCGCCTCGGCCTCCTCCCACAGGCGCCGCACCACCTCGCCGGCCGGCTCGGCGCGAGCCAGCGCCGCCGCTTGGCCCGCCCAGGCCTGCATGCGCTGCACATCCCCGGCGCGCCCCGCTGCCTCGCGCATCGGCGCAGTGAGGCCGCGCTGCACCGGGAAGGGCGCCGGCGCGGGCGCAGCAGGCTCGGCCGCGGCGCGGACGTAATCGGTGGCGATGGCGCGGCCGAGGCGTCCGGTGAAGCCACGGGTCAGCATCGTCGCCTCCGGCTCCAGTTCGGCGAGCGCATCGGCCCAGGCCGGGTTGGTCGCGGCTTCCGGGCAGCGCAGAAAGGCGGTGCCGATCTGCACCGCGCTCGCCCCCAGGGTCAGCGCAGCAGCGACCCCGCGTCCGTCGCCGATGCCGCCGGCCGCGATGATCGGCACCGACAATTTGTCGGCGAGCCGCGGCACCAGAGCGAACAGCCCGACCATTTGCCGCTCGGCGGCGGCGGCATCGAAGGTGCCGCGATGACCGCCGGCCTCGAAGCCCTGCGCCACCACTGCATCGGCGCCGGCCGCCTCGGCGGCGCGCGCCTCGGCGAGGGTCGTCGCGCAGGCGAACCAGGCGATGCCACGGGCCTTCAGCTCGGCGACGAATCTGTCGGGGAGCCCCATGATCGACGATACGACCCGCGGCGCCGCGGCAAGGAGCGCCACCCATTGCGCGTCGGAATCGAACGGCACCGCATCGCCGGCCTCGGGCATCACCGGCGGGCCCCATTGCCCGAGAAACTCGCGCACCAGCCGCTCGTGCTCGGCATCGCGAAGCGGCGGCGCATCGGGGACCCACAAATTGATCTGGAAGGTGCCGTTGCTTTGCCCGCGGAATTCTCGGACCCACGACGTGATGCCGTCCGGCGATGTCAGCAATGCGCCGAGCCCGCCCATCCCGCCGGCATTGCCGACCGCCGCGGCAAGACCGACCGGGCAGGCGCCGGCCATCGGCGCCATCAGGATCGGCACTCTAAGGCCAAAGCGGCGGCAAAACGCGGCGGCGCGCTCGCGCGCGCTGCTATGCTGGGGAATTGCAGCCATCGAACAACCTCTCAGCACCTCATGAATTTGAAGGCTTTACACGTCATTCCCGCGGAAGCGGGAATCCAGGGGCCCAAAATATCGTTGGTTGCCCTGGACCCCGCTTTCGCGGGGGTGACGGAACTGGTCACTGATTGGCCGGGGTGTGCGAGCCATAGAGCTCGCGCAATCGGGTCTTCATGACCTTCCCGGTCGCGGTATGCGGCAATTCGTCGACGACCAGCACGTCGTCGGGCAGCATCCAGCGCGGGAAGCGCTCGCCCAAGAACGCGATCAGCGCCGCGCGCTCCGGCCGCCGCTCCGCCGGTATTCCCGAGCGGGGCGTGACGATCAACAGCGGCCGCTCGCCCCAGCGCGGATGCGGCACCGCGATCGCCGCCGCTTCGGCGACGGCCTCATGCGCCATCGCCGCGACTTCGAGATCGATCGAGCTGATCCACTCGCCACCCGATTTGATGACGTCCTTCCTGCGGTCGCTGATCTGCATGTACCCGTCGGGGTCGATCGAGGCGGCATCGCCGGTGTGGAACCAGCCATCCGGCTCGACGGCGGCGGCGCTCGCCTCGGGATTCTCGAAATAACCGCTGACGATCCACGGCCCGCGCACCAATAATTCGCCGACCGATTTGCCGTCATGCGGCAGATTGCTCCCGTCATCGTCGACGATTTTCATCTCGACACCAAAGACCGGCCGGCCCGCCTTGGCCTTGACCCTGCGCTTGCCCTCGGCGTTGAGACCGGCGTGCTTTGCCTTCAGTGCCGAGACGGTGCCGAGCGGGCTCATCTCGGTCATGCCCCAGCCCTGCACCATGTCGATGCCGCGCGCCTCAAAGGCCGCGATCAGCGAGGGCGGCACCGCCGAGCCGCCGGAGAGGACGCCGCGCAATTTCGGACAGGTTGCGCCGGTCTCGCGCAGATGAGCCTCCATGCCGAGCCATACCGTCGGCACGCCGAGGCTCAACGTCACACCTTCCCCATTGAACAATTCGCACAGGCTCGCGCCGTCGAGGCGCGAACCCGGCCACACCAGCTTTGCCCCGTTCATCGGCGCGGTATAGGCGGTCGCCCAGCCGCAGGCATGGAACAAGGGCACGATCGGGCAGACCACGTCCTCAGCGGTCATCGGGATCGCATGCGGGAGCGAGGCGGCGAGCGCGTGGATGACCGTCGAGCGGTGGCTGTAGAGGACACCCTTTGGATGGCCGGTCGTGCCCGAGGTGTAGCACAGGGACGCGGCAGTCCGCTCGTCGAACTCGGGCCAGTCGTAATCCGCGCTTTCCGCCTCGATCAGGCTGTCGTAGGTCGCCAGCACCGGGAGCGTCGTCTGTGCATGCCCAAGGAGGATAATCCGGCACTCCTTGGGCAATAATGGCAAGAGTCGCTCAACCAGCGGGATGAACGATGTCTCGACGAACAAGAGCCGGTCGGCGGCATGATTGATGATGTAGACGATCTGCTCGTCGAACAGACGCGGGTTGATCGTGTGGCACACCGCGCCGATGCCGGAAATGCCGTAATAGAGCTCGAAATGGCGATAGGTGTTCCAGGCCAGCGTGCCGATCCGGTCGCCCGGCCGGATGCCGAGGCGCAACAATGCCCGCGCGAGCCGCTTTGCCCGGGGTTCGGCATCGGCGTAGCTGTAGCGATGGATCGGGCCTTCGACGGTCCGCGTCACCACCTCGGTATCGGCGTGGTAGAGCGCGGCGTGCGCGATGATCCCCGAGATCAGCAGCGGCCGCTCCGACATCAACCCGAGCATCGTTTCCTCCCGTCGCATCGAGGCGTTGTCCTCTGGCCGGAAGTATAGACCCGCGCGGGGGCTTGATCTCAAGCGGTGATCGGCCTGGCGCCGGGGGGCTGGCCCCACGGGCGCAGGCCGGCTACGATCGGGCATGGTTATGGCCTTGCCTTTGCGGGCAATCCGCCCGGCGATCTCCGCGGCGCCCGCTTGAGATGAGCGATTCCGCAGCGCCCGGCGGCTGGCTGCGCCATGTCTCGGCCCTGTCGCACCACCGCTACAGCATTTGGGTCCTGGCCGCGATTGCGTTCGTGGACAGCTCGTTTCTCCCGGTACCGCCCGATCTGCTCCTCATTCCGATGATCCTCATTCGGCCGGAGCGAACCGTGGCGCTGCTCGTCATCTGCGCCATCGCCTCCTCGCTCGGTGCGGGCACCGGCTACTTGATCGGCTATGGCTTGTGGAGCGTCATCGGGGCGCCGCTGGTCCAGTTCTACGGATATGTCGACAGCTTCGCGGCCTATCAGCGCCTGGTCCATGATTGGGGGTTTTGGTTCATCATTGCCAAGGCATTCACCCCGATCCCGTTTATGATAGCCGCGATCGCGGCCGGGGTTGCCGCGATGCCGCCGCTGTCTTTCATGATCGCCGCGACCTTCGCGCGGACATTGCATTTTGTGATCATCGGCGCTCTCTTAACGCTTTACGGCGGTAAGATTTTGGGCCTCATCGCGCGCTACGAGCGACCGTTCGCGGTCATCTCGGTTCTTCTTCTCCTCCTCCTGATCGGGCTCTTTGTTGCCTTCCACCTGCGTTGATGTCGAAAGGAACGCCATGTCGTACATCTATGTCGTGCAGATGAACATCCCGGCCGCGCACGAGGCCGAGTTCAACCGCATCTACGACACCGAGCACGTCCCGATGCTGTCGAAGGTGAAGGGCGTGCACAAGGTCACCCGCTATCGCCTCGCCAAGACCAACGACCCGAAGATGCAGAAATACCTGGCGATCTACGAGATCGATTCGCCGGAAATCGTCGACAGCAAGGAGTGGGAGAAGGCCGGCGCCTGGGGCGACTGGGCCACCAAGATCCGCCCCCACACCACCGAGCGCCACCACAGCTTTTTCGAGAAGATCTAGCCGCCGCTTTCCCCTCTCCCGCACCGCGGGAGAGGGAGGGACACGTCGCGGATCCGATGGGAGGGTGAGGGTCTTCGGCTGAGGATCACCCTCACCCGCCTTCGGGCTTCGCCCTCAGGCACCCTCTCCCGCAATGCGGGAGAGGGGAAATCAGCCTCAGTCGCCGGTTGCGGCGACAAGCCGTCGGGCGGGGAGGCGCCGGCCCCAGAAGAGCGCCCATTTCTCGACGCCGTGCCAGGAAGCCCAAGCGGCCGGCAGGGCGAGGGCGAGCGATCCGACAAAGACCTGCCACCACAGCGCCTTCCCGCCCGACAGCCACATGACCAGCTGTTCGGCCGGCCAGCCGTAAATATAGAGGCCGTAGGAGAGGTCGCCCAAATGCTTCGAATAGTCGAGCCACCAATCATGCCGCCGGGCGAACCAGATCACCAGATAGGCGCCGGCGAGCGGAAACAGCATGATGAAATGGCCGAGCCAGACAAAAACAACGAGGGCGACCGCTGCGAGGAGCGCATAGCGCCCGTCGATGACGAGGCGGTCGCGCAGGAAATGGAGAACCATGCCGGACGCGAAAAACCCGACAAACCAGGCCCATTCGCCGATATCGCCGAGCGGGGTCAGCGCTACTTCGAAATAGACCGCCGCGACCCCGACCCCAACGAGCGCGATCGCGCTCGACAGCCGCAGCAGCCGCGCCGCGGCCAAAGCCAGGATCATCAGATACATCATCATTTCATAGCGCAGCGTCCACAAGGAGCCGTTGACCAGAAGCCCGACCGAATTGTCGGCGAAGAGGACGCCCGGCAGGTGCAGCGGGCCGGGGTTGAGGGTCACCGTCTTCATCACGAATTGACGCAGCTCCGGGCCGGCAAAATAGGCGCCGACCGGCAGCGCGCTGATCAACGGTCCAACGAGAAAGGCTGAGATCAGCACGTTGACGAGGAGCCCGGGAAAGATGCGCAGCATTCGCCGCACGAGAAAGCGGCCCGGCGCCGGCTGCCGGCAATAGCTCTCGGTGACGAGGTAGCCGCTGATGATGAAAAAGACGAAGACCCCGACCAGCCCGAGAATGCATTGGTTGCCGGTGATCCGCGCGAAGGGCTCGTTTGCCTCGCTGCCCTCGGCGATGAGGAAGGAATGGGAAAACACCACCGACAGGGCGGCCACAAGCCGCACGGCGTCGAAATTGTTGACGCGCTGGCCAATCCCTATGGAAGAGGGCCCAATGGAAGAGGGCGGGGCATTTTCCATCGACGGGGGCGGCAAGGGTCTCAATCGTCCTTGCGGCGGTTTTTCCTGGCGGGTTTTCGTGCAGTGCCACGCGCAACCGAGGAGGTTTCGATTTCGGCGAGGTGCGCCGCGGTGTTGATGATCGCGGTATGCGAGAACGCCTGCGGAAAATTGCCGAGGAGCCGCCGCTCTATCGGATCGTATTCTTCCGACAACAGCCCGAGATCGTTGCGCACTGCCAAGAGGCGCTCGAACAAGGCAATCGCGTCGTCGCGCCGCCCAATGAGGGCAAGAGAGTTGGCCAGCCAGAAGCTGCAGGCGAGAAACACCCCTTCGCCTTCGGGCAACCCGTCGGTCCCGGACTGGCTCGGATAGCGACAGACGAAGCCGTCCTGCATCAGCTCGCGCTCGACCGCCTCAATCGTGCCGCGCACGCGCGGGTCGTCCGGCGGCAGAAAGCCGAGCTGCGGGATCAATAACAGCGAGGCGTCGAGATCGCGCGCGCCGTAGTATTGAACGAAGGTATTGCGCTCGGGGTCGTAGGCCCGCTCGAAGATCTGCGCCGCGATGGTGCGGCGGAGATTTACCCAGTGCTCCTTCGGTCCGTCGAGCCCGAACTGCTCGATCGACCTCACCCCACGGTCGAAGGCGACCCAGGCCATGATCTTGGAAAACGTGAAGTGGCGAGGCGGGCCGCGCACCTCCCAGATGCCCTGGTCGGGCCGCTCCCAGATCTCCACCAGGTACTGGAGCAGCTGCTTTTGCAGGTTCCAGGCAAAGGGGTTGGCTTCGAGCCCATAGCAGTGACCGGCGTAGAGGGCGTCCATCAACTCGCCATAAACGTCGAGCTGCAGCTGTTCAAAGGCGGCGTTGCCGATGCGCACCGGAGTGCTGCCGGCATAGCCGGGCAGCCAGGGTATCTCGTATTCGGTCAAGCGGCGCTCGCCGGAAAGACCGTACATGATCTGCATTTCGGAGGGATGCCCAGCCGCCGCGCGCAACAGCCACTCGCGCCATGCCCGCGCCTCGCCGCGATAACCCGAGCTGAGCAGCGCGTAAAGCGTCAGGGTCGCGTCGCGGATCCAGCAGATCCGATAGTCCCAGTTGCGCACCCCGCCGAGCCATTCCGGCAACGAGGTCGTGGCCGCCGCGACAATCCCGCCGGTCGGATGATAGATCAGCATCTTCAGGGTGATCAGCGAGCGGATGATCGGCTCGCGCCACCGGCCCTGCAGCGCACACCGGCTCGACCAGTCGTGCCAGCCGTTCTCGACCTCGAGCAGCGTGTTCTCCGGGTCGCGGGTGAGGAACCCGCTGTGGTGCGAGGGATACCAGCTCATGGTAAACGGCACGGTCTCGCCGGCGCTGAGCGTGAACTCGCCGACCGTGGTCAGTTCGGGTGTGCCCTCGAGCGCGACCGGAGTGGTGAACTGGATCGCGTTCGGGCCGGCGATGGCCCTTATCCCGCCTAGGTTCGAGCGCACCCAGGGAATGCCGCGTCCGTAGTCGAAGCGCAGGATGATCTCGGTGCGCATGCGGACCCGGCCCTGGTCGCCGCGCACCAGCCGGATCAGGTCGACCTGCTCTTCGCCCGCGGCGATCGGCATGAAATCGACGATTGTGGCGCAGCCTTCGGCGGTTTCGAACCGGGTCTCGAGAATGCCGGTCTCGCCGCGATAGCGGCGCGAGGACCGTGCATCAGGATCCTCCGGCGCGATCAGCCAGCGGCCATGCCCGGAGTCGCCGAGCAACGCGGCAAACACCGATTCGGAGTCGAAGCGCGGCAGGCAGAGCCAGTCGATCGATCCGCCGCGCGACACCAGCGCCGCGGTGCGGGAATTGCCGATGATGCCGTAATCCTCGATCGGAACACTCATCGCACGCTGCTCACTGGGCATGTCCCCGGGGCATGTCGTCGGGCATGCGCGTTCCATGCCGCCAATCCGCGCTGTTCTTGATAACACGCGTCGGGCGGCAATCGTTCGCCCGGCGAAAAACTTCGGGGCGCATAAAAAGAAGGCAGGGCGTCCGCCCTGCCAGCCTTTCCTTGCGAATTTTTTTCGCCCGGAAACCGTGGTTCCCAGCCGGTATTCGCTAACCTCCCTAAACTCGGGCCAGCCCGCTGCCTGCGCGGCTTGCTATTGGCGCGACATTACGCAAATTGCCGCACCGGGTCACGCGGTTTTTTCGCGCTGCCCTGGTATTTTCGCACCCGCCTCGGTACTAGACTGTCCTCTACCGCGAATCTTCTATCGCGAACCAGCGAGGTGCCATGCGCCTATCTGAATATTTCCTGCCGCTCCTGCGCGAGAACCCAACTGAGGCGCAGATCGTGTCGCACCGCCTGATGCTGCGCGCCGGGATGATCCGTCAGTCATCGGCCGGGATCTATTCCTGGCTGCCCTTGGGGCTGCGCGTTTTGAAACGGGTCGAACAGATCGTGCGCGAGGAGCAGGACCGCTCCGGCGCGCAGGAGATCCTCATGCCGACGATCCAGCCGGCGGAACTATGGCGCGAGAGCGGGCGCTACGACGACTACGGCAAGGAGATGCTGCGCCTCAAGGACCGCCATGATCGCGAGATGCTGTATGGGCCGACCAACGAGGAGCAGGTCACCGACATCGTCCGCGGCGCGATCAAAAGCTACCGCGACCTGCCGAAAAACCTCTACCACATCCAGTGGAAATTTAGGGACGAGGTGCGCCCGCGCTTTGGCGTTATGCGCGGCCGCGAATTCCTGATGAAGGACAATTACAGCTTCGACCTCGACGGCGCCGCGGCCAAGCATTCCTATAATAAGATGTTCGTCGCCTATCTGCGGACCTTTGCGCGGATGGGCTTGAAGGCGATCCCGATGCGCGCCGATACGGGGCCGATCGGCGGCGATCTCAGCCACGAGTTCCAGATCCTCGCCGAGACCGGGGAGTCGGAAGTGTACGTGGACCGAGATTTCCTGGATCTCAATTTCGAAAACCCGGACGTCGACTATGACGACGTGCAACACGTCCAGACCATCGTCGATTATTTCACTTCTCTGTACGCCGCGACGAGCGAGATCCACGATACCGCTGCCTGTCCGGTTCCAGCCGACCGGCTGGTCACCGCGCGCGGCATCGAGGTCGGCCAGACCTTCTATTTCGGCACCAAATATTCGGTGCCGTTGGCCGCCGTCGTGGCCGGGCCGAACGGCGAGGAGGTGCCGCTCGAAATGGGCTCCTACGGCATCGGGGTATCGCGCCTCGTCGGGGCCCTCATCGAGGCGAACCATGACGACAATGGGATCATCTGGCCGGAAAGCGTCGCCCCGTTCCGCCTCGGCCTCATCAACCTGCGCCCGGCCGATGCGAAGTGCCGGGAAGCGGCCGACGATCTCTACGCAAAGCTGCGCGGCGCGGGGGTCGAGGTGCTCTACGACGACCGCGACGAAAGTCCCGGCGCCAAATTCGCCGCGATGGACCTGATCGGCCTGCCGGACCAGCTGATCATGGGACCGCGCGGGCTTGCCGCCGGCGCCATCGAGTGGAAGCACCGCCGCTCCGGCGCGCGGCAGGACCTCAGCATCGAGGCGGCGCTGGCTCGGTTCGCCGGCGCCTAAGCGGGGTCATTTGGACATATGCCAAAAGCGCCGCAACGAGCCCCTCGCCCGCATCGCGGGAGAGGGAGGGGCCCGCGCCGCAGGTGCGGGAGGGTGAGGGTCGGCTCGGCGGCACAACCCTCACCCGTCCGCGAGATGACGCTCGCGGCCACCCTCTCCCGCGATGCGGGCGAGGGGTTAGAAGGGTGATCTTCGGCGCCGTCGAGCGGATGGTGGCGTTCCGCTATCTGCGGGCGCGCCGGCAGGAGGGGTTTGTCTCGGTCATCGCGATCTTTTCGCTCCTGGGCATCGCGCTCGGGGTGGCGACCCTCATTATCGTCATGTCGGTGATGAACGGGTTCCGCGCCGAGCTAGTGGGCCGCATCCTCGGCCTCAACGGGCATCTCGCGATCTATGGCGAGGGGGCGCAGTTGAAGGACTTCGACGCCGCGGCGGCGGCGGTGCGGCAGGTCCCCGGGGTGACGAGCGCAACCCCGCTCGTCGAAGGCCAGGTCATGGCGACGGGCGAGGGTGGCGCCGCCGGGGCGCTGGTACGCGGCATCCGCCCGGACGACATCCGCGCGAGGAAGCTCATCGCCGACCACATCGTCGAGGGCTCGCTCGCCGAGTTCGAGGATGACGGGGTGGCGATCGGCGACCGCCTGGCGCGCCGGCTCGGGCTTGGGCCGGGCGGCCGGGTCACCCTCATCGCGCCCGAAGGTACAGACACCGCCTTCGGCACGATGCCGCGGCTCAAGACCTACCGGATCGTGGCGTTGTTCGATGTCGGGTTCTACGAATACGACAACACATTCATCTATGTGCCGCTCGCCGCAGCGCAGCTGTTCTTCCGCATGCCGGATTCAGTGAGCGACCTCGAAGTCTTCCTCGCCGACGCCGACAGCGCCGGCCGCACCGGCCAGATGATCGCCGCCGCGCTCATGCGCCTTCAGCCCACGGGCTTGTCCCGTTGGGGGCATGTCCGCATCCTCGATTGGCAGCACGCCAACTCGAGCATCGTCAACGCGGTCGAGATCGAGCGCAACGTCATGTTCCTGATCCTCACGCTCATTATCCTCGTCGCCGCGTTCAACATCATCTCCGGCATGATCATGATGGTGAAGGACAAGGGTCGCGACATCGCGATCCTCCGGACGATGGGCGCCTCGCGCGGCATGGTGCTGCGCATCTTCATGCTGTCGGGCGCTTCGATCGGCGTCGTCGGCACGCTGGCGGGGTTCGCGCTCGGCGTTCTCTTCACCGAAAACATCGAGGCGATCCGCCACGTCCTCCAGAATGTGCTGCACGTCAATCTCTTCTCGGCCGAGATCTACTTCTTCACCCGGATCCCGGCGCAGCTTGACGAGGGCGAGGTCGCCTCGGTCGTCTTGATGGCGCTCCTTCTCTCGTTCCTCGCGACGCTCTACCCGTCGTGGCGCGCCGCCCGGCTCGATCCGGTCGAGGGGCTGCGCTACGAATGAAGCCACCATTCATTCGTCATTCCCGCGCAAGCGGGAAGCCGGGGCCCAAAGTTCGGGCGCTTGCCCTGGACCCCCGCTTTCGCGGGGGCGACGGGAAGCGAATCGCGGCGACTTGACCGATACAGCAACGCCTCCGCCGGCGCTCGAGCTGCGCGGGGTCCGCAAGGTGTTTCGCCAGGGAGGGGTCGAGCTCACGGTGCTGAACGGCATCGACCTCGCGCTCGGTTCCGGCGAGATCGTCGCGCTCGTCGGCCCCTCGGGCGCCGGCAAATCGACGATGCTGCATGTCGCCGGCCTCCTGGAGCGGCCGGACGGCGGCGCGGTCCTCGTCGAGGGCCGCGACTGCGGCGGCCTTTCCGACGAGCACCGCACCCTGTTGCGCCGCCGCGCGCTCGGCTTTGTCTATCAGTTCCACCATCTGCTGCCGGAATTCTCGGCCCTCGAAAACGTCATGCTGCCGCAGATGATCGCCGGCGCCCCGCGCCGCGTCGCGCGCGACAAGGCGGCGGCTTTATTGGAGCGGGTCGGGCTCGCCGAGCGCCTCAGCCACCGGCCGGCGCGGCTCTCGGGCGGCGAACAGCAGCGCGTCGCCTTGGTTCGCGCGCTCGCCAACGACCCGAAGATCCTCCTCGCCGACGAGCCGACCGGCAATCTCGACCACACCACGGGAACGAGCGTCATGGCGATCCTCATCGAGATCGTCCGCGCTCAGGGCCTCGCCGCGTTGATCGCGACCCACAATTTCGAACTCGCCCATCGCCTCGACCGCATCGTCGCGCTGGAAGACGGCAAGCTCAGACCCGGCTGAGCGCCGTGTAGGCGTCCATCGCTCGGCGAATCGAACTACCCGGAACCGCCGTACTGCGGTGAGAGGCGGGTCAGGATGACAGGGTTTCCGTGGCTCGAAGCGGAAGGCTGTTTTCGGGCGCCGCCCGTGCCATCTTGTCAGCTTCCTCCGGGGTTCGTGAAGCTCATGCCGCTCGCCGATTTCATCCATCTGCGCACCCACACCGCCTATTCGCTGTCGGCCGGCGCGATCAAGATCGGGGAACTGGTCCGGCTCTGCCGCGAAGCGGCGATGCCGGCGGTCGCGATCACCGACAGCGGCAATTTGTTTGGCGCCTTGGAATTCGCCACCGCCTGCGCCGAAGCCGGCATCCAGCCGATCATCGGGGTTGAGATCGCGCTCGCTCCCGAGGCGAAAAATGGCGCCAAAAACGGCAATGGGCTGCGCCTCCCCAACGGCAACGGCCCGGTCAATGGCCATGGGCCCGACCGCATCGTACTCCTGGTGCAGAGCGAGGATGGCTACCGCAATCTGATGGCGCTTACGAGCCACGCCTTTCTCGACGGCGAAGCCGGCGCCGAGCCGGCGCTGACGCTCTGCGACCTCGCCGCCGCGAATGCGGGCCTCATCTGCCTCGCCGGCGGGGCGGGCGGCCCCATCGGGCATCTCCTCGCCGAGGGGCAGGCCGAGGCGGCCGAGGCGATGCTGGCCGCACTGAAGGAGCTCTTTCCCGGACGGCTCTACATCGAATTGATGCGGCATGGCATGCCCGAGGAGGCGCGCAGCGAAAAGGGGCTGGTCGACCTCGCCTATGCCCATGATGTGCCGCTCGTTGCCACCAACAACGCCTATTTCCCCGACCGCGATTTCTATGAGGCGCATGACGCCTTGATGTGCATTGCCGAGGGCCGCGCCGTCGCCGACACCGATCGCCGCCGGCTGACGCCAGAGCATTTCTTCCGTCCGGCTGCCGAGATGCGCGCCCTCTTCGCCGATCTGCCGGAAACCTGCGACAACACGCTCGTTATCGCCCGGCGCTGCGCCTTCATCCCGCAACCGCAGCGGCCGATCCTGCCGGCGTTCCCGACCGCCGACGGCGCCGACGAAGCGACGGCATTGCGCGAGGCCGCGCGTGCCGGGCTCGATGCCCGGCTCGCCGCCCCGGGGTTACGAGACGTCGATCCGCAACCCTATCGCGAGCGTCTCGAATTCGAGCTCGACATGATCGTCGGGACCGGCTTTTCCGGCTATTTCCTGATCGTCGCCGATTTCATCCAATGGGCGAAGCGCGAGGGGATCCCGGTCGGCCCCGGGCGCGGCTCGGGGGCCGGCTCGGTCGTCGCCTGGGTGCTGACGATCACCGATCTGGATCCGTTGCGCTTCGGGCTCCTCTTCGAGCGCTTCCTCAACCCGGAACGGGTGTCGATGCCCGATTTCGACATCGATTTCTGCCAGGACCGGCGTGACGAGGTGATCCGCTATGTCCAGCAGAAATACGGCCGCGACCGGGTCGCCCAGATCATCACCTTCGGCAAGTTGCAGGCGCGCGCGGTATTGCGCGATGTCGGCCGGGTGCTCGGCATGCCCTATGGCCAGGTCGACCGCCTCAGTAAGCTGGTGCCGAACAACCCGGCGCACCCGGTCAGCCTCGCCACGGCAATTGCCGGCGAGCCGCAATTGCAAGAGGCGCGCGACAGCGACGAGACCGTCGCGCGCCTCTTGACGATCGCCTTGAAGCTCGAAGGCCTCTACCGCCACGCCTCGACCCACGCCGCCGGCGTCGTCATCGGCGACCGGCCCTTGGCCGAGCTGGTACCGCTCTACCGCGACCCGCGCTCGGACATGCCGGCGACCCAGTTCAGCATGAAATGGGTCGAATTGGCGGGCCTCGTCAAATTCGATTTCCTCGGGTTGAAGACGCTGACCGTGCTGGCGCGCTGCCTCGACCTCTTGGCCGCGCGCGGCGTCGAGGTTGATCTCGCGACCCTGCCCCTCGACGACCGCCCAACCTACGAATTATTGGCGCGCGGCGACACCGCCGGGGTGTTCCAGGTGGAAGGCCAGGGGGTGCGCGACATGCTGAAGAAGCTGCGCCCCGACCGCTTCGAGGACATCGTCGCCGCCAATGCGCTCTACCGCCCGGGGCCGATGGAGAACATTCCGCGCTACATCGCAGTGAAGCACGGCGAGGAAGCGCCCGACTACCTGCACCCGAAGATCGAAGGGATCCTCAAGGAAACCTATGGCGTGATGACCTACCAGGAGCAGGTCATGCAGATCGCCCAGGTGCTGGCCGGCTATACGCTCGGCGGCGCCGATCTGTTGCGCCGCGCGATGGGCAAGAAGATCCAGTCGGAGATGGACGCGCAGCGGGCGCAGTTCGTGTCCGGCGCCACCGAGCGCGGTGCCGACCGCGCCCGGGCCGAGCTGATCTTCGACCAGATGGCGAAGTTCGCCGGCTACGGTTTCAATAAGCCGCATGCCGCGGCCTATGCGATGATCACCTATCAGACCGCGTACCTGAAGGCGAATTACCCGGTCGAGTTCATGGCCGCGTCGATGACCCTCGACCTCGGCAATACCGACAAGCTCGCGCATTTCCGCCAGGAGTTGGGCCGGCTCGGCATCGCCCTCCTGCCGCCCGACATCAACCGCTCCCTTGTTGCCTTTGGCGTCGAGCCCGACCCCAAGGACGGGAAGCCCGCGATCCGCTATGCGCTCGCCGCCGTGAAGGGGGTCGGCGAGCAGGCGATGCGCGACCTCGTCCTCGAACGCGCGTCGAATGGCCCGTTCAAGGATCTGTTCGATTTCGCGCTGCGCCTCGACGCCAAGAGTTTCAACCGCCGCCAGTTCGAGAACCTGGTCAAGGCCGGCGCCTTCGAATGCCTCAACCCGAACCGGGCGCAGAGCTTTGCCGCAGCTGAATTATTGCTGCGCCAGGCAAGCCGCGCCGCCGAGGAGCGCGACGATGGGCAGGAGAGCCTCTTCGCCGGCATCGGCGGTTTAGCCGATGCGGGCTTTGCGGCGCGCCCCGCTTTGCCGGTGGTGTCGGATTGGCCCGATGTCGAGCGCCTGCAGAACGAGTTCGACGCGATCGGCTTCTACCTGTCGAGCCATCCGCTCGATCCCTATGGCAAAAGCCTCCAACGCGCCGGCATCCTCAGCTTTGCCGACCTCCCGGCGGCGCTCGCCGCGGGCGGCTCGACCCGCTTCCGCCTCGCCGGCATCGTCATCGGCAAGAAGGAGCGCACCTCGGCGCGCGGCAACCGCTTTGCCTTTGTGCAATTGTCCGATACCTCGGGGGTGTTCGAGGTGACGCTGTTTTCCGAGGTGCTGGGGCAGGCCCGCGCGCTCATTGAGAGCGGCCAGCCGCTGATCGTCACAACAGATGTCCGGCGCGAGGAGGAGAGCCTCCGTTTGACCGCGCAGAAATTGGAGCCGCTCGACGGCGTCGTCGCCCAGGCCGCCGCGGGGTTGCGCGTCTTCGTCGGCGACGCTGACGCCCTGCCGCGCCTCCGCAGCCTCATCGGGCGCGAAGCGGGCGGGCGCGGCCGGGTGACGGTCGTCCTCGACCTGCCGCGAAACGAGGTCGAGCTCGCGCTCCCCGGCGGCTACCGCATCGACCCCCGGATCCGCGCCGCCGTCAAATCCCTCCCCGGCATTGTCGATGTGCACGATATTTGACTCGATCTATCGTTCGCCTGTGAGTTTACCGGGCCACGACGCTCCAGTTCGTCGCCGGTCTCCGGCGCAGCCGCCCTGGCCTCGCTGACATGGCTGATGAAGAGAGAAAGATCGGACGCCGCCACAATCCCTGCCAGCAGCAACTTTTTAGCTGGGAAATCATATTCCATCCCAACAGGCTGACGCCATGAAGCTTACACGGATAACGATTGATCCGGCCATCTGTACGGGAAAGCCTTGCATCCGGGGGGCTGAGATTTCCGGTAGCGCGCCTGCTCGGGCTGCTTGCAGCCGGCGAGAGCCGCGAGCAGATCCTCGCGAGCTATCCGTATCTTGAGCCCGAAGGTATCGACGAGGCGCTCCATTATGCGGCTCAGTTGGCCGAGGACGAGACGCTCGAATTCACCCCGTGAAGTTCCTGGTCGATATGCCGCTATCGTCAAAGCTCCACCTCGATAATCCTGTATGATCGTCATTCCGGGGCGTCGCGAAGCGGCGAGCCCGAAACCCCATTTTTCAGAAGCCTGTGTTTATGGGTTCCGGGCTCGCCGCTTCGCGACGCCCCGGAATGACAGCTATGGACAGACCTCCTCTCGGCTATTCTCTGGTCTAAGCGGTTCGCCGGCATCGTCGACGTGCACGATATTTGAGGAGCCCTGGCCTGGCCCAATTGCTGCCCGCAAAACCCGGAAGGGGGAGAGCGAGGTTCTGGCTGGGGGTGCTGATCCCGCTGGTGCTCGCCGCGGGCGGCTATGGCGCGTTGTGCCTATGGTTTGTCGTCCATCAGCACGAGTTCCAGTTCGGCGACCAGCGCGCGCCGCGGGTGAGCCCGCAATCGGTCGGCCTCAGCGGCTTTGCCGCGGTCGATATCATGACCGAGGACAGCGAACGGCTCGATGCCTGGTGGGCGCCCCCGCCGGAGCCCGGGCGCGGGATCGTCTTGTTCCTCCACGGCACGCCGGGGACGCTCGCTGACACGGTCTGGCGCCTGCCCGATTTAGAGAAGAGCGGGTTTGGCGTCATGGCGATCGATTACCGCGGCTATGGCGCCTCGACCGGGGTTGCGAGCGAGGCTGGGTTGCGCCTCGATGCGCGCGCCGCCTTCGATTGGATCCGAGGCGCCGCGCCGGGGTCGAAGATCGCGGTGTTCGGGGAAAGCCTCGGCACCGGCCCCGCGGTCGCCCTCGCCCGCGACCGGCCGGTCGCCGGCGTCCTCCTCAACTCGCCCTATGCCTCGGTGCGACGGCTCTTCGAATTGCGCGCGCTGCCCCTCCCCTATCGCTGGCTGATGAACGACCAGTTCGATTCCGAGGCGCTGATCGGCGGGATCGGTGTGCCCTTGATGATCCTCCACGGCACCGCCGATGGAGCCATCCCGATCGCCGAGGCGCGCCGCCTTTACGCCGCCGCCCATGAGCCCAAGACGATGATCGAGGTCGCCGGCGTCGGCCACCTCGCCGCCTATGACAGCGGCGGCGAGGGGCGCGCCCTCGAAGCGCTCGCCCGCTGGACCGCGCCGCCCCCCCACTGAAAAATCCGCATTCCGGTGGGCCTTCAGCCCACGGACTTGTTCCGTGGGGAAAGCCGGGATCTACTCGTCCGTCTCCGATATGTTGAAGAATGGGTCCCGGCCTTCGCCGGGAATGCGTGCTTGGGCCGGAGCGGATTATTGCGCCGTCGATCTCGGGGTCGGGACGATGCGCGTCACCACGATCTTCTCGCGATCGAGGAGATCGGGAATCCGCGGCGAGATCTCCTTTTTCCAATGGTCGCTTTGGTAGACCGCGTTGTAGAGCGCCTCCCGCTGTGCCTCAGATTCGAAGCGCCGCATCCAGACATAAACGGATTCGTCCGTTTCGCCCTTATAGCTGCCGGTGATGACCATGCCCTTCGCCACCTGAAAGGGGATGATCTCCTCTTCCATGATTTTCAGCCATTGCGCCATCTTGCCCGGCCGCACGTGGTATTGCCGCAGTTCGTAAAAAGCCATCGCTCGTCTCCTCTCGGGTGCGTGGCGGCCACTATACCGGTAGGGCAATCGCATTTGCGAGCCCTCCCGCTCGATGGGGGGAGGGTTGGGAGGGGGTGACGCCGCGGAGTGTCGGGAGGCAACCTCACCCCCACCCCGGCCCTCCCCCATCAAGGGGGAGGGTGCGACGTGAACGGCGAGGCCATTACACCGAAAAATACTTGGCTTGCGGGTGGTGGAGGACGATGGCCGAGGTTGATTGCTCGGGGTCGAGCTGGTCTTCTTCGCTGAGGGTGAGGCCGATCTCCTGCGCGCCCAGGAGATCCAACAGCTGGCGCTGGTCGACGAGGTTGGGGCAGGCCGGGTAGCCGAACGAATAGCGGCTGCCGCGGTAGCCCTGGTTGAGCATCTCGTCGTGGTCGCGCGCCTCCTCGGCGGCGAAACCAAGTTCGCCGCGAATGCGCTTATGGACGTATTCGGCGAAGGCCTCGGCCATCTCGACCGAGATTCCGTGCAGATAGAGGTAATCCTGGTAGCGGTTTTGGGCGAACCACTCGCGTGCCGCTTCCGAGGCGCGCGCGCCCATGGTCACGACCTGGAGGCCGATGAGGTCGCGCTCGGGGTCATCGACGTCGCGCAGGAAATCGGCGATGCAGAGGCCACCCGGCTTGTTCTGGCGCGGGAAGCTGAAGCGCGCGACCTCGCGCTCCCGGCCTCCCCTGGCATCGTTGTCGAAGAGGATCACATCGTTGCCCTCTGCGGCGCAGCGCCAATAGCCATAGGCGGCCTGCGGCAGAAGAATGTTCTCGCGGATCGCGATCTCGAGCATCCGGTAGAGCACCGGGCGCAGCTCGGTCTTGGCCCACGCCTTGTATTCGGCGAGCGAGCGGCCGTCCTTCCTATAGCCCCATTGGAATTGATAGAGCATGCGCTCGTTGAGGTAGGGCACGATCGCCTTCGCCGGCACCCGGGCGATGATTTGGGCACCCCAGAACGGCGGGGCCGGGACCGGCACGCCTCTCGTCAACTCGGCGCGGCGCAGCCGAACCTCCTCGAAATCCACCGGTCGCATCGGCCGCGGGTCGCCGGCGCGGCCGAGCTTGCGCGATGGGTTGACCGGGCGGCCCTCGTTCTTTCGGCGGAGCTCGGCGAGGTGGCCGTCGAAATCGTTGCCGACAATCCGGTCCATCAGGTGGAGGCCGTCGAACGCGTCCTTGGCATAGGCGACCCGGCCGCAGGCATAGGATTTGACGCAATCCTCCTCGACATAGCGCCGGGTCAGCGCCGCGCCGCCGAGCATCACCGGGAGATCGAGCCCCTGACGACAGTCGATTTGACGAGGAGGCCCGACATGCCGATCGCATGCGCGCGGTGCTCTACCGCGGCGTCGAGGATCGCGCCGATCGGCTGCTTGATGCCGAGATTGACGACGCGGTAACCGTTGTTTGTGAGGATGATGTCGACGAGGTTCTTGCCGATGTCGTGGACGTCGCCGCGCACGGTAGCGAGGACGATCGTGCCCTTCTCCTGGCCCTCGACCCGCTCCATGAACGGTTCGAGGTAGCCGACCGCCGCCTTCATCGTCTCCGCAGATTGCAGAACGAAGGGCAGCTGCATCTTGCCGGCGCCGAAGAGGTCGCCCACCGTCTTCATGCCGGACAAGAGGATGTCGTTGATGATGTCGAGCGGCTTGTAGCTCCTCATCGCGAGTTCGAGATCGGCCTCGAGATCCTGCCGGTCGCCATCGACGATGCGCTGCGCGAGGCGCTCTTCGAGCTTTTCCGGTCGGCCCTTCTTTTCGGCCTTCTCGATCGTGCGGTCCTGGAAGAGGGCCATGAAGGCTTGCAGCGGGTCGTACCCCTGATGGCGCCGGTCGAAGATCAGATCCTCGGCGACCCGCACCTCCTCTTCCGGGATCCGGTGCAACGGCTGGATCTTCGAGAAATGCACGATCGCGCCGGTCAGGCCGCGGCTCAGCGCGTGGTCGAGAAACACCGAGTTCAGCACCTGCCGCGCCGGCGGATTGAGGCCGAAGGAAATGTTGGAGAGACCGAGGATGATCTGGCACTCAGGCATCCGCTCGGCGATCCTTGTGATCGCGTCCAAGGTGTTGAGGCCGAGCCTGCGGTCGTCCGCGTTGCCGGTGCAGATCGTGAAGGTTAGGGGATCGAACAAGAGATCGCTCGGCGGCAGCCCGTGCTTCCGACAGGCGAAATCATAGAGCCGCTCAGCCAGGCGCAGCTTGTGATCGACGTCCTTCGCCATGCCCGATTCGTCGATCGTCAGCGCGATGACCGCCGCGCCGAAACGCCGCGCCAGAATGAGGCGCTTCTCGGCGGCCTCCTCGCCGTCCTCGAAATTGATGGAGTTGATGATCGCCTTGCCGCCATAGAGCTTGAGGGCGGCTTCGAGCACCGGGTATTCGGTCGAATCAATGACCAAGGGCGCGTTGATCGCACCGCGCATGCGGCTGACGATCTCGCTCATCTCTGCGACTTCGTCGCGCCCGACGAAGGCGGTGCAAATGTCGAGGGTGTGCGAGCCTTCCTTGACCTGCTCGCGCCCGACCTCGACGCAGCCATCCCAATCGCCGGCTTCCTGCAAGCGGCGGAAGGCGCGCGAGCCGTTGGCGTTGCAGCGTTCGCCGATCGACAGATAGGCATTCTCCTGACGCAACGGCACCTGGCCGTAAAGCGAAGCGACCGACGGCACCCACACTGGGGTTCGCGTCTTCGGCATCGGTCGCGGCCGGTCGCGGCCGATCCGCCGCAGCATCTGATCGAGCGCGGCGATGTGCGCCGCTTCGCTGCCGCAACACCCGCCGATCATGTTGATCCCATCCTCGAGCACAAAGCGCTCGAGCCATTGCGCCATCTCCTTCGGCGTCAGCGGGTAATGGGTATGCCCGCCGATCAGTTCGGGGAGGCCGGCATTGGGCTGGATCGAGATCGGCCCCGGCCAGTTGTCGCCAAGCCATTTGACATGCTCGGCCATCTCGCGGGGCCCGGTCGCGCAGTTGAGCCCGATCACTGGCACGTCGAGCGCATGGACGATCGTCGCCGCGGCGGCGATGTCGGCGCCAACAAGGAGCGTCCCGGTGGTCTCGACCGTCACCCGGACGATGATCGGGATGTCCTTCCCCGCCGCCGCGCGCGCCCGCTTCGCGCCGTTGACCGCGGCCTTGATCTGCAGCGGGTCCTGACAGGTCTCGATCGCGATCGCGTCGACCCCGCCGGCGACGAGCCCGGCGCACTGGATGAGGAGTGCGTCTTCGAGGTCCTGATAGGCAATGTGCCCGAGCGAGGGCAGCCGGGTTCCCGGCCCGACCGAGCCGAACACAAAGCGGGTGCGCCCGTCATGCGCGAATTCGGCAACTGCCTCGCGCGCCAATTCGCCGGCCCGGCGGTTGAGGTCGAAGGCTTTCTCGGCGATGCCGAACTCGCCCAACGTGATGGGCGACCCGCCAAAGCTGTTGGTCTGCACCGCATCGCAGCCGGCGCGCAGATAGGCGAGGTGGATCTCGCGCACCAGATCCGGCCGGCTCTCGCACAGGATATCGGTGCAGTTCTCGTGCCCCAGAAAATCGCGCTCGGTATCCAGGTTGCGGGCCTGCACCTGGGTCCCCACTGGGCCGTCGGCCAGAAGCAAGCGGTCGGCGAGGTAGTCGAGAAGGTGGGTCACCGGGCCGAACCCCACACACCATCGTCATCCCGGCGAAAGCCGGGACCCACCGCGCCGCGAATCGCGTGCGACGGTCGGCGGTCTCGATGCCTCTGCACGGTCGAATGCGATCGAGTCGGCTGCCTGGTGGGTCCCGGCTTTCGCCGGGATGACAGCTCGGGAGAGCTCGCGATCATCGGCTCTACCGTCACGCGTTCGCCGTCGCGGGCTTCGGCGCACGCACGCCGAGGAGGTGGCAGATCGCGACCAGGAGATCGGCGCGGTTCAGCGTGTAGAAGTGGAATTCGTTGACGCCGTTGGCCTGCAATCGCCTGCATTGCTCGGCGGCGAGCGAGGCGGAGACCAGCCGGCGCGTGTCGGGGTCGTCATCGAGCCCGTCGAAATGCGCCCCCATCCAGGCCGGGATCGAGGCGCCGCAGCCGGCGGCCATGCGCTTCAGCTGGGCGAAATTGGTGACCGGCAGGATGCCGGGAACGATGGGAACCGCGAGGCCGGCGGCTGCCGCCCGGTCGCGAAACCGCAGGAACACATCGGCGTCGAAAAAGAACTGGGTGATCGCGCGGCTGGCGCCGGCATCGAGCTTCTGCTTCAGATTGTCGAGGTCGTGACCGGGGCTCTTCGCGGCGGGATGGGTCTCGGGATAGGCGGCGACGCTGAGCTCGAAATCGGCGACGCGCTTCAGCCCGAGGACCAGGTCGGCGGCGTAGGCATAGCCGCCGGGGTGCGGCACATAGGAGCTGGACGCGCCCGGCCCTCCAAGGGGGGCATTGGGCGGGTCGCCGCGCAGGGCGACGATGTGGCGGATCCCGGCCTCCCAATAGTCGCGCGCGACCGCGTCGATCTCGTCCCGGGTCGCCGCGATGCAGGTCAGGTGCGCGGCCGGCTCCAGCCCGGTCTCCTGGCGGATGCGCCGCACCGTCGCGTGGGTGCGCTCGCGGGTGGTTCCGCCGGCGCCGTAGGTGACCGACACAAACCGCGGCCGCAAGGGCTCCAGCCGCTTGATCGCCACCCACAGCCGCTCTTCCATCTCCGGCGTCTTCGGCGGGAAGAACTCGAAGGAAATGCGCGGCGGCCCGGCGTCGAAATCGCTGATCGGATCGGCGCCCAAAAGACCGCGCGCAGCCGGCCCCGGAGGCGGGGTGTTCATCCCTGGAGCACTCGCTCGACGCGCGCCGCGGGGACGCCGGGCCGGGTTGTTGCCAACAATTGATCGGGAACGGTATTGCGCCGCGCCGTCCAGATGACGACGGTCAGCGGATCGCCCGGCAGGAATCGCGCCGGGTCCGGGTCGAGGTCGGCGGCGCGGCACCATTCCTCGACATCGCTGTCGGCGAAGCCAAGCCGGCGATGGGCATGGTCTTCACGCAGGAATTCGAGCGCATGCGGGGCGAAATCGACGACGAGGAGGATGCCGTTCGGGCGCAGCACCCGCGCGGCCTCGGCGATCGCCGCCGCCGGTCGGTCGGCATAATGCAAGACCTGATGGATGACGACCGCGTCGAACGAGGCATCGGCCAGCGGCAGCTGATACATGTCGCCGAGCCGCACGATGCTGTTCGAAAGCCCGGCGCGCTCAAGGTTGACGCGGGCCACGGCGAGCATCTCGCGCGACTGGTCGATGCCCAGCGCATGGACGACGCGCGGCCCCAGAATCTCGATCATGCGGCCGGTTCCGGTGCCGATATCGAGCAGATCCTGCGGCCCGGCGGCTGCGATCTTCTCGCTCAGCGCCGCCTCGACCTCAGTTTCGTCGACGTAGAGCGAGCGGATGCGATGCCATTGCGCGGCATTTTCGCGGAAATAGGCGGCCGCCGATTCGGCGCGCTGGCGCTTGATCGCGCTAAGCCGCTGCAGATCGAGCGCGAACGTCTCGTCGGCCTTGCCGCAGGCGGCGACGAGATGCCGGCTCAGCGCGCTCGCCGCGCTCCCCGAACTGAGGCGGTAGAAGACCCAGCTGCCTTCGCGAAACCGGTCGAGGAGACCAGCTTCGCAGAGCAGCTTCAAATGGCGGGAGACGCGGGGCTGGCTCTGCCCGAGGATCTGCGCCAGCTCGCTGACCGTCAACTCGCTGCCGGCGCACAAGACCAAGAGGCGCAGTCGCGTCGTCTCGGCAACCGCACGCAACGCGGCCAAGAGTTCGCCCATCGAGGCGCCGGTCTCGGAATCGCTAGCCATAGGTAAACATATAAACATATCTTTATATCGTCAAGAGGGTGATCCACGCGCGAACTGCGCCTCGCTCGCCCCTCCTCGAATCGAGCCGGAGGCATCCATGCGCCCCACCCAATTCAGCTCACGCGACGGATCGCTTGCCGTGATTGCGCGTTTTTCGTCATTATCGCGCCGCGCCATCGCCTGGTCGGTAACCAGTCTTGAGGGTCGTTGATGCGTGTTCGCCGTTTGCCGTTGATCCTTTCCGGCCTCGTCGCCGCCGGCCTCGCCGTTTCCGGCTGCGTTGCGCCGGGCACTCCGGGCGCCGCGCAGACCGCGGCGGCCGCGGACGACTTCAACGATCCGTACGAGGACACCAATCGCGGGATCTTCAACTTCAACCAGGCAGTCGATGAAGACGTCCTGGTTCCGGTGGCGAAAACCTACCGCACCGTGGTGCCGCCGCCGATGCAGCAGTCGCTCCACGATTTCCTGCAAAACCTGGATGGGCCGATAATCTTTGCCAATGATCTGTTGCAGGGCGAGGTCGGGCTTGCCGGCAACACGCTGGCGCGGCTCCTCGTCAATACCACGATCGGGGTCGGCGGCATGTTCGATGTCGCAAAGTTGATGGGGATCCCCTATCACACGAACGATCTCGGCATCACCTTCGCGGTTTGGGGTTTCAGGGCGGGGCCCTACGTCGTGGTCCCGGTGCTCGGCCCCTCGAACCCGCGCGATCTTGTCGGGCAGGTCGGCGACGGATTTGGCGACCCCGGCAATTACGTCGCCAGCACTCTGCACCATTATCTATGGGCGGTGGTGGCGCGGACCGCGGTCGCCGGCATCGACGAGCGTTCGCGCAACATCGAAACCCTCGCCGATATCGAGCGTACCGCGCTCGATAATTATGCGACGATTCGCTCACTGTCCCGTCAGCGGCGCGAGGCGCAGATCCGTCACGAGCAATCGAACCTGCCAAACCCGGCGCCGGTGCAGTGAAGCGACGGCGCTTCCGACCCGTCCCTCTCGTAGTCGCTCGCCAAATAACCCAACTTCCAAAGGTGTCGGTCGCATGATCCGAATTGGCGCCGCGCTCGGCGCACTCCTGGTCATCGTCCTTGCTCTCGCCGCGCCACGCGAGGCAGATGCGCAGGATGCCCGCGCGTTCGTCGCCACGCTCGGCCAAGAGGCCATCCAGGTGCTGGGCCCGGGAGTCCCGGTGGCGCAGCGTCAGGCTCGGTTCCGCGAATTGTTCCGTGACGATTTCGATCTGGCCGGCATCGGCCAGTTCGTTCTCGGCCGCTATTGGCGCGTCGCCACGCCGCAGGAACAGCAGGATTTTCTGGGGCTGTTTCAGGAATATCTCGTGCGCGCCTATAGCGCCCGGCTCGGCGAATACGGCGGCGAGCCGTTCCGCGTCACCGGCGTGCGCCCGAACGGCGACGAGTCGATCGTCAACAGCGAGATCATTCGGCCCAATTCCAGCCCGATCGCGGTCGACTGGTATCTGATCGGCCGCGGTCCCTACAAGATCACCGATGTCTATGTCGGCGGCGTCAGCATGAAGGTGACGCAGCGCGACGAGTTCGCCTCGGTGATCCAGCGCAACGGCGGACGGGTCGAGGCGCTGATCACGCAACTGCGCCAGAAACTCGGTGTCGCGGGGTAATTCCGCTCCTTTCTCCCCAGCTTCAGCTCGCGAGCGGGTGCGGTTGTGGGTTGGAGCCGTCGGTGAAGCGCGCGAGGCGGAACGGCGCCGGGTCGACAATCGCGGAAGCTCCCGTCACCATATCGGCCACGAGCCTGCCCGCCCCCGGCCCGATCCCGAACCCATGGCCGGAAAAGCCGGTGGCGATAAAAAACCCGGGCAGGCTCTCGACCGCCGAGATGACGGGGATCGCATCGGGCATCACATCGATCATGCCGCCCCAGCTTTCCGCCACCGCGACGTTGCGAAAGGCTGGAAATGCCGCGCCGATGCTGGCGCGGGCGCGCTCCAGGACATAGGAGTCGGCGGCGGGATCGAGCACCCGCACCGCTTCGAAGGGTGAGGGTTGATCGAGCGTCCAGTGGCGCGGCGTCATCCACTCCTCGGCGAAGCGCCGGCCGACCCGGAAGCGCAGCTTCTTCCAATGCAGCCGCACGCTCGGCCGATATTGGGGCAACAGGCGAAAGCTGTCCGGCACGATGTCGATCGTACGCACGCCGAGGGTCGCCACAGTGTAGCCGCCATCCATCCGCTTCCGATAGCCGAAGAGGCCGCCCGAGGCCGAGATTTCGGGTCCGCCATCGAGCTTCTCGGTGCGCATTACCGAGCCCAGCACCTTCAATTGCGGCAGATCGATCCCGAGATTGCCGCAAAACAGGCGCGACCACGCACCGCCGGCCAAGACCGCCGACCCGCAGGCGATGCGGCCCTTTTCGGTGACCACGGCCGACACCCGGCCGCCCGCGGTCTCGATGCCGCGCACGGCGCAGCCGGTGAGGATCGCCGCGCCATGACGCCGCGCCGCACCGGCGATCGCGGGCGCGGCCATCTGCGGCTCGGCCTTGCCGTCGCTCGGGGTATAGAGCGCGCCGGCCCAGGGCTTCGCCGCGCCGGGTAAGAGCCGCGCCACCTCGGCGCCGTCGAGGACCCTCGTGTCGAGCTGATATTCGCGCGCGTAATCCAGCCAGCTTTCGAGCCGCGCCAGCTCTGCGGGGCTCTCGGCTAGATACATGATGCCGCAGGTGCGAAACCCGGTCTCGGCCTCGACCGTCTGGTTCATCCCCTGCCACAGACGCAGGCTTTCGATGATCAGCGGCAGCTCGCGCGGGTCGCGCACCATCTTGCGGCACCAGCCCCAATTGCGGCTCGACTGCTCGCCGGCGATGTGGCCCTTCTCGCACAGCACGGTCGCGACGCCCTGTTGCGCGAGGAACAAGGCCGCGCTCGCGCCGATGATGCCGCCGCCGATGATGACGACATCGGCACGGGCCGGAAAAGCCTCGTCGGATGCGACCGGATCGACGCGCGGCGCCATCGTGACCTCCGGGGATAGAAGGTTGTGTGGATATTCTATGCGGATGGCCGGTCTCGCGATATTGCATTCGGTCCGAGCCTGGTCTATTATAGGCAATATCACTACATTTGACCCGCGACCGACAAGCCGATGGACAAGATTGTCTCCGCTGCCGAGGCGAACCGCCGGTTCTCGCAACTGCTCCGATCGGTGCGCGAGGGAGACAGCTATGTCGTGACGGCGCACGGGAAGCCGGTTGCCAAGATCGTCCCGATTCCGGGCAGTGATCGGGTCATGGACGTGGCCCGAGCCGCCTTACTTGAACACCTGCGATTGCAAAGACCCGTCAACGCCGGCCGGTGGACGCGCGACGAACTGTATGAGGATGAGAAGTGAGGGTCGCGCTCGATACTAACATCATGGCTTATGCCGAGGGTGTCGACGACGACCGCATGCAGGCTATCGCCATGGAGCTGGTCGTGAAGCTGCCCTCGGGGAGCACGATATTGCCGATCCAAACGCTCGGCGAGTTATTCAATGTCCTTGTCCGGAAGGGCGGACGCTCGCGGGATGCGGCCCGGGCTGCGGTGCTCAAGTGGCGAGATGGGTTTCCGGTAATCGAAACCTCAGCGGCGATCATGCTCGCCGCGACGGACCTAGCAGTCGCTCACCAACTGAATATCTGGGATTCCGTCATTCTTTCAGCCGCAGCTCAGGCCGGCTGTCGCCTGCTCCTGTCGGAAGATTTCCAAGACGGCTTCACCTGGAATGGGGTCACGGTTACAAATCCGTTCTCGGCATCGCGGCACAGGCTGCTTGAGGCGCTGATCGCCGGACCGCTGCAATGAGCCCCTCGCCGCCGGCGCGTCGCCTCCGGTGTCAGGGGACGTGCCGCCAGCGCGCGAATGCCCGGTCCCAGACCTCGTGGGTCCACGCGCCCTCGGGCCTTTTTCGGATCACCGGGTCCGAGGCCGCGGAAAGCAGGACGTCGACCGTGCGTTCGTAGGCGGCCGGCTCCAGATAGCCGAGGCCGTGGCTTTTGTTGGCGACCAATTTGGCGACGTCGCGCAGCATCCGTTCCGCCTTGCCGCGGATCGGATGCGTCCGAGGCGCCCTGGCGCAACAGGATGCGCACCGTCTCGGCCTCGTGCTCCGGCGCGGCGGCGAAACGCCAGCCGGCGACCGAGGCGCGCGCAAAGCGCGCGAGGCGCTCGAGCATCGCCCTGTCGGCGAGCCTCGCCGACAGGGCGTACAGGCCATCCTCGAGCGTCGCCACCCCTTCGTCGTCGTAGCGGAAGACAACGAGCTGCGACGGCTTCATGCCGGCATCGATCACCTGCCAGTATTCGTTGTAGCTCATCGTCGAGATGCAGGCGGCGCGGCCCTCCACCAAGAGCTCGACGCCGGCGCCTTGCCGCAGCACCGTCACATCCGGCTTGTAGCCCGTTGTGCTCAGCCCGAGCTTCGCCATCCAGGCGAGGAACGGAAATTCGTTGCCGGCAAACCACACGGCGATCGTCTTCGCCTTCAAATCCGCCGGACGCCGCACCGAGCTGTCGCGACGGCAGGTCAATTGCAGCCCGGAATGCTGAAAGATCTGCGCGATATTGACGACCGGCACGACCCGATCGCGCGCCGCCAGGGCGGAGGCCAGCCAGTCGACCGCGACATCGGCCCCGCCCGAGGCAAGGATTTCCGTCGAACAGGATCAGCCCGTCGGCGACGCCGTCGAGCGGCTGCGGCTTCCACCGGTTCGGCACCTCACCCCCGCTACAAGAGGTCGGCGACGGCGTTCCAATAGCGCGACATCGCGGCGATGTGGTCGGCGAGCGAACGGCCGGCGATGCGGCGCAGATGGCCGCTTTGATAGTAATTGGCGAGGGTCAGGTGGGTGACCCCGCAGGATTTCCAGAACCGCACATCCTCGCGCCACTCGGCCTCTTCGCCCGCGGCCGAGACCCGCGTGTCGATGCCGATCGTCGCCGGGTCGCGGCCGGCCGTCTCTGCATAGGTGTGTAATTTGGCGATTGCCGCCTTCGCCGCCTCGCCCGGCGGATAGGCCAGCGGCATCCAGCCGTCGCCCCATCTGACGACGCGCCGCAACGTGACATCGGCGTGCCCGCCATACCATAGCGGCACCTTGCCGCTCGCCGGCCGCGGGTTGATGCCGGCATCCTCGATCGTGTGCCATTTGCCCTTGAAGACGCCGTGCGGCTCGGCCCATAGCGCCTGCATCACCGCGACCTGCTCTTCCGATCGCCGGCCACGATTCTTAAAATCCTCGTTGAGCCCGACGAACTCCACTTCGTTCCAGCCGACCCCGATGCCGAGCCGAAAGCGACCGCCGCACAATATGTCGAGGCAGGCTGCCTGCTTGGCGACGAGCACGGTCTGGCGCTGCGGCAGGATCAAGACCTGGGTCGAAAAATCCGCGATTCCAGTGCACCCGGCGAGAAAGCCGAACAAGACGAACGGGTCGTGGTAGAGGTCGGTCGAGCGGGCGCGGCCTTGCGTCCATTCCGGGCGGCTCTGGACATTGACCCCCAGCACGTGGTCCGGGGCGGCGATCCCCTGATAGCCGATCCCCTCCGCCGCCTGGGCGAAATCGCGGATCGCATCCGGCTCTGCGCCGATGTCGACAATCGGCAACGCCACTCCGAGCTTCATCTCCCCCTCCGTTCGGTTGCGCCGAGATCATAGGCCCATGTCATTAGGAGCGCAGCGAAGCAATCTCGTGCCGGTCAGCCTCGACCCCTCGGGATTTGCCGCGTCGCCCGTTGGGCTCCTCGCAATGACGCACGGGAGAAGCAATTTTTTTCCTGCGACGGTGAACCCCTTCACAGGTGGGGCGGACCTCGCGGCGGTATCCTGTAGGCAATCAAGGCCGCGAACAATCGGCGGCCGGGAGGGTCAGATGAAAGCGATCTTCTGGACGGTCTCGCTCATCGCCGGCGTCTTGTTCGGATTTGGTGATGTCATGAGCCAGCTCGCCGC
>Ga0210394_10001523_pt1 | contig 36609 bp, 28 predicted proteins | sample IncBWC12MmetaG_FD_160121 | JGI IMG/M metagenome (GOLD analysis project Ga0210394, IMG submission 160121) | Forest soil microbial communities from Barre Woods Harvard Forest LTER site, Petersham, Massachusetts, United States - Inc-BW-C-12-M | ecosystem: Environmental > Terrestrial > Soil >... | reverse complement strand
TGGGCGTCGCGCTCGCGGTCGAGCTCGGCCAGCGCGGAATCTCCTGTGCGCTCGTCGAGCGGCGCACGGAGCCGCAGCTCATTCCCAAGGGCCAAAACCTGACGCAGCGTTCGATGGAGCACTTCTGTTCCTGGGGCGTCGCCGACGAGGTGAGAGCCGCGCGGATACTGCCGCCCGAATATCCCATGAGCGGGATCGTTTCCTATCGCAATTTGAACAACGAATATTGGTACGCGCCGCCGCTGCGCGAAATCGTCAATTCCTATTATTTCCAGAAAAACGAAAGGCTGCCGCAATACCTGGTCGAATATGCGCTGCGCAAAAAAATGGCGCAGCTTGGCAATATCGAAAGCTGGTTCGGGTGGAATACCGCGACCGTCGAACAGGATGCCGGCGGCGCGCGCGTCGCCATCGCCGAGGAAGGCGGCGCCGGTCGGAAAGTTTTGCAGGCCGCTTACGTGGTCGGTTGCGACGGCGGCCATTCCACCGTGCGCCGGCAGATCGGCATCGAGCGCAGCGGGGCGGATTTCAACGAGCTCATGGTGCTTGCCCTGTTCCGCTCTCGCGAATTGCACGAAAAGCTCAAGCGCTTTCCGCCGCGTTCCACTTATCGGGTGTTACACCCGGAACTGAAAGGCTATTGGCAGTTCTTCGGGCGCGTCGATGTCGGCGAAAGCTGGTTCTTTCATTCGCCGGTGCCGGCCAATACGACGCGAGACAATTACGACTTTCACGCCCTGTTGCAGAGCGCCGCCGGGTTCCCCTTCGCCTGCGACTTCGATTATGTCGGCTTCTGGGATTTGCGGATCGCCGTCGCCGAGAAATACCAACAGGGTCGCGTCTTCATCGCCGGCGACGCCGCGCATTCGCATCCGCCGTACGGCGGATACGGTCTGAACAATGGGCTCGACGACGTCGCCAATCTTGGCTGGAAGCTCGCCGCAACGCTCAACGGCTGGGGCAGCGACGCGCTGCTGCCGACCTACACCGAAGAACGACGTCCGATCTTTAAGGAGACCGCCGAAGATTTCATCGAGGCGGGCATTCAGAAAGACGCGGTATTCCTCGCTGACCACAACCCTGACAAAGATCGCGCGGATTTCGAAAGGGCGTGGAAGGAACATTCGACCGGCGCGGCGCCCCGCGTGATGACCTACGAGCCCCATTACGAAGGCTCGCCCATCGTGTTCGGCCCGCCGCACGGCGTTTCCAGTGCGCGCGGTAGCCACACTTTCAAGGCGCGCGCCGGCCATCACCTGCCGCCGCAGCTTCTTTCGTCCGGGCGCAACGTGTTCGAGGAGCTCGGCAGGGATTTCACTTTGCTCGTGTTCGGCGGCGAAGATCAGACAGTCGCGGCATTCGAAAAGGCAGCACGCACACTGGGCGTCCCGCTCAAAATCGTGTGCGACAGTTATCAGGACGGCCGCACGGCCTACGAGGCGAAGCTGATGCTGGTACGTCCCGACCGTTATATCGCCTGGACGAGCGATAGCGCGCCGACCGACGCGGCAGACGTCATCGCCAAAGCCGTTGGCCGGGCATAGTGCGGACCCGCCATATACGTTAAATAGCGTGAAAGACGCGATAGGACAGCCAGCAGGAGAACACTCAAATGGCGACAGCGCAAAAACTTCCAACGCGTAAGCTCGGTTCGTCCGGCATCGTAACGTCGGCAATCGGTCTCGGCTGCATGTCGCTCTCCGGCGTTTATGGGGCGAGCAGCGACGATGACGGGATTGCGCTTATTCGCGAGGCGCTGGATCGGGGCATTACGATGCTCGACACCTCCGACGCTTACGGCGCCGGCCATAACGAGGAACTCGTCGGTAAAGCCATCAAAGGACGACGCTCCGCAGTGGTTTTGGCGACGAAGTTCGGCAATCTGGGTGGGCGCGGCGGCAAGGTCGCCGACGGCCGTCCCGAATATGTCATGAGTTCCTGCGAGGCGAGCCTCAAGCGCTTGGGTGTCGAGGTGATCGATCTTTATTACCAGCACCGGATCGATCCCACCGTGCCGACCGAGGACACGGTGGGCGCCATGGCCAGGCTCGTCCAGCAGGGCAAGATCCGCGCGCTGGGCTTGAGCGAGGCGAGCCCGCAAACCATTCGCCGGGGCCATGCCGTCCACAAGATCGCCGCCGTGCAAAACGAATTCTCCTTGCTGTACCGCACCGAGGGCGAAGAGACGCTGCGCACGACGCGGCAGCTCGGCATCGCTTTTGTCGCCTATTCGCCGCTCGGCCGCGGTCTGCTCACCGGGGCGGTCGAAGACCCCACGACCATGTCCGACAACGACGCGCGGCGCCGGCATCCGCGCTTTGCTCCGGAAAATATCGGCCACAATCTGGGCCTGGTGCAGAAGATCGCGGAAATATCGCGCAAGAAAAAATGCACACCGGGGCAGCTCGCACTGGCGTGGTTGCTCGCTCAAGGCGACGACATCGTGCCGATACCCGGGACCAAGCGAAAAGAGCGGCTCGCCGAGAACATCGGCGCGCTCGCGGTCGAATTGACCGATGGCGATCTTGCCCAGATTTCGAGCGCCGTGCCGATCGGCGCCGTCGCCGGCTTGCGCTATCCCGAGGGGCAGATGAAGAGCGTTTATGTCTGAGGGCGGTTCCTGCGATCGCCACGCCGCGGTCGCGGTCTGGAACTTTACGAAATTGTCGAACGCTCCCGCAAACGCTACACTCACGTCCGATCACGGCGACGAACGTTACTGCGCGGTACGCCGCGATGGGACGAAGCGTCACGCAGATGGCGGCTCCGGCTCACGATAACAGGTCCATCGGGATCACATGTCCATCAGAATCATCGGGATGATCGGCGTCGCGCCGCCGGCGAGCGACGCCACATTGCATGTCATCGAAGGCGGCCTGTCGCCGAACTACGTGACCGAAGCCGCCCGCGCCCACGAGGCAGCCGGTTTCGATCTGGTGCTGGTCGGCTATTCGTCGTCGTCCGCCGAAGGTTTTCTGGTTGCGCTGCATGCGGCGGAGCAGACCAAGCGGCTCGGTTACCTCATCGCGCATCGGCCTGGATTTGTCGCGCCGACGCTGATGGCGCGCAAAATCGCAACCTTCGATCATTTGACCGGCGGCCGGCTCGCCGTGCACATCATCACCGGCAAGACCGACGACGAGCAGGAGGGCGATGGCGATTTTACACCGAAGACGGAGCGCTACCGCCGCGCCGCGGAATATCTCGAATTAATGAAATTTGCCTGGTCGAGCGAGAAACCATTCGACTTCGCGGGCGAGTTCTACCGCGTCAACGGCGCGCAGTCCGATGTGCACCCGCTGCAAAAGCCGCATCCGCTGTTGTTCTTCGGCGGGGCCTCCGAGGGCGCGCTGGAGATGGGCGCCCGGCTTTGCGACGTCTATGCCATCTACGCCGAGCCGCTCGCTTCGACCCGCGAGCGCATGAAGGAGTTTCGCGCCCGAGCGGCGGCATTCGGCCGAACGCCGGGCTTCAACATCTCGGTGCGTCCGATCATTGCGGCAAGCGAAGGCGCGGCCTGGGACAAGGCCAACAGGATCCTCGCGGCGATGACCGGCAAAGAAAGCGGCAAGAAAGGCTGGAGCCGGCAAGAGGCGATGACCGGGCCGGTCGACAATGCCGGGCGCCGGCTGATGAGCTTTGCGCTCGAAAGCGACATTCATGACGAGCGGCTATGGATGCCCATCGCACGCGCGACCGGCGCGCTCGGCAATACGTCGTGTCTCGTCGGCACGCCGGAGCAGGTGGCGCAGGCGATCCTGCAATATTACCGGCTCGGCGTCGGCTCGTTCCTCATCCGCGGCTTCGATCCTTTGAACGACACCGTCGATTTCGGCCGCGAGCTCATTCCGCGAATTAAGGCGGGCGCCGTTGAGATCGATCGCCTGCCGGTGGCGGGGTGATTCCGACTGTCTTGCAGTGCGACCCGGAAGCCCCAATACTCAAGCAGCCAGCTGTCAACCGCAGAATCGCGGGCATTGCGGCTTGGCGGTAAGGTGTTGCCGTGGCGGTCAGGCGTCGCAGCGGAGTATTGAACTGGCGCGCGGCTCTTTTCATCGCCGCGCTTGCCTATGCCGCGAGTCTGACGGCAACCGGCGCGGCGCACGCCCAAGGGTTCTTTGATTTTCTGTTCGGCGGTTCGCAGCAGCAGCAGCCACCGCCGCCGAATCCCGAACTCCCACCGCCGTCCCCGGATATCGGGCGGGTGGCGCCGGCTCCGCTGGGACCGGAACGTGTGAATGAGGGCGCCGGCTCCACCGGCCACACGGTCGCCTTCTGCGTGCGGCTTTGCGACGGTGAGCACTTCCCACTGGAGCAAATCCCCAGCGTGACGCCGGTCGAAACCTGTCGCGCCATCTGCCCGAACAGCCAGACCAAGGTCTTCTTCGGCTCCGACATCGGCACGGCAGTAGCGCGCGACGGCGCGCACTATTCCGACCTCAATACGGCGTTTCTTTATCGCAAACAGCTCGTCACCAATTGCACGTGCAACGGCAAGGACGCGTTCGGCCTTGCACCATTGGACGTGAAGACCGATCCCACCTTACGGCCTGGCGACGTCGTTTCGACCAAGGAAGGGCTCGAGACTTACAACGGCAAAAACGGAGGAACCGGGACCTTCACGCCCGTCAGTCCTGCCGCGCTTGGCCCGCAGTTGAATTCCGTGACCGCGCCGCAGCGCGCCGCAGCGCCTGCGGCGCGGCCCAAGGAAGTCGAAGACCAGCCGGGGACAATCGTGCATCCGCAGGTTCCGCCGCAAAACGCGCCGCCCGCCGTCAATCCGCCGCAGCGCTGACAGCGATGCAAAATGTTCCGATCTCCTTTCGTCTCGGCGCGCACGCGCAATTGCCTGGCGTGAAGCTATGGTTCGTCGACAGCGGTGGAGCGGGTGTGCCGATCGTTCTGCTGCACCCGAACACCGGCACGGTCGAAATCTGGGAGAAGCAAGTAACCGGGTTCGCACAAGCGGGTTACCGCGTCGTCGCGTTCGATCGCCGCGGCTGGGGCAAAAGCGTCGCCGAGCCAAAGTCAGGTGAGCAGCCCGGCAGCATTGCCGGCGATCTCGACGCGCTGATCGATCATCTCGCGCTCGACAAATTTCACTTGATTGGCGTCGCCGGCGGTGGTTTCGCTGCTCTGGATTATGCGGCGTGGCGTCCGGAGCGGCTTCGCAGCCTGGTCGTTGGGGCAAGCACAGGAGCTATCGCCGACCAGGAAATCGCAGATTTCATCGCGCGCATTGCCATTCCCGACATCAGGAAACAGTCGGCGCACTACCGCGAACTCGGGCCGTCCTATCGCGGCGCCAATCCGGAGGGCACCCGACGCTGGATCGAGATCGATGAGCATTCGCGTCAGCCGGGCGTGGCTTTTCAGCCGCCGCTACGCACTCCGAACACGTGTGCCAAGATCGCGGCCATCCCAACCCCGACGCTCGTTATCGCCGCGGATGCCGATCTCTTGGCGCCGCCGGCCTTGATGCGCATTTGGGCGGCTCGTATCAAAAATCACGAATGGGCCATCATCCACGATGCCGGTCATGCCATGGCGTGGGAGCAGCCGGGCACGTTCAACGATATCGTCCTCGAATTTTTGCGGCGCCACTGACCTAATAGCTATAAATAGTGGTATCGCCGAACGCCGCTGACGCGGTTCACGCCGCATGCTAAAGAGCCAAGTATCAACATCACCTCATAATCCAGGTAGTAGCGCGCCCATGCCCAAACTCTACGAAGCGCTCGCAGAGGCGTTCCTTGCTGAGGGAGTCGACACGCAGTTCGTCCTGATGGGCGACGGCAACATGCACTGGTCCACCGCCTTTGCCAAACTGCCGGGCGTGCATACCGTCCACGTCAGGCACGAGCACGTTACCGTAGCGGCGGCGACAGCTTACAACGTTGCAACCGGCAAGGTCGCCGTTGCCTCGGTCACGTGCGGCCCTGGCGTGACCCAGTTGATGACGGCGCTGCCGGCCGCGGTTCGCGCTCGCTTGCCGATGGTGGTGTTCGCCGGCGAGTCGCCGATCAACGCCAAGTTCTACAACCAGTACATCGACCAAGCGCCGCTGGTGACGGGGACCGGGGCGCATTACATCGCCGCGCATAGCGTGCCGCGCATGATGGACTACGTGCGCGAGGCCTTCCACATCGCCAAGTACGAGCGGAGCCCGGTGGTGCTGGGCATTCCCTACGACCTGCAGAAGGTCGAGTACATGGCCAACCAGCCCTACGAGACCTCGGCGATGTACCAGCCCAAGGTCGGGCGCATGCCGCCCGATCCCGAGGTCGTGGCCGAGGCGATCGAGCGGCTGGCGGCGGCAAAGCGGCCGATCGTCCTCGGTGGCCGTGGCGTGCTGTGGTCCGGCGCGCGCGATGCGGTGATCAAGCTCGCCGATCGCTGCGGCGCCTTGCTCTCCAACACGCTGCCCGCGCGCGGTCTTTTCCACGACCATCCGTTCGGTCTCGGCACCACCGGCAGCTACTTCACGTCGTTGGGCAGAGAGATGTACGAGTCCGCGGATGTCGTGCTCGCGGTCGGCACGAGCCTATCCTACTACGTCGGCGGCGGGCACTACTGGGGAAAGGCCTGCAAGATCCAGTTGGACGATGCCCCGCGCGGCTTGCGCGATGGGCAGCAGGCCGCCGACATCTACGTCAGATCGGATGCGCTCTCCGGCGTCGAGGCAATCCTTGCCGGCCTCGACAAGAAGTTGGGTGTTGGCAGACCGACGGCGGCGGCGATACGCTCGAAAGAGCTCGCGCATCGCATCGCGACCGAACCGGCGGACTCGATGCCATTCGACATCGCGCCCGGGGTGCTGGATCCACGCGAGGTGATCCGGGCCATCGACGCGGTCGTTCCAAAGGATTGGGACATCGTCGTCGGCGGCGGCCATCAGGCCTATTTCAACACCCAGATGCGTGGCAGGCCGGCGGAGCGCTACACGACGGTTCGTGAATTCGGCGCGGTCGGCAACGGCCTGTCGTATGCGCTTGGGGTTGCGGCTGCGCGCTGGCAGGGCCGCGAGGGCAAGATCGTGCTGTTTGAAGGCGACGGCGGGCTCTTGTTCCATATCCAGGAGCTCGAGACGCTCAAGCGTTACGGATTTCGCATCCTGATCTGCGCGATGAACGACGGCGGATACGGCTCGGAGTTTCACAAGCTGCGCGCCGACGGCCTCGACGATAGCTTGGCTGTGTTCGGCCGGCCCGCGCTCGAAAACATCGCACGCGGCTTCGGCCTGCGCGGCCACGAGATACGCGACGTGTCGGTAATCCCGAAGCTGTTCGCCGACTTCGCCGCGCAGGGCAATAGCGAAATATGGAACATCCAAATCTCAGATACGGTCACGGCACCGGTGATCCGCCAGACCATCAAGCGCGGCCACGGCAATATGTGAGTGTGACGGGGACGACTTCACCTCGTGTGGGGTCCGTCATGAGTTCGACGCTGACATTGCCGTTGCGATGTGTGGCGGCGTTGTTCCTCTCGACGCTGTTCGGCTTGACCGCCTCGACAAGAGGCCATGCGAAGCGAATAATGGCGTAAAATAGAGCTGTGCGCGCCGCAATGGCGCCAATGGAGGAACCGCAATGGCAACGAAATCGCTTGATCCCAAGGCGATGGAAGCCCGTGTCGCTCGCTTCAACAAACTGCAAACCTACCAAACCCAGAATCTCGCCGCGCAAGGTATTCCGCCCGGCGCAATGGAGAAGATCACCGCGCGGAAAGTCTATCCGGTGATGGCGCCGGCGGATTACCAGGGCCGCAGCGCCGGTGCGCCGGTCAAGGGCCCGCGCGGGCTGATCGTCACCATTGCCGAGTGCGAGCCCGGCAATGGTCCCGGTCTGCACCGCCACCTAAAAACGGTCGAGAACTTCATGTGCCTGTGCGGCCGCTTCGAGATTGCCTGGGGCGATCGGGGCGAGCACACGCTGGTGCTGGAGCCGCTGGACATGATTTCGGTGCCGCGCGGCGAGAACCGCAGCTTTCGCAACGTCTCCAACGAAACCGGCCGTCTCCTGGTCATGATCGTGCCGGAAACCGACGAGCAGGCCGATCCGATCTCGTACGCTCCTAGTCTCGCCAGGGAAATCGAGAACGAGTACGGCAAGGGCGCGCTGGAGGGTCTGCAAAAAGTCGGTTTCAAGTTCGAGGACGAACCGGCAATGTCGTGATGCGGACGCTCTGCGCGGCTACGCCTGATGCGTCCCGAACGCTCCGCGCAATAGCTCGCGCGACGGCTCCGAGCCGTCGACCAGCCGCGATGTGCGCCGTTTGATCTTCCAGCCGGACGCGGTGCGGACGAGGTCCCAGCGATTGGTAACCACGCGGTGGATGTGATAGCCGCGCGAGGCGCCGTGGTTCGGCACTTCGATCGCTTCGCCGGATTTTTTCGGTGCGAGGATTTGCAGGTACGAAATCACCACCGCCTTGTCGCCGTCGACAGTGACATGCGGCAGGCCGGTAAAGTGAGCGAGCCCGCCGGCAATCGCGGCCTGATGGCCGGCGCTCTTGAGGTTCGCCGCGATGCCTTTATTGCCGCTCCAGCCGGGGAGATCGGCGCCGCGGTCGAATACGCCGTCTTCGCTATAAACCGCTTCGGCATAGGCTGCGGCGCCGGTATCGGCGCTCGGCGGATGGCCGGCGATAAGATTGTAGATTGCAAGTCGATCCTCGATGGCGCGGATGCGGTGTTCGAGGCTAGTGTGTTGCTCGGCCATGATTAGTCCCCGAATTGTGATTCACAGGAATTATCGAGTTATATTATCATTGAGTTAGGGCGATTTTGCATTCTATGCGGCGCCGGAATTTGGCATGCTCGCGCTGCAAAATGAGGGGGAATTCATGGCGTGCGGCGGCGAAGTCGATCGCCGTTCCTTTCTCGTTGGCGCGAGCGCCGCAGGCGGCGGCTTGGCGCTCGGCTTTGCCATTCCGTTTGCGCCTGCTTCCGCGGCGCCGGCGCGCGCCGCTCACGCTGAGTCCGAAATCACCTGCTGGGTGGTGATCGCGCCCGACAACACAGTGACGATCCGCGTCGCCCGCGCCGAGATGGGGCAGGGCGCCTTGACCGGGCTCGCTATGCTGGTGGCCGAGGAACTCGAATGCGACTGGGCCACGGTTAACACCGAATTCGTGTCACCGACGGAAAATCTGCGCCTCAATCAGATCTGGGGCGATACCTCGACGGGCGCCAGCCGCTCGATCGCGTCTTCGCAAGCGTATTTGCGCCGCGCCGGCGCCACCGCGCGCGAAATGCTGATCGCCGCCGCGGCGGCGCGGTGGCGGGTGCCGGCGGCGCAATGTACCGCACGAAACAGTACGATCGTGCACGCACCGAGTGGGCGCACGCTGACGTTCGGCGCTGTCTCGACCGATGCGGCCAAAATCGAGCCATCGGCGAACGTCAAGGTGAAGCCGCCACGCGCCTGGAGGCTCGCCGGCACGCCGCGCAATCGCCTCGATGTCTACGACAAGGTCACGGCACAGCCGGTCTATGCGATCGACGTGCGGCTGCCGGGCATGCTTTACGCGGCCATCGTGCACTGTCCGGTGTACGGCGGCGCGCTGAAGGCGGTCGACGAGACGTCGATCGCCGGCATGGCGGGCGTGCGCGGCGTGGTGCGCATGCCTGATGCGGTTGCGGTCGTGGCCGATTCGTGGTGGCGGGCAAAACGCGCAACCGATGTGCTGCGCGTCAGTTGGGACGACCGCGGCAATAGTCGAGTTTCGAGCGTCACGATCGCGCAATCGGTGCGCGCCGGGCTCGTCGCGCCGGTATCGCAAATCGGCCGTGCCGACGGCGATGCCGCGGCGGCACTCGGCCGCGCCGCGCGGCGGATCGAAGCCGATTATGCCGTGCCGTTTCTGGCGCACGCGACCATGGAGCCGCAGACCTGCACCGCGCATGTTACGCCCGACGGCGTTGAGATCTGGGCGCCCACCCAGGAGCCCGCGACCGCGCTCGCGACCGCGGCGATTGCCGCCGGCATGCCGAACGACAAAGTCACAGTGCACCGGGTGATGCTCGGCGGCGGCTTCGGCCGGCGTGCGCCGATTCAGGAATACGTGCGCCAAGCCGTCGTCATCGCCAAGGAGTTCAAGGAGCCGGTTAAACTCGTATGGTCGCGCGAACAGGACATCGCGCACGATCTCTACCGGCCGTGCGGCATGGCGCGCCTTACTGCCGGGCTCGACGCCGACGGCATGCCGGCGGCGTGGACGATCCGCCTCGCCGGCCCGTCATTCGTGGCGTCGCTGGTGCCGGGATTCGGTCCCAACATCATCGACCGGACGTTCGTCAGCGGCCTCGCCGAGGAAATGCCATACGACGTGCCGAACTATCTTGTCGACTATGTCATCTGCCCGACCCCGGTGCCGCTCGGGGTCTGGCGCGCGATCAACTACACGCAGAACGCCTTCTACAAGGAATGTTTCGTCGACGAGATGGCACATGCCGCGGGCATCGATCCTTATTTCTACCGGCGCAAGCTGTTGAGCAAGAGTCCGAAAAATCTCGCGGTTCTGGACGCCGCGGCGAAGCGAGCCGATTGGGGCAGCCCGCTGCCGGCGGGCGTCCATCGCGGCATCGCGCTCAACGAGGCATGCGGCAGCTTTTGCGCGCAGGTGGTCGAGGCGTCCGTCGCCGCCGGCGGCGTGCGTGTGCACCGCGTCGTCTCGGCGATCGATCCCGGCCACGTGGTCAATCCGCTCTCGATCGAAATGCAGACGCAGGGCGGCATCCTCTATGCGTTGACCGCCGCCTTGGACGGCGAGATCACCATCAAGGACGGCGCCGCCGAGCAATCGAACTTCGACACCTACGAGATGCTGCGGCTGGCCGACGCGCCGGTGGTCGAGACGGTGATGGCGCCGAGCAGCGATTTCTGGGGCGGCGTCGGCGAGCCGCCGGTGCCGCCGCTTGCGCCTGCGCTCTGCAACGCGATCTTCGCCGCCACCGGCAAGCGTATCCGCTCGCTACCGCTGAAAAATCACGATTTGAGCCACGCTATTTGAGCGATTTGGACCAGGTAATTTGCGATCAATCAGGAGGACGCGTTCATGAAGGCTTGGTTTATTGTGCTGTTTCCGCTGCTCGTGATTCTTGGCACTCCGGAAGCGCAAGCACAGGTGTCAGTCGACGTCGCGAAAATCACCTGTCGGCAGCTCTTGTTCGACAAGGTCATCAGCCCAAATACAAAGTCCCTCGCGCTCTGGCTGAGCGGCTACTACAACGCCAAGCGTGACAATACCGTCCTCGATATCGGTGCGCTCGCGCAGAATACCGATAAAGTGGAAGATTACTGCCGGATGAATCAAGACGTAACGGTGATGGATGCGGTCAAGAACGCGCTCGGCCCGGGCCAATAATCACGCCTGGTGAATCAAGGCGAGTGTGATGCGTTTATGCAGTCTTCTTGGCGCGGCCGCGTTATTTGTCTTGCCCGCGGTTTCCTCCGCCGCGGCGGATGAAGGCCCCGGCGATTGCCTGGGCGTCGATTTCGACGTTGCGCACCCGATCACGATCGCCAAGATTATCGCGGACCAGCCGCGCGTCCATTTCGTCAAAGGCGCCTCGGACGATGCGTCTTGTCCCGCGGCCGGCGACGCCTGTCGGGAAAAAGCCTATCTGATCCCCGGCAATCTGGCGCTGATCGGGAAAACCTTTTTGGGCAAAACATTGGACAAGACAAACGCCGCCTACACCTGCGTCTCCTACGAATCGGCGGATGCCGCCAAGGTGCAGTGGACCGCCGGTTGGGTTCCGTCCGCCAGCATGACGCCGGTGCTGGCGGAGCCGGCGCCGTCACGCTCGGACTGGATCGGCGATTGGGTCCATGCCGGCGGCCATATCACCATCAGCAACGGCAAAAACGGCGGCCTCGATATTCACGGCGAAGCGTTCTATGCCGCCGCGCAGAATGTGCATACCGGCGTGATCGATGCGACAGCGAAGCCCGCGCAGGGTCTGCTTCAATTCGGCGATGACGGCACGACCCCGTTCGACAAAGCAAGCAACGACAAGGGTAGCTGCCTCGTACGCATGCAGCGCGTCGAGGCGCTGCTCGCCGTCGAAGACAATAATGCGTGTGGCGGCGTGCTCGTGACCTTCACCGGTTTTTATCGGCGAACGAAGTGACGAAGTCGCCCGGCGGGCGTCTCACTGCCGCCCGAACAGTTTATCGAGCAACCAGAAATCGAGCCCGCTCGAATTACTTTGCTGATTGTTCTGTTGCCCGGCGTTTGCGGCGCCCGGACCGGCAACAGGAGCGGGCGGCGGCGCCGGATTGAACCACGAGCCATCCGCCAATCCCGGCAGCGGCGTCGGCGCGATGCCCGCATGCGCGACTTTCATGAAGCGGCTCCAGATTTCGACCGGAAGGCCGCCGCCGACCGCTCGCTTGGTCGGCGAATTGTCGTCGTTGCCGAGCCAGACGCCGGTGACGAGATGCGAGGTGTAGCCGATGAACCAGGCATCGCGATAATCCTGGCTGGTGCCGGTTTTGCCGGCGTCCTGCCAGCCGGGCAGGCTCCCTGAGCGCGCGGTGCCGTCGACCAGGGTCTCGTGCATCATCGTATTCATCATGCCGACGTAGCGCGCGTCGACGATGCGGCCGAGCGGCTGCGCCGAGCGGTCGTAAAGCATTTTGCCGTCCGCGGTGGAGATACGATCGACGACATGCGGGGAGATCGCGAGCCCGCCATTGGCGAAGGTCGCGTAGGCGGACACAAGCTCGAACGGCGACACGTCCGAGGTGCCGAGCGCGATCGAGGCATTGGGATCGAGCTGTGAGGTGATGCCGAGCCGATAGGCGGTGCGGATCACGGCGTCGGGGCCGAATTCGAGCGTGAGCCGCACCGACACGGTATTGAGCGAATTGGCGAGCGCCTGGGTCAGCGTCACCGGCCCCCAATATTGGTGCTCGAAATTCTCGGGCTTCCAGCCTTTCACCGCGATCGGCGCATCGTCGCGGATCGTGTCGGGTGTCAGCCCGTGTTCAAGCGCGGTGAGATAGACGAACGGTTTGAACGCGGAGCCGGGCTGGCGCTTGGCATCGATGGCGCGGTTGAACTGGCTCTCGCCGTAGTTCCTCCCGCCGACCAGCGCCCGCACCACGCCGTCCGGCGTCATCGCGACCAGAGCGCCCTCGCCGATATTGAGCTTATCGCCTTTCTGGGTCAGCGTATCGACCAAGGCCTGTTCGGCCGCGCCTTGCAGCGTCGGATCGATCGTTGTCTGCACGACGATGTCCTGATCGATATTGCCGATGATATCGTTGACCGCGTCCATCACCCAGTCGGCGACGTAATTGACCGTGCCGGCGCCGGCCGGTTTGATCGCGCGCGCGGGATGCGCCAACGCGAGCTTTGCCGCGCTGTCGCTGATCATCTTCAATTCCGTCATGTCGGCGATTACGAGCGCGGCGCGGTGTACCGCGCCGTCGGGATTGTGGTTCGGCGCCAGCCGCGATGGCGATTGCACGAGGCCGGCCAGCATCGCCGCTTCGGGCAGCGCCAGTTGCCGCGCCGACTTGCCGAAGTAGCGTTGCGCGGCGGCTTCGATGCCATAGGCGCCGGAGCCGAAATAGACGCGGTTGAGATAGAGGTCGAGAATCTCGCGCTTATCGAATTTGTGTTCGAGCCAGAGCGCGAGAGCGATTTCCTGCAGCTTGCGGCTGACGGTGCGCTCCCGCGTAAGAAACAGATTCTTGGCGAGCTGCTGCGTGATGGTCGAGCCGCCTTCGGAAACGCCGCGATGCAGCACGTCGGCGACGCCGGCGCGGAGAATTCCCCACGGATCAATGCCGTAATGCGAGTAGAAGCGGCGGTCCTCGATGGCGACGAAGGCGTTGGGGACGTAGTCCGGCAATTCCGAAAGCGGCACCGCCGCGCCCCCCATGTCGCCGCGGGTGGCGAGCGTTGCGCCGTTGTCGCCGAGAATGAGGACCGAAGGCGGCCGTTTGGGGATTTCGAGCGACTGGATCGGCGGCAGATGGATACCGATCCACACCAACACGCCGATGCCGGCGATCAGGACCCACAGCGCCAGCACCGCGCTCCAGTAGAATAGCCGGCCGATCGAGAAACCGTGCTTGCCGCGCCGGGCTTTGCGCGTCACGCGGGGAGCGCGCTCGCGGCGGCTGCCGCCGCTGGGCGGACCGCCGACGCGGTCCTGCGGGCGCAAGCGAAGATCGAAACCTTCGGCGTCGCCGGTTCGCTTGCGTCGCTCACGCCACGCCATATCCCGCCCTCGGCGCAAAAAACGCGCTGAAAACACGGTAAAGCGGGCGGTTTAAGGGGCGGTTACTCGGCGCGCTCCCTCCCCCCTTGTGGGGGAGGGCAGGGTGGGGGGTCGAGAGGTAACACTCAGCGAAGACGGCTGCAGTAATCGTCTGCGTTAGCGCTTCATCTCCCGACCCCCACCCCCGACCCCTCCCTACAAGGGGAATTATCACCTTGACTGAACAGACCGGATATGCGATTATTGAGCCTAGGAGATAGGCCATGACCGCAACCGTTGACCTGACGAACCCGATTTTCACCGACCTTGATAAGGCGCGGGCGCACTTTGAGGCGATCCGCTGGCCACAGGGTGCTTATTGCCCCTTCTGCGGCCAGACAGACACTGTGAAGGCGCTGGGCGGCAAGTCGATGGGGCCGGGCTGGTTCCACTGCAAAGACTGTCGGAAGAAATTCACTGCGGCGGTCGGCACGATTTACGAGCGGTCGCATATCCCGATGACAAAATGGCTTCTGGCGACGCATCTGATGTGCGCCAGCAAGAAAGGTATGAGTGCCCATCAGCTTCATCGTATGATCGGTCTGCCGTATAAAACGGCGTGGTTTATGGCGCACCGTATCCGCGAAGGTATGCGCGAATTGAACCCGAAAAGCCCGCTTGGCGGACACGGCAAGACAGTCGAGTTTGATGAGACGTATGTCGGCGGTAAAGAGAAAAACAAACACGCTAACAAACGGAATAAGCGCAATCTCGGCGGCACGGGCAAGGAAGCGGTGTTCGCCTTGGTTGAGCGCGGCGGTAAAGTTCGCTCGCACCACATTCCGAACGTGACAGCCAAGACGCTTGGCCCGCTCTTGAGCGAACAAATCGCTGAAGCTACTCGCACGATGAGCGATGATGGCGGCGCGCGGGTTCGTCACGGTTTGCCTGAACATCATTCGGTCAACCACAGTATCAAGGAGTATGTTCGCGGCGATGTTCACACAAATACCATCGAAAGCTATTTCGCAGTCATGAAGCGAGGAATTACCGGCGTTTATCATCATGTCAGTGCGCAGCATTTGAAGCGCTATCTCGCTGAGTTTGATTTCCGCTACAACGAACGCATGGCACTCAATGTGTCGGACGTGGAACGCGCTACTAAGGCTGTTGCGGGTGTAGTTGGCAAACGAATGACCTATCAACAACCTGATGGCAGAACGAACGACCTTCCGTTCTAACGTTCACGGCGCACGCGGCTCTTATCAGCCGCGCGACTCGCGCCAGCTTTCCTTTTCCTTTTTGGACGATTCGGAGTCTTAGACTTCGGCTGCGGCGGGGTATTCGCCATACGGCGAATAACCTCGTCGCGCCGTCGGACAGTTTCTTGCTCTGAGAAATTGTCTGATTCTCGTTCGATCATTTTGCGTTGTCCACTCTATTGCTGTTGCACGCAGGGTGAACCCAACGTGCATTTGCGCTTCCAGAATGGCCGCCAGCGGATCGAGTTATTTTGTGGTCCGCGGTCTTGCCATTCTTATGCAATAAACCACTGCATAACGCGCACTTTTCAACGCCAGAAAGATCAATGAGAGAGATGGCGCTTTTCGCGCCGCGACTAAATTTGGCGCCGGCAGTTCCCTTGTTAGGCTCCTCTTTCTGTTCTTTCTCATCATCAACGAGATGTGGAAATTCCCTTGTTAGTTTTTGCCATGCCCTGTCGGGGTTTTTGTTTTTGCTCAATAGCGTCATGGCGCGGTTGAACAGCGCAAGCATCTTACTCCTTGTGCGAGCACCACTACCTAATTTGTGCGCCGCCGGTTTGAGAACGACGGGGTGTTTGATAGCCATGGATTCGAATGCGCCGCGGATAGCGAGAAAATCTCTAATCTTTCCTCGCTGTTCCAAATCCAAAAACCATGCGACCGCATTGTGGAGCGCCGCTGGCTGAAATGATCCTCCTGCGGTGTAAAAATATAGTGCCGGGTGGAGTCCGAGAGAGAGTTTATCATTCGAAAGAATGAGTCTGACCGCCCTGCGGGTTTTTAGGAGACAATTGACTGTATCGGTCCCCGTCGTATCGTCGGAAGGCACCGCGTCAGTACCTTTCCCTTTTGTGGAATCTGGAACAGCTAGGTTATTGGCTAGACCGATTAGATCGAAAGCCAGACGCACCACGCCAGAGCCATAGCCAATTCCGGCCAACGGAATATCCGTTGTTTTGATCGGCAATTCTAAGATCGGAGAGAACAGAAGCTTGTAAATCTCCTGACCTAGCTTTGGTGCGCGGTCCTGAGCATTTGCGTCAGTGAAATGCTTCCAGTATTCGTGACCAGTGCCGCCGTGAGAAATTACGCGGGTTGCCACAGAAAGCGCGGAACGCTTCGCGCGCAGGATTCGGACTTCAAGCGGATCGATAACGGTGCCGCCCTGATTAATTCGAATGAACGCATCTGCGGCTTGTTCGGCATTCGTGCTATCAAGCCATTGCACCACAATTTCTCTCATTAAGAGGATGGAATGATTTGTTTGGTGGTCTGCCCAAGGCTTCACTTTGGAATTTACCAAATCGCGCGTTTCATCATCCATCGTTCGCTGTTGATCTGGAATCTTGCCTTTGAAGAAAGCGAGTGACTGGCTTCCGGCCCCATAGTCATCTCTTACCCAGGACGCCAAAGCACTGAGCCGGTGAGCGCCGTCAACAATAAAAATTTGGTTGCCATTCTGCCAGAGAATGACCGCTGGGATAATGTCGTTTTTCATAAAGGTATCAATCAGCGTGGACACCTGTTTCGGATTCCAGTTGCTCGTTTCTCGCTGAAAGTCCGGCTTGCGGAGCATGTCGTAGATCGGCCCCGGCCCCAAATCAGAAAGACGGAGACTGGTCGTCTTTTTGATTACGGGGGTGGCTGTCTCAAATAGGTCCGCTCGCGGAATCAGGGCATCTAAATTGACCTGATATTTGCTAGTATTCGCCATGGTTGAGGGCTCCTCCCCCTGCACGTAGGGGAGTGTAAGGCCATAATCGTGTGCAGTCAAAGTGATAACTCCCCCTACAAGGGGGAGGGGAAAGATATTATCCCGCGGTCGCCTCTTTGCCCGGCTTGGCCTCGCCGTTCTGCGGTGCGAATAGGGCGAGCAACGGCCGCTTGATCGCAGTTTGGCGTGCCGGCGTCGTAATCTGGGCGCCGAGGAGATCGGTAACGTAGAACACGTCGACGACGCGTTCGCCGAAAGTGGCGACATGCGCCGAAGCGATGTTCAGGTTGAGCTTGGACAGCGTTGTGGTCAGCTCATAGAGCAGGCCCGGCCGATCGAGGCCGGTGACTTCGACCACGGTATAACGAGCGGACCATTGGTTGTTGATGCTGATCTCAGGCTCGATGGCGAAAGCCTTGAGCCGACCCTTGGGCGGCGCGCGTTTGGCCACCACTTCGGGCAATTTGAGTTGACCCCGCACCGCCTTCTCGATCGTAGCGCCGATGCGCGCGGCGCGGCGCGCCTCGTCTTCGTCGCGCTCGAACTCGCGCGACACCGAGATGGTGTCGAGCGCGAGCCCATCGGTGGTGGTGTAGATCTGGGCGTCGACGATATTGGCGCCGGCGAGCGCGCAAGCACCGGCGATGATCGACAGCAGCCACGGATGATCCGGCGCAAACACCGTGAGCTCGGTGACGCCGCGCGCCGCGTCGAAGCTGACGGTGGTCGCCAGCGTTTTGCCGGCCGCTTCGGTCGCACGCACGAATTGCGCGTGCGCGAGCTTGTGCGGCAGATCGACCTTGAGCCAATACGCCGGATAGAGACGATCGACATAGGCTTGCAAGACCTGCTCCGGCCAGTCCTTGAGCTCGGCGCGAAATTCCTGCTGCGCCATGGCCACGCGCTGGGCGCGGTTGACCTCGGAGAAGCCGCCGGTGAGCACCGGCTCGGTCTCGTAATAGAGGGTGCGAATGAGCTGCGCCTTCCAGCCGTTCCACACGCCGGGACCCACCGCGCGGATGTCGGCGGTGGTGAGAATGGTGAGGAGCTTCAGTCGTTCCAGTGTCTGCACTACCGCGGCAAAATTCTCGATGGTTTTGCGATCGGATAGATCGCGCGACTGCGCCACCGTCGACATGACGAGGTGAACCTCGACCAGCCAGGAGACGAGTTCCGTCTCCGCCGCATTGAGCCCGAGTCGCGGACACAGCCGCCGCGCGATGCGCGTGCCGACGAGCGAGTGATCCTCGACCCGTCCCTTGGCGATGTCGTGCACGAATAGCGCGACGCAGAGCACGGCCCGATGCTGCGGCTGGATCGTCTTTATCAGCTCATTGGCAACGCTGAATTCCGGATTGCTTCCGCGCTCAATCTCGTTGAGGACGCCGATGCAGCGAATGAGATGCTCGTCCACCGTATAGTGGTGATACATGTTGAACTGCATCATCGCCACGATGCGGCCGAACGAATGGACGAAGGTGCCGAGCACTCCCGCTTCGTTCATGCGCCGCAGCACGGTTTCGGGGTCGTTTCTGGAGGTCAAGATTTCCAGGAACAGGCGGTTCGCCTCCTTGTCTTCGCGCACGGCTTTGTCGATCAGCTTGAGCGAGCGGGTGGCGATGCGCATGGCCTCGGGATGGAACGCGAGATTATGCTGCTGCGCGAGATGAAACAGCCGGATCAAGTTGACCGGATCGCGCCGAAATACGTCGGCGCGCGCGATATTGATGCGGTTGTTGTCGATGACGAAATCGTCGGTGCCGAAGAGTTTCTTGGGGCTTGGCGCCGGCCGCAAGCGCGCGATCACACGGCTCAAGACCGGCGCCGGCTTGGCCTGACGTTCCTCGAGACCGGCGCACAGGATGGCGGTGAGATCGCCGACGTGTTTGGCGGTGAGGAAGTAGTGCTTCATGAAGCGCTCGACGTCGCGCAGCCCGGGATGCGCGGTATAGCCGAGCCGCACCGCGATATCGCGCTGGACGTCGAACGACAGGCGTTCCTCGGCGCGTCCGGTGAGGAAGTGCATGTTGCAGCGGACCGACCACAGGAAGTCCTCGCAACGGCGAAACATCTTGTATTCCTCGCGATCGAACACGCCGCGGTCGATCAATTCGTCGGGCTCGCGGACGCGATAGACGTACTTGGCGATCCAGAACAGCGTGTGCAGGTCGCGCAGGCCGCCCTTGCCGTCCTTGACGTTGGGTTCGACCAGATAGCGCGACTGGCCGGCGCGGCGGTGGCGCTCTTCGCGCTCGGTAAGCTTGGCGGCGACGAATTCCGGCGCGGTGCCCTGCACGATCTCCTTGTCGAACCGCGCCGTCAGCTCGCTGTAGAGTTTGACGTCGCCGAACAGATAGCGGGTTTCAAGAAGCGCGGTGCGGATGGTCATGTCGGATTTGGCCTGCCGGATGCACTCGTCGATGGAACGGGTGGCATGGCCGACCTTCAGTCCCATGTCCCACAGGCAGTACAGCAGCGCCTCGGCGACTTGTTCGCCCCAGGCGGTCTGCTTGTACGGGAGCAGAAAGAGCAGATCGATGTCGGATCCGGGGGCGAGCAGACCGCGGCCGTAGCCGCCGGTCGCGACCACCGCCATGCGTTCGGCCTCGGATGGCACCTGCGACGGATAAAGCTCGCTGCCGGCGAACTCGAATAGGATGCGGATGATCTCGTCCTGCACCCGGCACAACCGCTCGGCGCAGTGCCGCCCGTGGCGGTCCTTCAACAACAAATCTTCCGCATGCGCCCGCGCCTGCGTCAGCGCCGATTTAAGGCGTTGCGCCACCGCCGCACGCAGTTCGCGCTCGCGCCCGGCATGGGTCGTCGCGAGCGTCTTAAGATCGGCGACGATCGCCGCGGAATCGATCAGTTCGACGGCGGCGCGGTGCGGTCGTTGGACGTCAAGCATCGTTGCTACGCATAGCGGAGGCATTCCACACTGTCATCGCCGCCGGCGGCAGTGGCGAAGGAAAATGCGCAAAAACAGAAAATCGCTCGCTCAGTGCGATCGTTCCAATTATGTCACAAACATAGCATATTTTTCTAATTGACGCCCAGGAGCGGCTTCCCTAAAGAATGATTATAGCGCCAATTCGAATAAACCGGGTGCGATCCTAAGCGGGAGGTCGTTATGCTTTCACGTCGTGGGCTACTTGCAAGTGCGGTCGGCGCCAGCCTCGCGCCGCTGGGCATCGCGCGCCGCGCGCGTGCCGCCGACAAGCCGTCGCAAATCCGTATCGACTGGGCCACCTACAATCCCGTCTCCATGGTGCTCAAGGACAAGGGTTTGCTGGAACAAGAATTTGCCAAAGACGGCATCGGCGTCTTGTGGGTGCAGACGCTCGGCTCGAACAAAGCGCTTGAATACCTCAACGCCGGTTCGATCGATTTCGGCTCGACCGCGGGCTCGGCGGCGCTGCTCGGGCGGATCAACGGCAATCCGATCAAGTCGATCTACGTCTATTCCAAACCGGAATGGACGGCGCTGGTCACGCGCAAGGACACCCAGATCGACAAGATCCAGGACCTCAAGGGTAAGCGCGTCGCGGTGACGCGCGGCACCGATCCGCACATCTTCCTGGTGCGCGCGCTGTTATCGGTCGGGATGACCGAGAAAGACATCAGCGAGGTCTTGCTGCAGCATCCCGACGGCAAGACCGCGCTCATTCGCGGCGACGTCGACGCTTGGGCAGGCCTCGATCCGATGATGGCGGCGGCGCAGGTCGAGGACGGCGCGCGGCTGTTCTACCGCAACAAGGACGCCAATACCTACGGCATCCTCAATTCAACCGAGGACTTCCTCAAAACTTATCCCGATCTGACCCGCCGCGTGCTCGCGGTCTACGAGACGGCGCGCAAATATTGCCTCGCCAATTACGACGACGAGAAGCGCGTCTTCATGGGCGTGACGAAATTGCCCGCCGCCGTGGTCGACATCCAGCTCAAGGAGCGGACGGATTTGACCAACAATCGCATCGGCCCGCCCCAGCGCGAGACGATCCTGCAGGCCGGTCTGGCTTTGCAGCAAGCGGGCGTGATCCCAGGCAATGTCGACGTGAAAAAAACGCTCGACGAGCTCGTCGACGACCGCTTCGTCACCGCGGCGTAAGGGCAAATTCGCGCTTTCGCGCCGCATTGATTTTGCGCATGCCACCATGTCTGCTGTCGGCATGACCATTGTCGTTGAGGGCAGCCCGACGCGGCAGCGGGCCGCAAGAAGCCGCTGGGCGCGGCTGGGGTGGCCGGCGCTGGGCCTCGTTCTGCCAGTCACGCTGGCGCTGGCCTGGGAAATCATCGTGCGCATGGGGTGGGCGAGCGGGCGCCTGGCGCCGCCGCCCTCCGTCGTCTTCGCGACCTTCGTGGACCTTGCACGCACCGGAGACCTCCAGCGCAATACGCTCGTGACTTTGGCGCGGGTTGCCGCCGGCTTCGGCATCGGCGTCGCCGCCGCCACGATCATCGGCGCCGCGGCCGGATATTCGCCCTTGGTGCGGCGGATGCTCGATCCGAGCCTGCAAGCGCTGCGCGCCATCCCCTCGATCGCCTGGGTGCCGCTGTTCATCCTCTGGCTCGGCATTTTCGAAGCTTCGAAAGTGACGCTGATCGCGGTCGGCGTATTCTTTCCCGTCTATCTCGGCCTGATGGGCGCGATCCAATCGGTCGATCGCAAGCTGGTCGAAGTCGGCCGGGCATTCCGGCTGTCCGATGTTGCCATGGTGCGCCGAATTCTGCTCCCGGCGGTGCTGCCGGCCTATGTGATCTCGTTGCGTTCGGGTCTCGGCCTCGGCTGGATGTTCGTCGTCGCCGCCGAACTCATGGGTGCGTCGGAGGGTCTCGGTTATTTGTTGATCGACGGCCAGCAACTCGGCAAACCGGCGGAGATCGTCGCCGCCATCGTCGCCTTCGGCATCGTCGGCAAGGCGACCGATTGGCTGATCGTGCTCGTCGCCGCGCCGTTCCTGCGCTGGGAAGACGTGGTTCGATCCGAATAGGCGCATTGCATGCTCATTCTTGAACGCATCGGCAAAACCTATCCTAATGGCGTGCATGCGCTTGGCGGCGTATCGCTCGAAGTCGAACTCGGCGAGATCGTCGCCGTGATCGGCGGCTCGGGTTGCGGAAAGTCGACGCTGTTGCGCGCCATTAGCGGGCTCGATCCGGCAAGCGAAGGTTCGATCGCGCTCGACGGCGAGCGGATCACGGCGCCGCACGAAAAGATCGGCATCATTTTCCAGGAACCGCGGCTGCTGCCCTGGCTCAAAGTCGCCGGCAATGTCGGCTTCGGGCTGGGCGATAGGCCGAAGCCGGAGCGCGCCCAGCGGGTCGCGGCCGCGCTCAAACGCGTCGGCCTTGCCGACAAGGCCAACGTGTGGCCGCGCGAATTATCCGGCGGTCAGGCGCAGCGCGTCGCTATAGCGCGGGCGCTGGTGCCGCGGCCGGAAGTGCTGTTGCTCGACGAGCCGTTTTCCGCGCTCGATGCTTTCACGCGTGCCGACTTGCAGGACCATCTGCTCGATCTGTGGGCTGACGCCAAACCGACCTTGATTCTGGTGACGCACGACGTCGACGAGGCGATCGTACTCGCCGACCGCGTCATGGTGATGTGCCCGCGCCCCGGGCGCATCTTCGACGAGATCGGCGTCGATCTACCGCGGCCGCGCGATCGCCAGTCCGCTGCCTTCGATTTCGTCAAACGCCGCGTGCTGGCGGCGCTCGACCGCTCGCTGCAACGCGCCCCGGCCGGCGCCGAGGGCGAACCCAAGGCCGAAGCCGGCGCGGCGTTGTGGTGGTGATGCGCTGTCATCGTCCGCCAACGGGTCCGGCCCGAAGTGGCCGGCCCGATGACAAGCTCCGGCGGTCGATCCAGTAAGCGCTTACGCCGGGTAGACACAATGAACGCCAGTGGTTACTGGGTTGCCCGCCTTCCGCCTATGCGCTCCGCGCTTCGGCGGACTCAAACCCGCCGTAGCTCGCTTGAGCGAGCGAAGGCGGGTCGCGGGCAATGACGAGTTGAGGAGAATGCCATGGACGCTGCCGGGCTGCGCGCGCTGCAAGCGCCGATCAAGGAGCGCTACAAGGCCGATCCCAAAGCCGGTTTCATTACGCTTCATGCCAAAGGCACGCTCGACGACGCCAATATCGCCTGCAAGGTCGAGACCGGCCGCGCGCTCGCGGTCGCCGGCCTGCATCCGGCCACCGGCGGGTCGGGCATGGAATTGTGCTCCGGCGACATGCTCCTCGAGGCCTTGGTCGCTTGCGCCGGGGTGACGCTCAAAGCGGTCGCCACCGCGATCGATATCCCGCTCAAATCCGGCACGGTCACCGCCGAAGGCGATCTCGACTTCCGCGGCACGCTCGGCGTCGCCAAGGAGGCGCCGGTCGGCTTCGCACAGATCCGGCTCCGCTTCGACCTCGACACCGACGCGGCGGCGGACAGGCTCGATCAGCTCCTCAAACTCACCGAGCGCTACTGCGTCGTCTATCAGACGATCAAAAGCGGCCCGCCGGTCGAGATCAGCCTTCATCGCAAATGACTTCATTCGGTCATCATCCGCGACGGCGGCTGATCCAGTAGTCGACGTTAGTCCGGTTCGTCTCCGCGGCCGCGATTACTGGATGGCCCGCCTTCGCGGACCATGACAGATGTGCCACATCTACCCAATGTGGATCGAATGATCTCCCCCGAACTCCTGTTCTGGTACGAGCTCGCGCTGAAGATGGCGCTGACAGCGCTGGTCGTCGTCATCACCTCGGTTGCAGTCGAGCGCTCGGGCCCGTTCATCGGCGCGCTGATTGCCGCGCTGCCGACCGCGGCCGGCGCGGCCTATGCCATTCTCGCCATCGAGCACCCGCCGAGTTTTATTGCCGCGAGCGCCATTGGCAGCGCCGCGACCGGCGCCGCCGTCTCGATCTTCGCTTTGGTCTACACGGTGCTGGCGCAGCGCCGCGGCCTCGTTCTCAGTCTCGGCGTGGCGCTTTTGGTGTGGTTTGTGGCGGCGGCTCTGCTGCGCCTGGTCGCCTGGACTCCGCTCAGCGCCGCAGCCCTCAATGCCGTGGTCTTCGCGATCACCATTCCGCTGAGCTGGCGCTATCGCGCCTCGGGACCGCCGAAGAAATTCCTCCGCACCGCGTTCGACATTCCGGTGCGTGCGCTCGCCGCCGCCATTGTGGTCGCCGTGGTGACCACGGCGAGCTACAGCATCGGCTCATTTGCATCCGGCGTGTTCGCGCTGTTCCCGATTATTTTTTGCTCCTCCATCGTCATTTTGCACCCGCGCGTCGGCGGCAAGGCGACGGCCAGCATGGCGGCGCATGCCCAGGTCGCCTTCATCGGGCTGGCGCTGAGTTTTCTGTTGGTACATTATCTCGCCGAACCGCTCGGCTCATGGTGGGCGCTGGTGATCGGCTTGTGCGTTGCCGTCGGTTGGAGCGGTATTTTGTTGTTGGTTCGCGTGATGGCTATGCGTCGCGCTTCGCCAGCCGCGCCTTGAGCGCATAGAGCGCTTCGAGCGCGTCGCGCGGCGACATTTCGTCGGGATGCAGCGCGGCAAGCGCCTCGATCACGGCGTCGAGCGCGGCGTCGCGTTGCGGCGCGGGGGCGGGACGCGTGGCGGCGAACAGCGGCAAATCGTCGATCAGCCTACGCGCCGGGGAGGTTCGATCTTCGGCTTCGATCTGCGCCAGCACGACTTTGGCGCGCTCGATCACGCCCGGCGGCAGGCCGGCCAGTTTCGCCACCTGAATACCGTAGGAACGGTCGGCCGCGCCGGCAACGACTTCATGCAGGAACACGACGTCGCCCTGCCATTCCTTCACCCGCATCGTGGCGTTGTGCAGCCGCGTGAGCTTCGCCGCAAGCGCGGTCATCTCGTGGAAATGCGTGGCGAACAGCGTGCGGCAGCGATTTTTCTCATGCAGATGCTCGATGGTCGCCCAGGCGATGGACAGGCCGTCGAAGGTCGCCGTGCCGCGGCCGATTTCGTCGAGAATGACCAGCGCCCGCGCGCCGGCCTGGTTGAGGATCGCGGCGGTCTCGACCATCTCGACCATGAAGGTCGAATGGCCGCGCGCCAGATCGTCGGCGGCGCCGACGCGCGAAAACAAGCGATCGACGATGCCGATATGCGCAGCCCGCGCCGGCACGAAACTTCCCATCTGGGCGAGCACCGCAATCAGCGCGTTCTGGCGCAGGAAGGTGGATTTTCCCGCCATATTCGGGCCGGTGACGAGCCAGATGCGGCCCGCCCCCTCCGTAGCCTCCCCCGCTTTCTCGGGAGGGTAGGGAGGCGGCGGCGATAGATCGCAATCATTGGCGACGAACGGGCCGCCGCTCGCCTGTAGCGCCTGCTCGACCACCGGATGGCGGCCGCCGCTAATGGCGAAAGCGAGACTGCCATCGACGTCCGGACGCGTGTAGTCGCGCTCGACCGCCAGCGCCGCCAGCGCGCTTGCCACATCGAGGAGCGCAATCGCGTTCGCCGCCTCCTTGATCGCCGCGCTTGCCGCGGCAACGGATGCGGCGAGGCGATCGAAGATTTCGAATTCGAGCGCGAGCGCACGTTCGGCGGCGTTGGCGATCTTGGCTTCGAGTTCGCCGAGCTCGGTGGTGGTGAAGCGCACCTGGCCGGCCGTCGTTTGGCGATGGATGAAAGTGGCGTTGAGCGGCGCGCTCATCAATTTCTCGCCGTGCTGCGCCGAGACATCGACGAAATAACCGAGCACGTTGTTGTGCCGAATTTTCAACGCGCGGATGCCGGTTGTCTCCGCGTAACGCACTTGCAGCGCGGCGATGACGCGGCGTGATTCGTCGCGCAGCGCGCGCGCTTCATCGAGCGCCGCCTCGCAGCCGGCGCGGACAAAGCCGCCGTCGCGGCGGAAAGCCGGCAGCTCCTCGGCCAGCGCCCGCCGCAGCTCGACGGCGATCGCGGCATCGGGCCGGCGCAGCGTTGCCACGGCTTGTGCGATGTCCCGCGGCAACTGCGGCAGCGCCGAAAGTCGCCGTGAAAATTCCGCCGCGGCAAAAATGCCGTCGCGAATCGCGGCAAGGTCACGCGGTCCACCCCGGCCGACGACAATGCGGGATAACGCGCGCGCCAGATCGGGCGACGCTTTAAGGAGTGTGCGCAGGTCGTTGCGCGCGGCGGCGTCATCGGCGAAGGCCGCGACCGCGTCGAGCCGGTGTGCGATCTCTGCGGGATCGGTCAGCGGCGCGGCAAGCCGCTGGGCGAGGAGCCGCGATCCAGCCGGCGTCACTGTGCGATCGATCGCGGCGAGAAGCGAGCCGCGCCGCTCGCCGGAAAGTGTGCGGACGAGTTCGAGATTGCCGCGGGTCGCCTGGTCGATCGCCAGCGTCGCACCCGCCGCCTCGCGCATCGGGACCGACAGCGGCGGACGTTTGCCGATCTGCGTGCGTTCGACATAAGTGACCGCGGCCGCCGCTGCGGTAAGCTCGATACGGGAAAACGCGCCGAACGAGGCGGTCGTCGCGACGCCGAAGAACGACGCCAGCCGCCGCTCCGCCGTCGCGCCGTCGAATACGTCGCGGGTGAGCGGCGTGAGCGCGGGGAGCGAACGCAGATAAGGCGCGAGCTCGGTGTCGGCATAGAGCGCGTCGGACACGATGATCTCGCCCGGCTCGATGCGCGCGATCTCGGCGTTAAGCGCCGCACGGTCGCATTCGGCAACGCGAAACTCGCCGGTCGATATATCGATCCAGGCCAGCGCGAAACGGTCTTCCCCGGTGGAGGCGCGGCTGCGCGCGATTGCCAGCAGGTAATTGTTGCGCTTGGCGTCAAGCAGCGAATCCTCGGTCAGCGTGCCGGGCGTTACCAGCCGCACCACGTCGCGGCGCACGACGCTCTTGGCGCCGCGCTTGCGCGCCTCCGCGGGGTCTTCGAGCTGTTCGCAGACCGCGACGCGGTGGCCGAGCGCGATCAGTCGATGCAGATATTCGTCGGCGCGCTCTATCGGCACCCCGCACATCGGGATGTCGCGGCCGAGATGCTTGCCGCGCTTGGTCAGCATGATACCGAGCGCGCGCGAGGCTGTTTCAGCGTCGTCGAAGAACAATTCGTAGAAGTCGCCCATCCGGTAGAACAACAGGCAATCCGGATTGGCCGCCTTGATCTCGATATATTGCTCCATCATGGGCGTTACGCGAGCGTCGCTCGCATTGGGCGCGATGGCGGCCTGCGCCGGAGCGGCCGGCCCTTGTTCCTCCGGTACTGGAGATTTTTCGACCGCGCCAAACTGCATGCGTCGTCCCTCGGGCCCGTCGCCGGCCCGTCGCGTTAAACTAGACGATGTCGGTCAGCCGCGCGATACGTCCTCCAGGATCATGTCGGCGGCCTTTTCGCCGATCATAATAGCCGGAACATTGGTATTGCCGGAGACGAGCTTCGGCATGATCGAGCAGTCGGCCACCCACAGACCGTCGATGCCGCGTAGCCGCAGGCGGGGATCGACCACCGCCTCGTCGTCGACGCCCATCCGGCAGGTGCCGGCCGGATGAAAGATCGTGGCGCCGTGTTTTCGCGCGAAGGCGAGGAGATCCGCGTCGGTTGCGTAATCCGGCCCCGGTTGCACCTCGGCGGCAACGTAGTCGGCTAACGGCTGGGTCGCCGCAAGCTTGCGCGCAAAGGCGATAGCGGCCGTGGTGCAACGCCGGTCGGTTTCGGTGGCAAGATAATTGGCGTGGATTTTTGGCGGCGCGAATGGATCTGGCGTAGCGAGCTCGATCGACCCGGTGCTTTCGGGCCGCAATTGGCAGACCGACAGGGTGAAGCCGGAGAAATCGTGCACCTTGCCGCCGGCCATGTCGGCGGACAGCGTCGCGACATGAAATTGGATGTCGGGCGTTTGCGATTCCGGCAACACGCGGGTGAAAATTCCGCCCTGATTGATGCCGGTCGCCAGCGGCCCGGTGCCGTGGCGCAGCCATTCCAGTCCCATGCTCAGGCGGCCGAAAATCGAGCGCAGCGCGTCATTGGTGGTGATCGGCTTGGTGCAGTGATAAATCAGGCGCACCTGGAGGTGATCCTGCAGGTTCTGGCCGACCGCTTTGCGATCAAGCACGACGGGAATGTTTTGCGCACGCAATTTATCCGCCGGACCGATGCCGGACAGCATCAGCAAATGCGGCGATTGGACCGCGCCGGCCGCCAGCACCACGCCGTGCCTCGCACGCAATTCGCGCAGCTGCGAGCCGATGCGGCAGGTGACGCCTCGGGCGCGGCGCCGATCGAGCAGCACGCGCGCGACCTGCGCGTCGGTGACGATCGTAAGATTGTTGCGGTGCTTCGCGCTGCGGAGATAGGCGTCGGCGGCGCTCACGCGCCAGCCATTGCGCGTGGTCAACTGATAGTAGCCGACGCCGTCCTGATTTAATCCATTGAAGTCGGACGTGCGCCGCACGCCGCATTTTTCGGCCGCGGCGATCAAGGCCTCGATCAGTTCGTGCTTGCGGGCGATGCTGGTGACGTGGAGCGGCCCGCCGGTGCCGTGGAGCTGGTCGTCGCCGAACGCGGCGTTGTTCTCCAGCTTGATGAAGTACGGCAGCACATCGTCAAATCCCCAGCCGGTATTGCCGAGGTCGCGCCAGCGGTCGTAATCATGCGGCTGACCGCGAACGACGATGAGGCCGTTGATCGAACTCGAACCGCCGAGCACGCGGCCGCGCGGCCAATAAATCCGGCGGCCTTCCATGTTCGCTTCCGGCTCGGTGTAGAACCGCCAATTAAGCTTGGCGTCCCACATCGTCTTGCCGTAGCCGATGGGCAAATGAATCCACAGGCTGCGGTCGCGCGGCCCGGCTTCGAGCAGCGCGACGCGGTGACGGCCATTTTCCGAGAGCCGGTTGGCAAGCACGCAACCGGCGGAGCCGGCGCCCACGACTATGAAATCGAACTCGCCATCCGGCATGACCGCTGCTCCGTTGCAGCGGCCATTTGGTGCGCGCACGCGCGTTACGTCAATTTCAATTGCCGGCGCCGTCTCATTGGGTGAGAACTCGCGGCCGAAACGGCGGCTCTAGAGACCGGTTTTGATGGAATCAAAACCGGTCTCTAGCATTTTGATTGAGCACGATCTTTTCCGACCTTGCTTCGCCCGCCGAAGCGAGCTTCACGAAGGCGGGAAACTGGTATCCATCCTCGGATCAAGTCCGAGGACAGGCTTTTTCGGGATCATGCGCTAGCCGCCGCTCTTTTCGCTGCTTTTGGCGATGAGGGCCTGCAGATCCGCGACCCATTTCTGCACGTAGGCTTGCGCCGCATGGCCGGCGACGTAGCTGTCGGGCACCGCGGCCTCGTCCGCGAGCATCTTCTTATAGTCGGGCGACTGCGACGCCGTGTTCATAGCTGACACCAGTGCATCGTATTGCGATGCGTCGGTGCCCTGCTTGACCGCGAATGCCCGAAAGTGAGTTATATTGATGTGGTAGTTGAACTCCTTCACCGTCGGAATCGCGGGATAGTCGGGGACACGGTTTTCCGCGAACGCCAAGATGGGACGCAGCTGCTTGCCGGTCAGAAAAGATGTGAGATCGCCGAATTGCGCATACAGCAAATCGGTGTGGCCGCCTAACAGCGAATTCCAGCGCAGGCCGGGATCGTCGAAAGGAACGCTGACGAATTTCAGGCCTTGCGCCTTGTCGAAATAATTCACCGTCACGTCGCTTTGGGTGCCGAAGCCCGAGCCGGCGACCGTCACGGTCCGCGACTTCGCCGCCTGCAGGACGTCGGCCCAGGTCTTGAGCGGGCTGTCTTCACGGACAAAGAAGCCGCTGGGCTGCTGATCTACAACCGCGAGCGCGGTGAAGTCCGAGAGCTTGAATTTCGGATTGGTCGCGGCAAACAGGATATAGCTGTCGGACGTTATTTCGATGACGTTGTAGCCATCGGCCGGCTCGCCGAGCACTTTGTTGAGCCCGACCTGGCTTGCCGCGCCGGTGACGTTGATAACCGGGACCGAAACGCCGAGCTTGGCCGACATCAGGCCGGCGATGATGCGTCCGACCCGATCGCCGCCGCCGCCGACGCCCCAGGGCACGATCATGTTGATGGGCCGATCGGGAAATGCGCGGGCCGGCGCTGCCGCGAAAATCATTCCCGCAACAAGCAACCCCGTAATCGACCGGAGCACGCGAACGTCGCAACGCATGAAGCCCTCCGCTATCGGCTACTTGCCCGCCGGCAAATGGCACAAGCCAGGCGCCGGACTGAAGAACCTAACATATTTGCCGGGCTTGTTTTCCCATCTTCTGGCGTCGGCCGGCTGTTCGCCTTTTTCGACGATCTTCGGCCAGACCGCCGAATAGCGGCGGTTGAGCAGCACCCAGTTCGCGGCTCGCGAATCGACATCGGAGACGATTGCGGTCACCGGACAGTTCGACTCGCAGGCCGCACAGTCGATGCATTCTTCGGGATCGATGACCAGCATGTTCTCGCCTTCGCGGAAACAATTCACCGGGCACCTCTGGACGCAATCCATATATTTACAGCGGATGCAGTCCTCGGTCACGACATAGGGCATGAGGCGCTTCCCGATCGATGGCGCGACGCGCGCGCGGATCAATATTTCAGCGTCAATACGTGCGGCACGCGCGGCGCAACGTGCAAATCTTCCGTCGGCAGGCCGGCAAAGCGCAGATCGTCTTCGGTGATTGTCGGCATGGTCGGCTGCATGCCGTCGTAATATTTGGTGTTGATCAGCATGCGATTGCATCCGGCGCAGTAAGTATCGCCGCCGAACTGCTCGGTGGTCTCTTTCAGATTGGCGTAGATGTAGATCATTTCGCGGATAGAGGGCGGCTTCTGATCTTCAAGCGTCGTTCCCTTCAACGGAACGAAAACAAAGATCGTCGGTATTGCGCCCATCAAGGTGAGATGGACAAGTCCGTCGACCGTGCTTTGCGCCGGCTCAAGTCCGGCGATCAGGTTGGCGCTGGAATGTCCCCTGCCGAAAGTCTGCACCATGTAGGTGAGCATGCGGTCGTAATGGGCGTGGCCCGGTCTGCCCTTCTCGATGTCGCGCACCTTGCCCGGGCACATTTTGGCGAACAGCTGCGGATCGAAGATTTCGTAGTTGAAGCCGACGAGATCGGCGCCGGCCTCGAACAGCATGTCGATGTAACGCTCCTCCTCCGGAGGCGCGATGGTCAGGCGCAGCCAATTGTCGGGGAAGGCGTCTTTGAGCGGGCGAAGGAATTTCGCGTGCGCCTTGGCGCCGCGATCCGGCGGTGGCGTCGTGCCGCCGGCAAAGACCGGACCATGGCGGAAGTACGGATATTTGCGCGCCTCGGCGACCGTTTCCAGAAAATCGTCCGGCCGTTTTGGGAAAATGTCGCGGCCGGATTCGAGGTTCTCGTCGATGCCGCAGAACCGGCATTCGGTGTGCCGGTAATCGTCGACGAACCTGCCGAAGTAATGACAATGCGGGAAGATCGTCGCGCCGCCGAAATCGCCGGCGATCGGCATGATGCTGCGCATCGGATGGCCGCGCGAAGTGTGGAGATCGTAGTAGTGCGGGTAGGGCGGAATGGTAACGCTCATCAGCTTTTCCGCCTTGGCGCCTTCGTCGACGCATTCCCAGCGGCCGTTGTCGCGCAGCACCGCGGGCTTCTTGCCGATGAAATACTTGCCGTTGTCGACCTCAAGCGTGAACGGCGTGGCATCGGTCAAATGCTCGCTCACCGCGGCGCCAACCGGAACGCCGACGTAGACTTTTCCAGGATCGAGAATGATATCGAGCGCGTGCTTGCCGACCGCGCCGACGGCGTGATCGAGCTTCAGCGTCTTGCCCATTTGAGCCTGGGCTTCCGGCGAGACTTTCAGCCCTTGGCTGAGCAATTCGAGCTTAAGAATGACCGGATGGTAGGTGTTGCTCTTGCGCGGCTTGCTCGGATTTTCCGCAGGGATCCAGCGGCTCAACAGGCCGTCGCCCGGCGCATTCTGCGCCGCCGGCGCGGGGGATTTCGCCTCGGCTTCGGGCCGGCGCGATTCGAGTATGGACTGCATTATATCCATGCATCCTCCCCGGCGGGACTACGCCGCCACGATGAAAAGATGTTGCGTTTCGCGCTCGATGAATAAGCGCACCGCGGCGGTCGCGCCTCTGACGTGCGCCTTCACGGCTTTTTCGATGGTCTTCAAGTCGCCGCCAACCAAAGCTTCCAAGATCGCGCGATTCTCGCGGCGGATGTCGTGCGCCCGTTGCGGATGCCGCGAGACGACGACCGTGCCGATGCTCCAGAATCTGGCGCCGAGATTGGCCAGCACTTCCTGCAGCACGCTGTTGTGGCTCTGGGCGGTAATCAGATCGTGGAATTTCCGATTGGCCCGCAGAAAATCGGCGTATCGCTCTTGCGTCAACAGCTCGTCGGCGTAATCGAGCGCCTCGCCCATGGCGTCCAAAGCGGTGCGGGTCAGATTCGGGAAAGCCTCGCGCGCCGCCTCGATTTCGAGAACTTCACGAACGCGATAGAGATTGAGGATTTCGCTGACGCTCAGTCCGCGCACGATGAAGCCGGAGCCCTGCTCGCGTTGAATCAGGCCTTCCTGTTCGAGACGTATCATCGCCTCCTTAACGGGCGTGCGGCTGATGTTGAGCTGTTGTGCCACCCGTAGCGCATGCAGCCGCTGCCCCGGCTGATAGACGCCATCGACAATGGACTTCTTGAGGCTGTCGTAGGCCTCATCCAGCACGCTACGCGGGCGCTGCAGTTTTGCATGCATAGTGAATTCACTATGGCGGCAGTTGTGCAATGTCAAGAGGAGGATTTATCGACAAAAACTAATGGTTGTGGTGAGTTGTAGCCGTCGTGGCGAAGACCGAGCCGCCTTCGCTCGCAGTGGCGAGAAGCGACTTAACGGAGCTCGGACTATCCCGGACGGCGCTCGATCGGGATATAGGCCCGCGCGTCCGGGCCGCTATAGAGAGTGAGCGGGCGGATCAGGATGTTGTTGTCCATCTGCTCGATCGCCTGCACGACCCAGCCGGGCGCGCGGCCGATGGCGAAGATCGGCACGAACAAATCGCGCTTGATGCCGAGCAGGTGGTAGACCACGCCGGAATAGAAATCGACGTTCACATTGACGCCGTGGCGCGCATAGGGCGCCATCGCCGCCACCACGGCTTGCAGAATCTCATACCAGCGCGGCTGACCCATTTCTCTCGACAGCCGCTCGACGCCGGCCCGCATGTGGCGCGCGCGCGGATCCTCGGCGCGATAGACGCGATGGCCGAAGCCGGTCACCGCCTCGCCGGCCTTGCGCTTGTCGCGCACATAATCGGCCGCGCGCGACGGATCGCCGATCTCTTCGGCCATCTTCATCACGTCCTCGGCGGCGCCGCCATGCGCCGGACCCGACAAGGCCGCGATCGCCGCGGTGACGGCGGCGTGCAGATTGGCTTCGGTGCCGATCACCACGCGCGCGGTGAACGACGAGGCGTTGGAGCCATGCTCGGCGTGGAGCACGAGGTCGCGGTCGATCAATTGCGCCGCATCGGCGCTCGGCTTTTCGCCTTTGAGCATCCATAAGAGATTGGCGGCGTGCGACAGCTCCGGGCTCGCGGCCACCGGCTCGAGCCCTTCGCGCAGCCGCGCGTGCGCTGCGACGATCATCGGCACTTGCGAAGTCAGACGGATGCCCTTGCGAAGGACGGCCTCGCGTGAATTGTCCGCGGTTTCGTCATCGAAGGCGGCGAGCGCGGAGGCCGTGGTGCGCAACACGTCCATCGGATACGCCGACTTGAGGATGCGGATGATGTCCAAAATCGGCGCCGGCAACTCGCGTGCGGCCTTCAATGCGCGATCGAATTCCGCGAGCTGGGCTTTGGTCGGCAGTTCGGCGTGCAGCAACAGCCATGCGGTTTCTTCAAAAGTCGAATGTTCGGCCAGGTCGTGGATCGAATAACCGCGGTAACGCAGTTCGCCGATGCGTCCGTCGATGAAAGTGCATGGCGAACGGTCGAAATAGACGCCCTTCAATCCGCGGTGAATCTTGATCGGTTCGTTTGTTTCAGTCATCTATGGCCTCGTCCGCGTCGCAGTTTTGTATCGAGATGAAGCATGGGTCCGGTCGAACGTTGTTTCGATATTGCACGGCGCCGTCATCTCAAAATTGCTTTACCGGAAGGCGAAGATGAGCGCGTGCTCGCCGCCGCGCGCAGTCTCATTGACCGGGAAATTGCCCATCCGATCGTGCTGGGTGCACCGGACGCGATTACGAAAGCCGCGGGCGCCGCCGGCATCGCGCTTAACGGCATCGAGTTGATCGAACCGCGCGGCGATGCGCGCTTGCAGTCCTATGGCGCGGCCTGTGCCAGCGCCCGCGGAACCATGACATCCGCGATGGGCGTCCGGCTGGTGTCGAAGCCGCTTTATTTTGCCGGCATGATGGTCCGGCAAGGCGACGCGCAAGCCATGGTCGCGGGCGCGGCAAACCCGACGCGCCGCGTCATCGAAGCCGGATTGCTGACGATCGGGCTCGCGCCGGGCATTGCCTTGCCGTCGAGTTATTTTCTTATCGTCGCCTCGAATTTCCTTGGGCGTGGGCCGCGATCTTTCATATTCGCGGATTGCGCGGTGAATGCCGACCCGAGTGCGGAAGAACTGGCCGATATCGCGATCGCGTCCGCCGGCAGTGCGGAAATCCTGCTCGGCGAGGCGCCGCGGGTCGCCATGCTGTCGTTCTCGACTAAAGGCAGCGCCCAGCACGCGCGCGTCGACAAGGTCAGGCGCGCGCTCGATCTGGTGCGCGAGCGCGCGCCGGATTTGGCGGCGGATGGCGAACTGCAAGCCGATGCGGCTTTGGTGCCCGCAATCGCGAACAAGAAAGTAAAGGTTGTCGGCGCCGTTGCCGGACGCGCCAACGTGCTGATCTTTCCCGATCTCGACGCCGGCAATATCGGCTACAAGCTGGTGCAATGGCTCGGCGGCGCCACGGCCATCGGTCCGTTCCTGCAAGGCTTCGCCAAGCCGATCAGCGATCTGTCGCGCGGCGCCAGCGTCGACGACATCGTCACCGCCTGCGCCGTGGTTCTGGCGACGGCGTGACACAACGCAATCGAACAACACTTCCGCCGCCACAGTTCCGAACCTCACGTCGTCAGAATGCCGCCGTCGACCGGAATGACCGTACCGGTAATGAAGCCGGCGCGGTCGGAGGCGAGAAACGCCACCACGTCGGCAACGTCCGCGGTCGTAGCAAAGCGGCCGAGCGGAATGCGCGGCAAAATTCGTTGCCGCGCTTCCTCGGTCAGTGCCGCGTGCGTCATCGCCGTATCCAAAATGGCAGGCGCCACGGCATTGACGGTGATGTTACTCGGCCCGAGTTCGCGCGCGAGCCCCATGGTCAGCGCCACGACGCCGGCTTTGGTTGCGCCGTAGAGTGTGTTGCCCACCGAGCCGCCGCCGCGCATAGCCGACACCGATGCGATATTGATGATACGGCCGCGGCGTGCCGCCGACATCGCCGGCGTCGCCGCTTTCACGCAATTGATAATGCCGTCGATATTGACCCGTGCGATGCGGTCGAATTCACCCGCCGGCAAATCGGCGACGTGGCCGGTCGAGAGCAGCCCCGCGGCATTCACGAGAATTTCGGCTGCTCCGGTTTTACCGCGCAGCGCGGCGAAGGCCGCTTCGACCGCACTCGGCTCGGCGACGTCAAGGGTAACGGCGTAAGCGGAGAGCCCGTCGTGCGTCATCGCAACGGCGGCACGCGAGGCGGCGTTTTGGTCGCGATCTGCGACGCATACCACGCAACCTTCCTCCGCCAACACACGAGCGATCGCCTTGCCGATGCCGGCGCCGCCGCCGGTGACGAATGCGACGCGACCTTTAAGCTTAAGATCCATTTTGGTCGCGTCGCGTTCGAGGGCCTTCGCTCGTCCGGCCGTCAGCCGCCGAGCGGCTGCAGGCCCTGCTTGATGTCGACGGATATGTCGCTCTGATGCCGGGGCGTCATCGCGTAGACCGACAGCGCGCTAATGCAGCTGACCACGAGGACATAGAGGCAAATCAGCCACGGCTGGCCGCCGCCCAACGGCAACAGCGCTGTGGCGATGATCGGCGTCAGCCCGCTCGCGAAGATTCCGGAGAACTGATAGACAAACGAGATACCGGTATAGCGCACCCGCGTGTCGAACAGTTCGGAGAACAGCGCCGCCTCCGGGCCATAGACCGCCGCATAGATGAAGCCGAACGGCACCGCGACCGCGATGATAATCAGTATCGGCGATAGCGTCTCCATCAGCCAAAATGCCGGGAATGTCAGCACCCCGATCAGAAGCCCGGCGATGCCGAACAAACGGCGGCGGCCGAAGCGGTCCGACCACGTGCCGCAGATCGGCAGCATGACGATCATGATCGCCGAGGAGATCATGACCGCGGTCAGCGCGGTTTGTCG
>Ga0210394_10001522_pt1 | contig 36611 bp, 24 predicted proteins | sample IncBWC12MmetaG_FD_160121 | JGI IMG/M metagenome (GOLD analysis project Ga0210394, IMG submission 160121) | Forest soil microbial communities from Barre Woods Harvard Forest LTER site, Petersham, Massachusetts, United States - Inc-BW-C-12-M | ecosystem: Environmental > Terrestrial > Soil >... | reverse complement strand
GGCCGTTCAGCAGGAAGTACTTGTCCTTCATGTCGGCGAAGCCTTCGGGGTTGAAGGTCATGCCGACAAAGTGGAAGTTCGGATCGAAGCCGTGGATCTGGACCGGATACTCGACGTCGTAGAAGGTCGAGCCGTCGCCGTCGTTGTAGGCATACAGGCCGGTGCCCGCCGCGCGAGTCGCGCCGGTCGTGCTCGAACCACCGGCTGGCAGCGGATGGCTGCACAGGATGTCGTTGGCCGAAACGCACGCCGTGCGCAGATCCTGGTCCTGCTTCTGGCGCGCGGCGTAAAGGTTGCCGCCGACCGGGACCCGGTTCTGCCGCGGCCGCACGTACAGCTGCCCAACCATGCCCATCTGCAGGTGCTCGGGCGGGGTGATGTGGCAGTGCCAGAAGTAGGTGCCGGCATCGGGCGCCAGGTAGTAGTAGGTGAAGCTGGCGGCGATGTTGATTGCGACGGAAGCGTCCGGCACGCCGTCGTAGAACGCAGAGGCGTTCGGGTAGCCGTGGAAATGGACCGTGTGCTGCTCGAACAGGTCCGGCCGCATGATCATGCCGACGTTGGTCAGCGTCAGGAAGAACTCGTCATCCTCGTCGATCGCCATCAACGGCGCGGGAATGTTGCCGTTCATTACGCCCACATCCATGATCTGGCGCGGATCCACGTGACCGTCGATCGCCTGGGCGACCGACGCGGTCCCGGTCGACGTTACGTTTACCTCGGCCAGGCCGGCGGCCGTGGCGTGGTACTGAAAAGCGAAATTGGGCGGGAAGAAGGCGTTGGGGACGTTAACGGCTGTCACCGTCACGTTGCCCTTGTAGCCGGCCGGTATATCGGTGCCTCCCGCGATGACTACGCTGGCGCCTACCTGCAGATTGAGGTCCAGGGGCGAGTTGGTGACGACCGTTACGGTGTTCCCGCTCTCGCTGATGTCGTAAATGCTGACCGTGTTCGCCACGTCGTAGTCGAGGCCGACCGCGCCGTTGTAGTTGTAGGACGCGAGGGTCGCCAAATCGGTGGAACTAAGCGGCACCGCCGTCGCGCCAACGGTCGTGGCGGGATCACCCGGGACCAGGAAGTTGCTGGTCGAAACCGGGAACGGGACGTTGAAGACGTTCGGAGGTTCGGTACCGGGCCTGCCCAGCGCGATATCGGTGATGCCGGACAGCGGCCCAAACGAGAACATGTACGTCTGCGTGCCATCGCCCATCGTCGAGTAGCCATCGCCGCCGGAAATCTGCTGGCACTTGATGGCGCCGTTGACATTGCCCGTGGGCGCCTGAAAGGTCGTGGTGCTCGGCGCGGTGAGCGTCGTCGGGCCGGTGTAAGCCGGCTCTGAGTTGTTGTCGTGCAGGTTCGACGGGTGCGTGACTGTGTTGGTTGGACACTGAACTCGAAACGACTGAGCCATCGCGGGTACCGCGAAAGCGCTCAGCAAGCCCAATGCAATCCAACCGCGTGTATTAAACATAAACGCCTCCAACCACATCCGCCGCCAGGCGGCGCGCGGTGAACACCCGTGAGTGAAAATGAAGGGCGTGTGCCGCCCGTTTTTGGCTCTGTGTGGGCAACCAAACCTGGGGAAACTTTCTCTTGGCGGTGCGAGCGGTTTCCGAACCTGCAGGCGTGTCATGTGGCTGTTTGCTGACCGTGGTCGCCTTTGCTCGGCTCCCCCGTAAACCCGTGCCCGCGTACCCTTCGCTGATCGATTCATTCCACGGCTCATGGTTAGACCGCCCTCCCCTAAGAACCCCGCGGCGAGCCCCGATGGGCGCTGCGTCGACGTTGCCGAAGCCGCTGCAAACCCAATCTCGCGCTGTAGTCTTGAGACTGACAAGTTTTAGTCTTGCGATAAAGGCTCCTAACACTCATAAAATATAGGCAGAATGCTTGGTATCTCGGGAGGGAATCTTAGTAGTTCCCTAGACGTCAGCTCGGGTGCTCTGGAGCGCGAGTCTTGGCCGACACCACCCCTCGTCAATGTCCCACATCCTCGTCAGGCAAGCCTGGCGGGCGGCGGGGACGTTCTCGAGAGAGTTAGCCTTTAAGGTGTTGCGACTGACCTTGACCAGTTGCCTTCACACCAACGGCGGGGCGCTTGTAGGCGATGAGGTTGTCGCGCGCGACTCCACAGCGACAGCCCCTTCAAGTTCGCGTTGACACTAAGCCATGCGTTGTTCTCTGGCTCGTGTCGCAGCTTTCTTCTCAGCGAGAAGTACGGCGGCGCGCTTCTGCGCGATCCGGACGCGCGCTTCGTGCGCCCTCCCCATGGCGTCGGCAGGTTGATATGCTTGTAGGAGCGATCGACGCGTTGCTAGTTTGTGACCGCGCAGGCGCCACAACGTCCTGCTCACGCTACGCTGGACGAAGTCCTTGGAAACGTCGAGCTCCAACGCGAGATCGGCTAGCGTTCTCTCCTCGCAGCCGATGCCGAAATGGCTTTCGATAAGCCGCCGATCGCGCGCCGTGAGCTTCAGCCCGTCCAACGCTCGACGAATCACCTCGATCTTCGTTTGCTCGTCAGCATCCTCCAGCAGTTGCTCGCCGGGGTTGTCCAGCAGCGGCCGTTCAGCTCTGCTGGATAGCTTCAGCAATCCCACTTCGGTGATAAAGCACTCCCCCCGGTTGTCGCGCAGCGCTAGCGTTCGTTGCGTCTCGCTGAACAGCTCCTCGCAGGTACACCCAAGCACGTCCGCCAGGGCGACGGCCGAGCGGCGCCAGCTTCCAGTCTCCGTGAGCGGCGGGAGTTTCAGGTTGAGCAGCGCGCCGATGTCTTCCGGGCGTAACCCAGACTTGCGGCACAATTCATTGACGCTGCTGAACCCACACTCGGCCATCCTGCGTCTGATGCGTCCGTTGCGGACCTTCATCGATATCGCGTAGTCGCTCATGTCGTTATGCACCCAGACCGGCCCATGATCGAGGACGAGTCTGTGGCACAAGATCGTGGCGTTGCCCAGCCAGCCGCCAATCCAGACTCAAGCCTAGTGCTTGATTCTGATGAGCTGTTATCTTGTTTTATAGGGCTATTGTCTTGTTTTATGTTGGGTCTAATACTCTATCTGAATAGAGCATATTGCCCATCGTGTTGGGCATTGGACCTCTTTACATAAGGAGCTATCAGAGGGCGGGCCGGCGGCCCGCATTAGGGCACGATCCAGTCTCCGTCGGTCACCACCCGCGTGCCGGTCGGGTCGGGGAAACGCACGACGTAGGCTCCCTTGGACGCGAAACGCTGTCCCGGCGCAAGTCCCAGCCGCGGATAGTAGCCGTTGATGATGCGATGGCTGAGCTCGACTTCCACGCGCTCGATCAGATAGTCGGGCACGAAATTGTCGAGCATGGTGCCCGCGGCTTCGGCCAGGATCGAGCAGGCGAGATACGTGTCGGTCTGTATGCGCTCGTCCACGACCGCAATGTGCTGGATCCTGAACCAGCCGAGCGGATAGTTCATGCGAATGACCCTCTGCGCCGGCAGATCAAACGGGTAAGTCATGCGCGCGGCGTCGCGCCACGAGGGCGGCAACGGCGCCTTCTCCAGGCCGCCCATCAGACCCGACACGAACACACTCTTGGGAAGGGCCACGCCGGCGGGCAGGACCTTGAGATCTTCGGGCCGCAGCCACAGCACTAGCGCATCGGCGCCGCTCGCCTCGCGCGCTGCCGCCGACAACTCGCGCGCCGGCTGCCTGGACTTGAGCTCGTGCATCGTCACTGTGGCCCCCTGCCCGGCCAGCGCGGCAGCCAGCGCCTGCGCGGCGGCGGCGCCGAGATCCCCGGGCCGGAAGACCTGCACGACGCGTCGCGGGCTCGCGTGACCCGCGTCGTTCCTCAGGCGATGGGCGATGACGTCTGCTTCCAGCAGCACGCCGCGGGAAAAGTACACCGAATAGAAGTCCTTCTCCGCGACCACCGGCAGGTCGACGTTGGGAAGCAGACACGGGAGCGACTCGCTTTCACAGAATCGATGCACCGGCTCCCAGGTCTTGGCGCCGATTCCGGAGATCACGGCAAAAACCGGCTCCAGCTTGAAGCGCTTGTGCAGCTGCGCCTCCCAGGTCTCAGGCGGACCACTCAGCTCCCACACATGCAGCTGCCAGCGTCGCAGCACGCGGAAATGGATCCGGCGCTCTCTTTGCAGTGGCGGATCGTCGCCGCGGTAGAACGCGTTCTTGTTGCCGAAGAAGTGGTTGAGAACATCGAGCATGGCGTCGCGCTTCACCGGATCGACGTCCGGGGTCACGATGGTCGCAAACTGCAGGATGTCGGTGAGCGCCCCAGGCGCCGGATGCGTCGACAACTGCTTCAGATACCCGATGAGCAAGGCCATGGTCGCATCATCGAGCGCAAAGCGCGGCATCAGATAGTCGAGCTTGCGGCCGTCCGGATCGATGCCCTCGCGAATCGCGCGCGCCAGGGTTTCGGAGCTGTAGCGGCTGCGCTGCGGCGAGAGCGCCTCACTCCCCGGATGCGCCATCTGCCTGGCATCGGTGGAGCTGCCGCGAAAGAGGTACTTGCCCGTGATCGGCGGGATGACGATCCGGCCCTCTTCGACCCCGAAGCCGCTGCGGCGGTGACAGTTGGCGCAGGCCGCCGCCTGACCCTCGATCGGCTCGCCCCCCTGGCGCTCACCGCGCAGTGACTTACCGTCGGGGAGGACGCCTTGTCGATAGAGCGACTCCGCGGTGTTCAACGAAGGTTCCGACAGTGGTTTCAGACGCCCCCAGGCGCCCGCCGCGAGCAGGACGCACGCCAGCATCGCGGCCGATTGACGCCACAGCGGCGTGCGCAACGACTTCACTGTCTGGTGGATGACACGGCGGCCGTGACCTGGCCCTTACCGTGCAGTTCCTTGAGGAGCATGTCGGCGGTGGCAAAGCCGTCGAATCGCACCCAGGGATCCCCGAGTGCCGTCCGCACCAGGGTCACCGGAGTGTGCCCCATCTTGTCGCCCTTATACACATCGAAGGCCCGCTGAGCGGCGGTGCTGGCGGCGACCGTGCCCGTGTAATGTTGCCAGCTGGGGCCGGCCGCGTACTGTTGCGCGTACTCGCGCAGGCGTAGCGGCGTGTCCTCCTCGGGATCGACCGAGATGGACACCAGATGCACCCGATCGCGCTCGGCTCCGAGCTTGTGCTGCAGCTGGGAAAAGATATGGCTCGACAGGGGGCAGATGCCCGTGCAGGTGGTGTAGATGAAGTTCAGCACCACCGGTCGACCGTCGTTCAGCTCATCGATGAGCGTGACATCCTCGCCATCGTCGCGCACCAGCCTGATGGCGGGCACCGGATAGTTGACGAGTGAGCGGGTGACCGTCGGCAATGCGTCCTGCGGGTGAGCCGCCTCCTCACTCGCCAGTAGCTGCTGGTGCGCATGAGCGTCGACCCCCTCGGCCGAGGCGGCACGCAGCGCCAGCGAAGCTGCGAGCACGCTCAGGAGGATGGCGCGCATAGTGGCTGCGATATTGATGCACCCGCTCATCGAGTCGCTCCTTCAGGGCCCTTTGGGCGAGCTGCTGCCGTGCGCCGCAGCAGGCAGTGTGACCATTTTCGGCATCGCGGGCATCGTCGCCGCGGTCAGGGCTTGCGGTTTTGCGAATGCACTGTCGTCAATCTTGTCGTTCAACTCCGCCTTCTCGATGGTCATGCTGTGCCCCCCGCGCACGCCTTCGATGCGGGTCTCGGCCACAAACGGCAGCATCACGCCCTCCACGCGACGATAGTCGCGCAGGTAGGTTTCCACTTTGCGCATCTGGCCGTCGAAGTGGCGTGGGTTGCCTTCCATCTTCGCTTCGAGGAAGGTACTGCCGTCGATCCAGATGTGCTGCTTGTGGCCCTGTTTGCTCGTCACCTTGAGTCGGTAGGCCCCCTGCCCTTCGACCATTTCCGTGCCTTCCAGCTCGACCTGGCTGCCCTTGGCGGCGTAGTCGATCAGCGGGCCGTCGAGAGCCGGTTGCGCAACGGCTTTGCGCAACTCTTCCGCCGAGAATGGCTCCGGATCGGGACGATTGAGGTAGGGACGCAGCTTCCAGCCGTGCTCCCCGTCGAACACCTGCAGCGCGGTGTGACCCGCGAAATCGATCGTCAGACGCTGTTTGTTGGGCCGCTTCACCTGCAAGGTGTAGGGCAGCAGGGTGTCCTTCTTGCCGCCGGCATCGAGCTTGCCCGTGATGCTCATCGATTGGATCGCCCGCCACGCCGTCAGGCCGCCGCGTGCCGCCACATTCTTATCGACAATTTGAGTTGCGGACAGCTTAGGGAGATTGGCCGGGACGGGGGCGGTAGTCGCCGGCCGCGGCGGAGGCACCGCGGGGGCCGGGGGCGTGGAATCGCGCACCACTTTCACCGCCGACGCATCCGGTGCATAGGTGCAGATTGCCAGGGTCAGTGCGAGGGCGCACACCAGTGAGAGTTTCGACATAGCTGCATCAGCCTTCATAAGGTGGTGGAGAATTCTTCTTGTCATCCGGGTCGCTACTCGACCGTCAGTCCGCGAACATGGAATGAGCCGATCGACACGTCGACGCGTTGCCCCGGCTTCACGATCTTGCCTGCATTCGCGAACAGCAGCCAATACTCGCGCCATTGCTCGGGGGGTGCCGTCTGACGCAACGCGCCGATTTGTTCCGCGACGGGCACTAGCAGCTTGATGCCGGTCTGCTCGTCGATCATGTAGGGCGTGGCGTTCTTGTCGCTCAACATCGCAGCCTTGTCCGGATCCAGGACGCGATAACGAAATTCCACGGAGGCGCCCGAGGCCGTGTAGCGCACACGCATCTGATCGACGCCGAAGCGGAGCGCGTAGTACCTATCGGCGAATTGGCTGCGCGCTACCACGTGCGGTGAGGCTAGGTGCTGGGTCGTGGAAGACGCGCCAGCCTGCGATTTTGGGGGCTGTGGCTGCGGGACATCCGCCTGGGCGCCAGGGGCGCAAACGAGCAGGCAGCTCGCCATCAAGCCCGCGCGCCGCAGTCCCCTGTGCTGGTGATGGACGCTGCCGCCGAACAGATGACCTAGGAGCATTCCGTCGTTCCTTCCGCTTTTTGCTTGGGGCACTTGGCAGGTGCAGCCGATCACTTGGGGTGGTTGGACTTCGGACCTAGGATCGCGTTACAGGCCTGGATCGTCGCAGCGTCATTGGGCAGCTCCGGAAGCACGCTGGTGAGGGACTGATATCCCGTTTTGTACAGCGTGCTGCTGCGGATCGCCGACAGCTGCTTGGCCGTGAGGCCATAGAACAGGGCATCGGCCTGCCTTTCGTAATTCTTGGCATGCGACGGATCGATCTTGGCGCAGAAATCATGGACCGCCTGCAATGCCCCCAGGTCTTCAGACGAGGTCCCTGCAAGGGCCAGCTGCGGCAGTGCAGCAACGACGCACCAACACATAACACGACGAACGTTCATCTCTGCTCCTTATTCTTTTTTCTTTTTCCATATACAACTCAGGGGGCAGGCAAACCAGCGACACAGTCGCTAGTTTGCCTGCCCGATCAACCCGATCAAATCCACCGCTAGTTTTGCGTGCGCGATCAACCGCGCGGCACTGCTAGGGGTTGGCGTGCCCGGTCACGTTTCCGGTCTGCGGGCTCCCCGCTCCCGTGTCGGTGAAGGTAATCGTTCCGGCGCGATCTACACCTCGGGGCGAACCCACATTGGTGAACCTCACCCCGACTGTGCAGTTCGCGCCCGGCGCCAGGGTGGCACCGGTGCAGTGGTCTGCACCACCTCCCTGCAGACTGAAGAAGTAGGTGGTCATGCTGCCGCCCAGCGGTACCGTCACGTTCGTCACGGCCACGTTCGAGCCGCCCGCGGCCGCTGTATTCGCCAGCGTCACGGTTCCGGTTCCTGTCGTGACACCCGTTGCCAGCGTGATCGTCAACGGATTCGGCGTGATCGACAGCGCCGCCCGCGTGCCCACTCCGGTGCCCGTGAGCGTCACCGGCGAGCCGGTGACCGCCACACTGCCGGTGATCGTCACCGTGCCGTTCGCCGCACCCGTCGCGGTCGGCGAGAACACGACGTTGATCGTGCAGTTGCCACCCGCTCCAAGCGTGGCCGTGCAGCTGCCGCCCGAGCGCGTGAACGGCGCGGTGACCGCCACCGTAACGCCGGTCAGAGCCGCGGTTCCCGTGTTGTGCAGCGTCAGCGTACGTGTCGAGCTGGTCGTGCCAGTCGCCCAGTTGCCGAACGCCAGCGGACCGCCGGTGACGTTCGCAATCGCCACCGGCGCCACGCCCGTGCCCGTCAGCGCCACCGGCGAGCCGCTCACCGCGACGTTGGCGGTAATCGTCGCCGTGCCGTTCGCCGCGCCGAGGCCGGTCGGTGAGAACCTGACGTTGATCGTGCAGGTCGTCCCCGCATTGAGCGTCAGTCCGCAGGTCCCGCCGGCCGCACCGGCCGGCCGCGAGAACGGCGCAGTAACCACAACCCCGATGCCCGTCAGGGTGGCGGTTCCGGTGTTGTGCAGTGTGAGGGGCTGCGACGCACTCGTCGTACCGGTCGCCTGGTTTCCAAAGGCCAGCGAGGTGGGTGTGACGTTCGCGACCGCGGTGCCCCCCGAGGCGGCTGCGATCTCGACCGCACCGATATCAAAGGTTCCATCCCCCGTGTTGTCCGGCCGCGGATTACCGAAGAAGTCCGTCGCCGGGTGTGGCACCGACACCGGGATCGCATTGACGGCCGTCGAGCTCGGCGCGATCGAGTAATTGCCGAGCGCGGCCCCGTAGCCGGCCGAACCCTTCTGGATCGCCGGATTAACCGTGCTCAGCGGGCCGTAATACATGCTGATCGCGTTGTTGCCCTCGTCCACGGTAGCCGCCGGGGTCAGCGTGAAGCTCGGGTAGAACGGATTGATGTCCGGCACGTTCGGAGGCGTCGTGATACCGACCGCTCCGGGATATGTGCAGCCCGGGGTGGGATTGCTGCCGTTGACCGGCGGTGCGCATAAGCTCGGCGCGATCTCGGGCGGCACACGCGAACCATTGCAGTACTGGCCCACAAAGCCGGCGCTGGCCGGCGCCTGGTTACCGTTTCCACTATAGCCACCGCCCGGACCGTTCAATGTGGTCAGCATCGAGTTGGTCGGACTCAGCGCGTATCCGCCCGAATTGCCGCCCACGACGCTCGTGTCTCCGTACACTCCGATGTCCCAGTACTGCGGGCCCGGGCCCCCGGCGGTTGCACCCGTGGTCGGGCAGGCACCCGTCACCGTCTGGCTCAACTGAGGAGTCAGCACTACAACCGCCGGACTGCCGGCCGAGCTCAAATAGAATGCCCGGTTCTGGAAGAAGATGTCGTTGGCCAGCACCGGGATCGAGACCTTGGTGCAATTCGGGTGCCCGGTGGGGCAGGCCACGGCCGGGTTGGTGAACGCCGGACTCAACAGCAGGCTGTGGACATGAGTCACCAGCCCTGCCGGCTCGTAGGTCGAAGTGGTGACTGGGTTGGTGCAGCCCGACCCCGTCGACGGGTCGCAGCCCGGCGGCGCTGTGTTCGCGTTCGGAGAATTCACCGTGTCGAACAGCACGCCGGCCGAGGCGGTCGAATCGTTGGACGCCACTGTGTTGTTCCTGAAGTCGACCTTCACCGCATCCGCGATCGACACCCCTCCCCCGTTCCAGCCGGAGACGTTGTTCACGATGATGTTGTTAGTCACCGAAATCGCGTACCAATGGGACGGGTTGCTGGGGTTGTTGAGTACGTCGTTGCCGTTAATGCTCTGCAGGCGCAGTCCGCCGCCTTCGCCGCTTTCGGCCGTGTTGCCCATGATCAGGTTGGCGTCAACGACGTTCCCCGAGCCGACGCCGTCCGACAGGGAGGGACCCGCATCGAGGTCGATCTGGCTGTTTTCGGCCAGGGTCCCGTCCGGTGGACTGCCCTCGATGATCAGTCCGCCGCCGTTGGTGGTCAGCGTCGGATTCTGGCTCTGGTTGAACAAGAACGCGTTGTGCGAGATGGTCCCATTGAAGCTCAGTCCGAAGTGGGTCAGGCCGCCGCCGTCGCCGGAGCTGAGATTGCCGCACACCCAGTTGCGAGAGAACGTGTAATTGTCCGACCCCGGCGTGATGCTCACACCGCCGCCGGCCGCTGGCGTGTTCGAGTTCAACTCATCACCGTACGACATATTCATCGTGACGGAGTTGTTATGCATGTTGACGTACGTGTTGATCGCCAACGGCATCGCGTCGGTGCCACTGAGGGTCGGATCCGGAACCTCCGACAGCCCAACCTCGATGCCACCGGTGAGAGTGCCGGCATTGCCAGTGATACGGTTGTTGGAGACCTCCAGGTGATGGTTCCAGCCGTGTATCAGCAGGCCCCCACCACCCTGTGAACTGTTAGTCAGCGTGAGGCCATCGATGCGCGATGGATTGCACAGGAAGTTGCCCGAGTAGTACGGACTCGTCGGCGCGCAGTCCGTAGTCGCGTTCAGCGTAATGCACCCGCCGTTGCCTTCCGCGCCGCAAGTCGTGCTAGTGCTGTTGAACGCGTAATTCTCCAGTCCCTTGGCGAGAACGGTAATGGCCGCGCCCTCGTAGGCCCCCATCAGTGTCGGTTCCTGTAACAGCTCCGCCAGATTGCCGTTCAGATTGGCGTCCCAACCGATGATCGGCTCCAGCTCGATCGGATCCACCGCGGCCTGCACCAGGCCGCCGCCCGAGAACGTGCCGAAGTTGCAGGTGTAGGTACCCGTTGAGTCGTAGGGGTTGGGAGCGCCGGTGATCGGATCTGGCGCGCCGATCTCCTGACCGTTCAGACCCAAGCCGAACAGGCAGTCGATCTTCCGGCGCCACGGATCGAGCTTGCCAGCGGGTTGTGTATTCGCATTGATGAAGACCGAGGCCGCCGCCACGCCTTGCAGACGCAACGGCTTCCACACGATCAGCATTTCAGTGTAGGTCCCGGGGCCGATGACGATCTCGTCGCCCGGGCTGGCGGCGTCAATCGCCTGCTGTACCGCGGTGCCGGCTGCATTCTCTTTCGCGATGTACGTGGGTCGCTTGCCGCCGACGGTGACGGTCACGGAATCGACCGTGCTCTGGCCGGCGGCGGTCGTCACCACGAGCTCACCACAGCGCGTAACGGCCGTCACGTTCTTCTGCTGGATCGCGCAGCTCGAGTTCGCCGGCGGGGCTGGCAGGGTGGGCACGGTGACCGTGATCGACTGGTCAGTCCACGGACCGACCACAGTCGCAGTCACGCCGCCAATGGTCACGCTCCCGGCGGACGTTCCAAAGCCGTAGTGGCGCGTGATGAACTTCAGGTTGAACGGCGCGGTGCCGGCGCCCGGTCCCGAATAAGCGGGGTTCGGCACGACCTGGTCGCCCAGGGCGGTGATGGTCAGGTTGTGGCCAGACGCGCTGACCCAGGGCCCGACGCCAGCGGTCGTGGTCCCGGACGCGGTATTGGCCGGAAGGCCGTCACCGGTTCCCGTGGTGCCCGTACTCGTCGCCACCACGCTCTTGATACCCGGCGTCGCATCCGGGTAGGAGCAGTCCGGCGGGTTATAACCCTCGGCAAATGCCATGACAGGAACGACCGGCGTATCCAGGTAGACCGTGTCGCCCGGCATGAACGGGTTCTCGTAGTCGAACGTGCTCAGGCCTGGGTTGAAGTACGGATCGGTGATCATGATGGGCGGGTTCGTCTGCGCGGTTACGCACCCCAGCGGCGCCGCCGGTGTGGTGGGCGTGGCCGCCGTCGTGCATACCGGTGCGACAATCGGACCCGGGCTGTTCATCTCGGTGATGAACATGTTCGGCGCATAACCGGTCGGATTGGGCGGATTGACTTCCCAGGTCGAGTACGCCAGCCCGTTGAAAAGACCCCACTGATCTGAGTAGGTGCGGGAAATCTCCACACCATTGAAGTCCTTGATGGAGACCGGCAGGTTGGGCGGTGCAAACTTCTCCCCGAACGTGGGTGCGGCCTGATTAAACTCGGACGAGAAGTCGTCCAGGATGAACCCGCTGTAGTGCGAGGCGGCCGGCGTCTTGGTCCAGACGAAGAATTCGGCCTGGGCCTGCATCTGGTCCTCGAGGGTCAGCTCCTTGCGATCGCACAGCGGGCGAGAGGCGCCGGCGAACGGGGCGACCTGGCCCGACTCGGGCGAGATGCTCATGTAGTCCGGAACAATGCGCATTTCGCCCACACAAGGCGAGTTCAGTGTGGTCAGTCCGCCCGGCCCGAAGCCACCGAACTGTTGGCGACCGAAGGACGTAGTGGGATTGCCATTGTTGCCGGCGGGGGTGCCATTGGCGTTGTACGGGTTCGCTCCCCCGGTGATCGCTCCCGTATACGAGGGGTTGTTCAGGTTGCTGGGTATCGCCGCGTTGTACACCCCGTTGATGTTGTTCTGGTTGATCGACGCCTGGTCGGGCACGATGAAGATGTCACCCAGTCCAATGAACTGAGCTCCTACCGTGGCCGGGGCGATGAAGGAGTCGCCGATCAGGATGTTCTTGTCCTCTTCCTTCACTAACTCGTAGCCTGGCGGCACGACCACCTCGACCACGTACTTGCCCTGCGGCAGGATCGTCGCCGGCGATGCGACCTGTCCGGCGTTCGGATTGGCAATACACGCGGTGCAGTTTGCGGTCGGGAACTGGTACAGACCATCGTACGGAGCAGGCTGTACCTGGTTGAAGTTGTGCATGCCGTCGTAGCACTTGTACTGGCTGTTGTACGGCAACGGGCCGGGCGTCAGGTAGTTCGGGGTGCCCGCCAGCGTGTAGGGGAAGAACGGGTCGCTCGTCGGCTGGCCCGGGCAATTCATGTTCGGGATGCCGGCCGAACGGAAGCCCTGGGCATACGCATCCCAGCTGCTGGTCTTGGTGGTGTCGATCAATTTCAGGCCGACGCTGCCGTCCGGCTGCACCGTCTCCTGGTACAGATTGATGGTGACGTTGGGGACCAGCGGTTCCCACAGGTTCTGGAACAGGATGGCCGGATCATCGAACGGTCGCGTCGAGGAGTAAACGACATGACCGCGTATGCCGCCGTTTTCACCCGGCAGGTAAGGCAGCTTGCCCCACTCGACGATCTCGGTCTGGCTGAGGAAGCCCTGCAGGCCCTCCGTCACGACCGAGCCCGGATCGATGCGGCCGGTCGAGCCGCCCGCGCCGCCGGCGGCCGGGAAGCCCGTGGTGCCGACCAGCTCCGAGCAGTCGGCAAAGGTGCAGTAATACGATCCCGGATACCGCAGGTTGCCCGGCAGCGCTACCGCAGCGGGCTCCGACGAATTCAGCAACCCCTGGTAGGAGCCGCCGGTACCGTTTCCGCACGGATTCGTCGCGGAGTTGCTTTGGTTGCTACTGCCGCCCGACAGAGCGCCAAGGCAGTTAGTCCCCGAGGGCCCGTCGATCTGTCCACCGAAGTCGTATACCACGTGCACGCCGGTATTCTTGAAGCGCGTGTTGTCCGACTCGATCACGTACCAGCTGAACAACGGGAAGGTCTCGTTGAAATTAGCGTGGCCGCTGACGTCGCTCAACAGTGTATTGTTGAACCGGCCATTGCGGAACCGGATCCGGTTCGGCACCTGCAGCAGCCCGGGCTCGCCGGCCTCCTGGATGCCGTTACCGTTCAGGTCCATGAACGTGTTGGTCAAGACTTTCGTCTGCCACAAAAACACCGGGTAATCCATCATGAATGGGTTCGGCGTCTTGGTCGGGCAGCTCGGTCCGCTACAGACGTTCACCGGCCTCGAGGAGCCGTCGATGATGACGTCGTCCCATTGGTCGCCGATCACCAGCGCCCAGTTGCCGTCGGGGATCCCGGTGAAGGTGTAGTTGCCGTTGGCATCGCAATTGGTGAAGGCGAAGGTCGCGCCGTCGGTATCGCCCAGGGCGGCCCAGCAGGTGGTGTGGGCGAGCGCCTGGTAGTTGCGTGGATCGCCTATGGGAAAGACTCCGCTGTCGTACAGCGTCTCGTCCGGCGCTCGCGACTCGTGCAGGTTGCTCACCTGACCCTTGATCGTGTTAGTGCAAGACAGAGCCGGTGGGCCGTTGCAGAACGCTGCCTTGCGCGCGTTGATGACGGCGGGATTCGCCATCCCAATAAACGCGTGCCACCCGCCCGGCCCGTATTCCTGGAAGTAGGCTGGTTCGCCAATCTTCACGAACGTGTCCAGATAGTGGGTGCCGTCCAGCGTGTTGGTCTGGTACCACACCTCGCCGGCGGCCTCGCGCGCGGCAGAAGGGTGCACGACCACGCCGAATCGCCCCGGCATCAGATTCTTGACAACGGCATTGCCGGCCAGCGGCGACGGGGTCACGCCGTCGTCTTCGAATTGCGGGCAGACAATGATCATGCCCGCGGCCACCTGGTTCGCATTGCCGTTGTTATCGGGTGCGGTCGCTGCGACCGGACAGGCGTTATGGCCCGTCAGCGGGTCGATGGTCCCGTTCAGAGAGTTGGACAGCGGCATATTGAAGATGTCGTAGGTCATCTGGCCAGTGAAGTCGCCGGCCTGAGACATCTCATCCCACAACTCGACCTGGAATCCGCCCAGCCCCTGTTCATTGTTGTTTCCGCCGGTATCGGGCTCGCCGTTCAGCGGAAAATCATCCTCGAACACGAAGATGGTGAGTTGTGCGGTCTGCACCGGGTTCGGTTCTACGGGGATCACGACCGGAGCAAACACCCCGGCGACCGGTGCCGGAATCGGTGCGCCACTCATCGTGTGCCCGCACGCCGGGACTTGCTGTCCGGTCGCAGTCGTCGGTGAAGACAACGTCAGCTGCTCGCAGCCGGGTTGCGAATACGCACCGGCGTATCCGTTGGCCCCTACGTTCGCGGGATTGGCGGAGTCGCCCGGCAGGATCGAGATGTAGTACCGGGCCGGTGAGACGCCGTCCGGATCGAGTGCGTTCAGCTGAACGTCGCGCGGAAGCGAAATCGGCAGATACCCGGTCGTGGTCGCAGTGCAAATGCCGTGGTTGCAGGTCGCCGGAAGGTGCCCGCCGGTGACGGGATTGAACACGCTCTGACCCCGCTCGCAGCTTTGCGGCCCCGTGCACCCGCTGGCGATCACCGGGCTGTAGTCGCTGAAGAAGGTGGTCGCCAGACTTGGCGGAACCCCTGCCGGGCAGGTCGCCGGTTTGGTCCCTCCCGGGCCGTTCTGCTGACAGGCTGGATCGATCTTAAAGGTCAGGTCCTGCTCGAGAATCCATTTGTAATCGGTCATCACGACACCGGACTGCGCGTCCGCCACGGTCACCGACAGATTGCTCGGCGTCGGGAACGTGAGTGTGACCGTGGCGGGCGCCGCGCTGGCGGTACCTTGTGAATTGACCGCGTAGTACGAGAACGTGCAGGTATTCGGGCCGGAAGGCGATTGCGCGGTGAACGATCCGTTCGACTCGAGTGTGACGGTGCAACCGCCGGTCGTGGAGGTGAACGGACTGCCGGCAACCACAGCGGTATTGCTCGTACTCGCAAACAGTGCGTAGCCAGTTGGATCGGTGTCATTGGCCAGCACGCCGGGCTGCGAAACGTTCAGCAGCGTAGCCACCTTGCTGGTGAAGCTGTCGCCGAGCGCGGTGGGCGGGCTGCCCACGGTGGCGGCGGCGATGGTAACGGTCGCGCACATGGTGGGCGAGGCCGTCGGGCTGGTCGCGCCGTTGCCGCAATACTGGAACGAGGTGGCGGTGGTCCCGGTGTAGGTGAAGGCGCCGTTCGGGTTCAAGGTGACGCCGGCCGGTGTCCCGACCAGGGTCGCAGCGGTAATGCCAACGTCGTTGTAGAGCACGTTGCCGGAGAACGAAGTGGCCTTGGCCGGGAGGATGTAGTTGTCGGGATTAGCCTGCACCGCCACGGTGGCGGCGGCGAGCGAGACATTGGCGAAGCTCGACAATCCCGTGGTGGCATTGACGGTCAGCGCCCCGCCGTTGGTCACGATGAAAGCCTGCATGCCGCCGTCGCGCAGGTTGTTGGTCGAGAGGCTCAGCTGGCGGTCGAACGCCGGATAGTAAGCGGACGCATAGCCGCCGGCGGCGGTGCCCGTGGGCTTCACGACGATATCCAGCACCTTGCCCGCGGGCATGAACCAGTCGTTTTGCACCTTGGGACAACCGCCCACGATCGGCATGTTGCCGCTCGGGCACGTGGCCAGTGCCGTTCCCTTCGTCAGGGCCAGCACCACGTCCGGCTGCAGGTGAGCGTCATCGGCGATCAGCGCCATCTGCAGGCCGACCACCGAGGGCATGTGCATCCGCAGGCCGGCGTTCACGAAGCGCAGCAGCACATTGCCATTGGAGTAGTTCGATCCGACGCTCACGGCCGACACCGCCGGGTTGGTGCGGTCGAACGAATGGCCGTTGATCAGGTAATAGGTCGGTGTGAAGTCAACTGCCGGCGGATAGCAGGTGTTGGCGGTAGCAGCCGGTCCTGTAGGTGAGCAGGCGGGGGTCCAGGTCTTAGTCGGACTGAACCCGGTGGTGAGCACTGCCGTATCGGCGGCCTGGTTCTGCACCGCATCGATTTCGCTCATCAGAAGCACGGCGTCCGCGTCGTAGGGGACACCGGTCGTCGTCACTGCGCCCGCCGGGCTCGGATAGGCGGTGCCGGAGGCAAAGGCGGTGGTGCCGGTGCCGGTCGGCGCTGCGGTCACGACCAGTACGCCGTACAGGCCCATCGGACCCTGGATCGAGGGATAAGAGCCGCTTTCGATCAGGTAAGTGCCCGGCGTCAGGGACGTCCAGGTGTAGGTGATGGTGCCGTTCGATTGGGACTCTTGCACGAAGGACTGGGCGCGCGCGCCCTGGGTCGGGGGCTGGAACGGCGCCTGACCGGTGACGACCGTAGTCCAGGTGGTCGCGGACTGCGCGACGTGTTGCGGCCGGCCGCTCTCACGCGTCGGGTGGCCGGCCCCATTTACATCCGCAGCGTTCGGCAGCTGTCCGACGATCGTGAGTGAGGTCGGCACCGGCAGGGTGTTGGTCAGGGTAAGGGACAAACCAGTCGTGCTGGCACCGGCTGTCGCGGTGTACGGCACCGTGATCAGCGGCGGCTGCCAGACATTGCTGGGAGTGGTGGTGCCGAGGGATTGCGCGGCCCCGTTGGTCTGTGTGCAGGTCGCCCCGCCGCTCGCGGCCGGAGTGCCGGTACCGCCTGCGGTCGTTGCCGCCGGGTTGCCGCACAACCAGCCCCACATCGGAATGATGTTGCCGTCGGGCGCCACGAGCCGCTGCCGCGCGGCGGTCAGATTGACCACCGACTGCGCGCAGGCGATGCCCGCGGTCAGGAGAAGAGCCGATCCTGCAAGGATCGCGCTCAGTGATTTATTCGTTTTACGCATGTTCTGCTCCCGACTCACAGCGTTTCGTCGATGTACCAGACCGGCGGATCGACCAGCATCATCATCAGCATGCCGCCCGGAAAGACATCGTTGGTCGTGATCTCGCGCTCGTTATGCGAGTGCCACATGAAGGCGATGCCCGATTCCAGTGGCGGGTTCTGCAGCGCGCCGCCGGGCGGCAGCGGTGTGGGTCCGCGACTGCGATTCACCGCATCGGGACCGAGGTAAGGTGTGCCGTTGAACCACAGGCCGTTGGTGGCCACGAGCGGATCGGGTAACGTCGCCGCACCTCCGACTCCGACCTGACCGGCCGGTTTGGCCTCGAGCGGGTGCTCGTGATCCGCGCACCACTCACCGTAGTTCAGTGATGCCGCGGTCCCGTTCAGCAGGGCGTACGGAGCGGCCTTGCTGAAAACTGGTGGAACCGCGCCGGTCGCGTGCGTGAAGTAGCCGTTCGCGTCCGGTTTGCACTCCGGTTCGCAGGCCGCCGACGTTCCCAGCATCTGGGACGCGGCCGTGCAGGCTGGGCGAGTGCTGCCGTCGTTCAACTTCGGCGTGTGGCCGTAGATGTCCCAGCTCAGACCCTTGCCTGACCAGTAAAAGATGCCGTCAAACGCCTGGCCCGGCCAGGTGTCGGTGTTGAACATCATCAGGCCCGCCAGCTTGGTCTGATCGGTCTGGCTGAGCATCAGGTTGCCGTCGCGCGCCAGGATGCGCACGTGGTTGGCATGCTCGTGGAACGGATGTTCCCAGCGCCCCTGCCCGATCGTGCGGATCAGCACCTGATCCAGCGGATGCATGTGCGGGTTGCCGTTGTAGGGCTGCGCCGGGTAGTTGGGTGCGTAGTCCGCATCCATGTCATCCGGCATCGAGCGCCCGTTGATCACGTAATAGCGCGGGTGGTACGGCTCGGTCACCACCGACAGGCACCCCCGCGGCGTTGTGCAGATCGGGGTCGCCTTCACCTGCGCTTCGGCCTGCGCGTGGATGACCGGGTCGATCTCGCCCCACTGCCACAGGTACTCGATGTCGTAACAGGTCGCCGGATGGTCATAGGCGGCGGAGGAATTGCGGTACTCCAGACCACCCTGGAGGCGACCGCCCAGGGGCACGCAGGGTGAGGCGGCAGTGCTGCCGGGTGCGACCCCGGGGTGCAAGGGCAATACCACCAGCGCGCCGTACAGGCCCATCTCGACCTGCAGATCCGGCTGCGTTCCGCTGTAGTAGGCGTGGGTGCCGGCCTTACCGGTCGTGTTGAGCGTATAGGTCACCGTGGTTCCGGTAGCTGCCTCCATCGCGAGCACCCCCTGGGTGCCGCCGCTGGAGGTCATCGAACCGGGCGCGGTGGTCGTCGCACTCGGGGTAAACCCCGTGAAGACGATCGAGGTGCTGCCGGCGGCGGGCGGCAGGTTGTTGGTGAGCGTCACGGTGACCGTCTGACCCTCGGTGACGATCAGGGTTGGACCCGGGAGCTGCATGGCGGGACAAAACTGAATGACGCCGGCGGCTGCGAACGAGGCCGGCGCAAACGTCGGTGTGTAGGTGCTCGCACAGCCGTAGCCCCACGAGTAGATCTGCACGCCGTCGGGCTGCGAGCTCAATCCCTGGTTCGCCTGCAGGGCGAAGGAGGTGCCGGTGATGCCGGGCACCGCCGCGTAGCTCGTGCCCGCCGTCAAGGCGAACGCCACCAGGGCGGTCACACGGACCCATGAGCCTCGTGCCGGTGCGCCGCAGTTATTCTTAATGGAGTAGCTCATCGTAGCGGTCCCCCTAGGGCGTAACGACCACTTCGGTCATCAGGCCACCGAAGTTCTCAGCGTCGTTCGAAAGATGGTCAAGGTTGGGCGTGTAGAGGAAATACGTACCGACCGGCACGGGCGTCGTGCACTTGTAGTTCGTCGATGCCGGCCCTCTGACCGCGCAGGCATCCAGCAGCGCGTCCATCGATTCGCCGCCGCCGATCGTGATCGAGTTGGTGTAGTAGTCCATGTTGTTGCCCGCCTGGTCACGCAGCATCTTGGCGTTCCAGCCGATCACATGAAGTGGGATGCTGAGCGAGCCGAGCGTGTGATATTCCGACACCGACAGATTCACGATGCGCAGCGCCGCGATCTGCGGTCCACCATCCGGCGCACCGCTCTGGCTCAGAGTGACCAACGTCGAGATCGGCTGCTCCGGGCGGCTCTGGCCATCGGACCCCTGGGTCGTAATCGAGTTGGTGCCATACCCACCCGCCGCACCGACATCGGGGTTCGCGGTGCCGTCCGGCAATCCGCCGGTCCAACCCACCGCCGGGTTCACCGAACTCGTCGCCACGGCCACCGTGTCCGGATAGCTGCGACCGTTCAGGAGGAAGTACTTGTCCTTCATGTCAGCGAAGCCTTCGGGGTTGAAGGTCATGCCGACGAAGTGGAAGTTCGGGTCAAAGCCGTGCATCTGGATCGGCACGTCGACCTCGTAGCGCGTGGAACCATCGCCGTCGTTGTAGACGTACTTGTAGCCGGCGGCGTGCGCGACACCGGTGTTCGCCGCGGGTGAGGGGATCGAGCAGAGGATGTCGGCGCTGGAGGTCGTCGAGCCGTTATACAGCTCGCTCTCGCCGTTGGAATTGCACGCCGTGCGCAGGTCGCTCTGCTGGCTAAGTCCAGTCGCCGTTCCAAACGCTCCGTGGGAAAGCTGCGTCCCGCTGCCGGTCATCGCGTAGTACAGGTTCGTTCCGACCGGCACGCGGTTCTGCCGCGGCCGCACGTACAACTGCCCCACCATTCCCATCTGCAGGTGCTCGGGCGGGGTGATGTGGCAGTGCCAGAAGTAAGTTCCGGCATCCGGCGCCAGGTAGTAGTACGTGAAGCTCGCGCCGATGTTGATCGCGAGCGAGGCATCCGGCACGCCGTCGTAGAACGAGGAGGCGTTCGGGTAGCCGTGGAAGTGGACGGTGTGCTGCTCGAACAGGTCCGGCCGCATGATCATCCCGACGTTGGTCAGCGTCAGGAAGAACTCATCGTCCTCATCGAAGGCAATCTCGGGAGCGGGGATGTTGCCGTTCATCACTCCGGTGTTCATGATCGCCGCGGGGTCAGTTCCGGAGACTTGGCTCGGCGGCGAGGTCGGCGTGAACGTCACGGACGGCGCGTTCAGGTAGCCATTGCCCGGATTGCTGATGCCCACCTCGATCACAGAACCGTTGCCCAGGGTCGCGATCCCGGTCGCCTGGACGTGGACGCAGGTCGCGGAAATCGGCGTGCAATCCGGGGGCCCGAAGGTCACGAGCGGCGGCGAGGCGTAACCGGCGCCGGGCGTCGCGTTCGGAAAGTTGGCAATGTCGCTCACTATGACCGCCAGGACCCCGGTCGGCGTGGCGGAGGTCAGCCCGTTGCCCACGAGGATCGCCTGCCCGGCCGCCGGCCGGTACCCGGCGGGCGGCAGATAGCCGACGGCTCCGTTCAGACCGCAGGTCGACAGGTTGGTGTTGGGAGCCAGCGGATTGGGCTGACCCGGTGCATAAGGAATCGGCTGCCCGTTATTGTAAGTGGTAATGGCGCCGCTCGGATCGCAATACGGCTGGTCGAATTCGTCGGTGTAGTCGGTTCCGGCCTGGCCATTCTTGATCTTGTCAAGACCGCTCAGAGGACCGAAGGAGAACATGAAGGTCTGGTTGCCGTCGGCCTCGGTCATGTAGCCGTCGCCGCCGGAGATCTGCTGACACTTGACGGTGCCGCCGTTGTTGACGTACGTGAGCGGCACGCCGTTTGTCAGGGCGGTTGGCGGTTGGTACAGCTGCGGGCCGGTGTAGGCGGGCTCGCCCTGTACGCTGGTTGCCGCTGCCGGGTGCCATAGCGTGCTGTTTGGGCACTGCACCATGAAGTTCTGAGCGCCGGCCGGCAACGTGAAAAGCGCCAAGATCAGCGCGAACGCGCACGTGCCATAGAGCTGCCAGCTGACCCTGCTCGCCTTGCTCCCCCGCTCCCCGCATAGCTGCGTCCGGGCGTTGTTTATTGATCGATTCTTTCCACCGCTCATGGTTTGCCTCCCCTCTCTAGAGCCCGCCGCGAGCCCCGATGGACGCTGGGCCAACAGCTGCATCCCGGCGCTGCCGCGAACCCAACCTCACGTTGTTGTCTGAAGAGTGCCAGTCCTAATTCTTGTTATAGCGTAGCCTTCTGCTCGATTTATATAAGCAGAACGCTTGCTTCTATGGGAGGTAATCTGAGTAGTCGCCTGGAAGTCAGCTCGGCCAGGGGGTGTGCGAGTCTTCGCCTAACATTGTGTAACCCTGTCGGGCAGTACGGAATTTCTCGAGGCACTAAGTCTCGTCGTGCGTTGCGGCTGACCTTGACCAGTTGGCTCATACGAACGGCGGGACGCTCGTAGGCGATGAGGTTGTCGGGGACTCTCGCCCAGATGGCCGAGAAAGACGTTTCAAAAAAAAGCCGCGGCCTACTGCGCGAAAGAGTCGGCTTGAGATCCTCTTCCGTGGGCGAAACATCGGGGGATTTGGCCCCTGAGGTGGTTGTGCGAGGCGCTGGATGTCTCGCGAGGCGGTTACTACGGCTGGCTCAAGCGACCGCCGAGCGCACGTGCATGCCGAGACGATGAGCTGTTGGGCGCGAACCGGCGCAGTTTTACCGACAGTGACCAGATCTATGATGCTCGGCGCGGGGAGGCTAGTAGGCGATGAGGTTGTCGAGCGCGATTCTCACTGCGACATTGAGACGCTATCGCTGGCCCTGTGCAGATGAGTTGCCGCTCCGGGCCCCGCGCGGTACCTCATCACTCCTTGACAGTGAGCGATACGTTGTTGTCTGGCTTGAGTCTGGATCAGCCGCAAGCAAAGCGGCGCGCTTCCGCGCGCTTCGGACGCGCGCTTCGTGCGCCCTCCCCATGGCGTTGGCAGGCTGGTAGGCTTGTAGAAGCGATCGACGCGTCGCTGGTTTGTGACCGCGCAGGCGCCATAACGTCCGGCTCAAGCAACGCTGCACGCACTCGGGAGAAACGTCGAGCTCCAACGCGAGGTCGGCTAGCGTTCTCTCCTCGCAGCCGATGCCGAAGTGGCTTTCGATAATCCGCCGATCGCGCGCCGTGAGCCTGAGCCCGTCCAACGCCCGACGAATCACCTCGATCTTGGTCTGGTCGTCAGCATCCTCCAGCAGTTGCTCCCCGGGGTTCTCCAGCAGCGGGCGTTCAACTCTGCTGGATAGCTTCAGCAACTCGGCTTCGGTGATAAAGCACTCCCCCTGGTTGTCGCGTAGCGCTAGCGTTCGTTGCGTCTCGCTGAACAGCTCCTCGCAGGTACATCCAAGCACATCCGCCAGGGCGGCAGCCGAGCGGCGCCAACTTCCAGTCTGCGTGAGCGGCGGGACCTTCAGGTTAAGCAACGCGCCGATCTCTTGCGCGTGTAACCCGGATTTGCGGCAAAGATCGTTGACGCTGCTGAACCCGCACTCGGCCATCCTGCGCCTGATGCGTCCGTTGCGGACCTTGATTGATACCGAGTAGTCGCTCATATCGTTATGCACCAGAACGGCCCTTGATCGACGAAGTGTCTTTGGCACAATTCTCGGCGCTTCAGCCGATCGCCAATTCAGAAGCAAGTGTATGGCTTGATTCTGTCGGGCGTTATGCTTGATCTTATAGCGGGCTCAATGCTTATAGCTGATAAGGCGAAATACCCACCCATTGGGTATTAGACCTGTTTACATAAGAGATCACCCGAGCGCATGCCAGCGTGTATCCGGAAGCGCCGTCCCTAAAGAGCACATCCGGCCCTCGAGATTCGTCGGATACCCGCCCTACAGTGTTTCACCCATCCGAAACCGGGCGTATTTCTCAATATAGACTGGCCCGTAGGGGCGATAATCTGACTACCTAGCCCGGAATTCGCCGAGGACACCCTGGGAGCGCCAGTTTTGATCAACATCATCATCGTTGATAACCACATCCTCGTTCGCAAAGGCATTCGGGCACTGCTTGTCAGCCAGCCGGATCTGAATGTGGTTGCGGAAGCGGGGACTTTTGAGGAAGCGCTCGAGCAGCTGCAGCTGCATCGCGTGGACGTGGTGATTTTCGATATCGCCATGCCGGTCGCAGCGCCGGGACGCGACAGCCTCGAGCTGATCGCGCACGTGCGCACGGCCCAGCCGCACGCCCGCACGGTCGTGTTGACCATGCACACGGAGAACGAATACGCGGCGCGAGCTCTCAAAGCCGGTGCGCACGGCTACGTGACGAAGGACGTCACCCCTGAACTCCTGATCAACGCCATCCGACGAGTCGTCAATGGCGGGCTCTTTCTAAGCCCGAATGTCGCGGAGAGCCTCGCGCTGCGCGTGGCGCTTCAGGACGACATCGCGCCCCTGCACAAACGACTGTCAAGGCGCGAGCTGGCGGTTTTCGGGATGATCGCCGACGGTAAGACGATTAACGATATTGCACGGCGCTTGACCCTCAGTGCCAAGACAGTCAGCGCTCACAAGCTCAACGTGCTTCGTAAGCTCAACATGCGCACTGTAGCCGAGCTGGTGCGCTATGCGATCGAGCATCAGATCAACTTCTCATGAGCCGCCTCCGTCTAAAATTTGAAGTTCCCCGACGGCCCGACAGCGGAGACCACAATGGTTAAGTCCCGTTTGCCGCTGCCTCGGGGAGTGACCGCCGGCATCGCCGTGCTCTTCGTCGGACTCGCCATAGGCACCGGCATCGATGTCGCACGCGACTTCCATCGCCAGCGCGACGCAGGGCAGGTCGAGTCCCAGAAGCGACAGCTCGCGCTTCTCGGACAGGTCGAACTAGGGCACGCGGTGCAGGATTTCAAGGATTGCCTCCTGCGTGGCGATACCTCTTACTGCGAAGACTTTGATCCACACATCCAGGCCGTCGACCGCACCGTGGCTCTGTATGGCGCACAGGGCACCCAGCAGCCGCATGAGAGGCAGGTGCTTGGAGACCTCCGGCAAGCGCTCTCTGTTTACCGGTCAGCCCTCTACGAGGTGCGCGACATGCAGAGCAGGCACGCCACCATCCAGGAAATCGACAGCGTAGTTAAAGGCGAAGATCGTCCGGTTGCGGCGGGACTGAGCAAGCTCGCAGCGCTCTCCTCAAGCAGACAGACCGGATGGCATGTACCGCTCGGCCAGGCCTTGTGCCTGACGGTTTATACGACGCTGGCAGCGTTGTTGCTGTATCTGACTTTCCCCTCCATACGCCTTGGCAGGCCTTCGCAGGAATCCGCGCAATCGTTGCGACAACTGTCAAACCGAATGATGGAGTGGGATGAGGACAAGAAAGCGAAAGCCTTTGTACGCCTGCACGATGGCGTTTGTCAGTCGCTCACCGGCATCATGTATTTCCTGAAGAGCGCACAGCACGTCGCAGCCGGCGGTCCCAATCTGTTGTCTGAGCGCATCCCGGAACCGGTCATTCCTTCGCTGCAGGCGGTCATCCAAGATGCTCGCGCGGTTGCGCTGCAGCTGCGGCCACCGAGGATGCAGGAAGCCGGTCTGCTCGCCACGCTACACTCGTTGTGGGTCGATTCCAGAGCACTTAACCCCGCCCTGGTGATCAAGCCGCGCGCCCTGCTCGAAGAGAGGGACATTCCCGAGGGCCTGAAGCCCGTCATCCTGCGCATTGCGCAGATGACACTGGAGTTCGCTGAGCAAAATCCCTTGGGATGCCGGGTAGCTTGGGAACTCGAGCACAGCGGCCAAACGCTGCGCCTAGCGATCGATATGGCCGTGGACGCCCGCCCATCCCCACAGTCGCCACAGCAGCCGAGCCCTGCGGCAACGGCGTTCGATCTTTTGGATGCGATTCGAGCTCGGGTGGTGCTCTCAGGCGGAAGCTCGGACTATGTCCGCAATGTCGCCGCGCGCAGGACCATCGTCTCGACCTGGCAGGGCTGATTTTCGCACGCTTGCACACCTACCTGGTCGGCAATTCCTTCTGGACTCGCGGTCTTGACGTAGTGCGCTCCAACAGTCTTTCGGTCAACCACTCCTTCTCCGTGCACGGCGGCGGCATTCGATCGACGAATCGCCGGACAGCCAGGGCGAGCTCCACGTTGCCCTGATTGACGAGACTGTCGGCAACCTCGCTCCAGCCGCGCACGACCTCACGTCGGGTTGCGAGCAGGCGATTCTTGCCCGGCTCCGGTTTAACCGCCCCGCTCGCGAGCTCACGTGCCACAAGGTCCGCTCTTCGTCGGTAATGTGTCGAAGCGCCGCGCAACGCCGCGCGATGGATTCCGTCGGTCTTCCGCGATTTGGTCTCACCCCGAACTGCCCGCTCCGTCGCATTCGCCGCCACGCCCTGGTCCCGCAAGTGCCGCGCGAACTCCCTCCTCCAGTCGCGCAGCGTCGCCCGTCGGATGTTGAGACGCTTACCGTCGTCGCCCATCGCCTTGACGACCATGTGCACGTGCGGATGCGGCTCATCGGTATGGAGCACCATGGCGTAGCGATGCTTGAGCCCAAATTCCTCCCGGGCAAAGTTCTTCACCGCCGCCAGCACTTTCTGGGGCGGTGTCCCCGCCGGCATCGAGAACATGAGCTTCTGAACCAGCTTCAGGTCTTTGCACATCTCACGCGGCTTAAGGTCCGCCGTGCGGCGCTCCTCGTCCAGATCCAAGTCCCAGTCGTCGATCAGAACCTTCTCAACCCCCTTGCCCTTAAGGCGCTCACCGTCATCGGTCTCGATCTCCACCTCTCCGTCTCGATCCAGATAGTTGAGATGGCGCGCAACGGCGCCGAGGTCGTGCCCTCCCCGGTTCAGAACTTTGACCATGACCTCAGGGGTTCGGTGGACGGTGCGGGCGATGACTTGGATCTCGGCCGGCGACAGCCGATCGCGCCGCCCAGGTCCCTGCCGGGCGTAGCTCCCGATGTCCAGCCACGCTCTGCCGCCTCCGACGTCAATGAGATGTTCCGGCATGACCCCGTCTCCATGAACGCTCGTTGGCGCTCAGCAACGCCCTGAAATGATCCCGCAGGCCTTCTGCGACCTTCAGCATGGCGCCGACCTCGGCCCGCCCGGGCAAGGCAGGTCTGCCATCATGGTTGGCGACCCTTGCGATCTGGTTGAGGTTGCGGCCAATCGCCGTGAGCTCCACCACAGACTGCTTCAGGGCCAGATACTCCGTCTTCGGCAAAGGCGCGACGTCCCGCAAGTGTGCGCGGACCAGGAGCGAGATGTAGGTGGCCGACGGGAGCCCCCGGGCGCTTGATCTCTCCTTGAGTAGCCTCCAATCCTCCGCGGCCAGTCGCACGTAGAGCCGCGTCTCGCGGCTCACTTTGTGCGGCGCCGCCGCTGCCGGCACGTCCGCGAGCGCGGCGGCCCGAAGCACAACCGCAAGGAGCTGCTTGATGAGTCTCGACTCGGTGATCCCCCGGCGTTCGGCCAGCGCGCGCACAAGGGACTTCATCTCCGAGGGCACGCGACACTGGATGAATGCGTCCGCTGCCATGACACCGATCGTGAGACAACAGCGGCCAGCTGCCAATCCTGCATTAGGGTCCAAAAAGTGCCAGAACTTAACAAAGTTTCCAACACCGCGGGATTCCTCCGCCCAATCTCAACCCCGGCGCTTGAGCCCAGAACCAGCACCTACGACGAAGACGTCCGGGACCTAGTAGCGTGGCTGATAGCCCGCGGCGCGGCTTTGTCGAGTTTAGGCAGAAATTGGACCCAATTAGCCCGATGACTCTAGTTCTCACGGGGCTGATGATCTGTCACGAGTAGGCCCCTGCGCGCGCATATTGACGACGAATCATCGAGGAACTCGACCCATGAAATTTCTTCGGATCAGAGAGGTGATGCAGGTCACTGGACTTTCTCGCATGACCATCTACCGTCTGGAGCTAGCGGGCAAGTTCCCAAAACGAAGGCAACTCAGCGAAAACTCCGTTGCCTGGCTAGAAGCGGACATCGGCGAGTGGGTTGATTCGCGCCCTGTTGCTCATTTGAGAGGATCTATCGCTCCCGTGTCAGCGCACCGGCGCACCGTTTGAACTGCGATTGGCTCGTCAGACCGCGGCGTTTCACAGTCTCGCAGACCAGGTCGTCTCATCTCGCGACGCGGAACGGCACGACATTGGCGCCCGTCCTCAGCCCGTCCAGATAGTCCGCCCAGGCTTGCATCATCCGGCGACGTTCATCGAGCCGTTGCGCTCTGTTGTAGGCTGCCCGCACTCCATTACGCTCCTGGTGAGCGAGCTGCAGCTCAATGATGTCGGGCGCGAAGCCCAGCTCGTTTAGCAACGTCGATGCCATGGCACGAAAGCCGTGCCAGCTCATCTGATCACCGGCATATCCCATGCGTCGAAGAGCCGCCGTAATGGCATTCTCGCTCAAGGGTCTCTGGGTGGTACGCGGCGATGGGAATACATATCGCCCCCTTCCCGTGAGCGGTTCGATATCACGGAGTATGGCTACTGCCTGGCGGGCAAGGGGCACGAGGTGCTGCTGATGCATCTTCATGCGATGCGCCGCTATTCGCCACTCGCCGGCGTCCAGATCGATTTCGCCCCATTCCGCAGCACGCAGCTCGCCCGGACGCACGAATACCAGCGGCGCGAGCCTGAGCGCCGTCTCGACGACGTAGTGTCCCCTATAGCCATGGATCGCCCGCAATAGCTGCGCGGCCTCGTGAGGGTCTGTAATCGCGGCCCGATTCGTCACCTTAATGGGGGCCAGGGCACCCCGAAGATCAGCCGTGGGATCGCGCACTGCCCGTCCGGTAGCGATCGCATAGCGAACGACTTGCCCGACGCGCTGCTTCGTTCGGTGCGCCGTCTCATGCTTGCCGCGTCGCTCGAGCCTCCGAAACACCTCAAGGAGCTCCGGGGGTGTCAGCGCGGCGACCGGGCGGGACCCGATGTAGGGGAACAGAAGGTCCTCAAACGTCCACACGGCCTTCTGCATCGTCTTCGGAGCGAACGGTTGCTTGGCGAGCCATTCGCGCGCGATGGTCTCGAAAGTGTCAGTGGTGCGGGCGCGCTCGGCGCGCCTTTCGGCGGCGGGATTCTTGCCGGCCTCAAGGGCCGTGCGCACCTCGGCGCGCTTGGCGCGAGCGGCCTTGAGCGACGTGGCCGGATAGGTGCCAAGCCCGACCATGGTCTCGCGTCCGCCGACCCGATAGCGAAGCCGCCACTGCCTGGCATCACCCGGCGTGACCAGAAGGCAGAGGCCACCGCCATCGCGCAGTTTGTAGGGGCGTGCTTTCGGCTTCGCATTGCGAATGCGCGTTTCCGTCAAGAAATCAGTGGCAGCCAAAATCGTACCCGCAGAGTGTTCCCGTACCCGCAATTGTACCCGCAGACCCGGCCGTACCCGCAGGTTCCGCCTGGTACGTCCAGAACGCTCACGGTATACCAGAGCTCTTCTGAAATGCCTATTTTTATAGGATTTATCGAGCGTAGTGAGCTCGCATGCGACAGCGTGATATGGGGTGGGTGGCGCCCCCGGCCGGAGTTGAACCGACGACCTACCGCTTAGGAGGCGGTCGCTCTATCCACTGAGCTACGGGGGCGCAGTGCATGCGAAGTGTACCGGCGTGCCGCCCGCACCCACCATCCCCTCGCGCGGGCAGAAGCGTACTATGGCTCGGCCCGAGCGCGTCGCGCTCTCAAGGCAGGAGACGTCCATGACCACGTCCGTCAGGGCAGGGAGCCTGCCGCTCGAAATCCGGCGCGTGCCCATGGCGCAATCTCTCAAGTGGCTGAGCTGCGGCTGGGACGACCTGAAGCACATCGGTCGGGCCGGTCTCGCTCACGGAGTGCTCATCGCGATTCTGGGAGCTGTACTGCTGATGCTCGGCAGCAGCCATCTGTACCTCACCGCAGCCGCCGTCACAGGTTATCTGCTCGTCGGGCCTGTGATGACCACCGGTCTGTGCGAACTCGCGCGACGGCGCGCGGCGCACGAGCCGTTGGGTTTTGATGAGTCGCTGCAGGGACTGACGCGCAACCCCGACGGCCTCATGCACTTCGGGGGCGTGCTGGCGCTCATCGCGCTGTCGTGGTTTGTCCTGTCCGCCTTCCTGCTGCAGTCGGTGCTCAATGCTTCGGTGCCCAGTCTCGCGGTCGCGCTCTGGGGCGGATCGGCCGAGGTGAGCGCTGCACAGATCCTGGGCTACGTGGGATGCGGCGCCGTGCTCGCGGGCATTGTTTTTGTGATGTCGGTCGTGGCCGTGCCGCTGATCATCGACCGGCACGCCAGCGCCTCCGATGCGATCCGCGCGAGCCTGCGCGCGACCCTGTTCAACCTGCCGGCGATGCTCGTGTGGGCCGTCCTCATTGTGGGACTCACCGTGTTAGGTTTCGTGACCCTGCTGGTCGGCATGGTGTTTGTCGCGCCGCTGCTCGGCTATGCGACCTGGCATGCTTACCGGGACCTTATCGCCTAGAGGGCCGGAGGGCAAAGGGATCGCAGTGTCAACAGCGCACGGAAGGACGCTGAGACTCTCTTAAGCCCTCGGTCAAAGGCACGGGAAGGAGGTGCGTACCGCCCTCCTCAGGAATAGCGATATCGATCCCTGGGTCGTCGTGTCTCGGCGATGCTTTCTGAGGATTTTGACGTCTCGAACGATCCGTTTGATGCGGTCTGCTCAAGCAACCCCTCGGCCAGGAGCGCTTCCGCAGGATGGCCCGTCCGAGCCTCGATCCACCGGAAAGCGGACTCAAGCGAAGTGGATGCCCAGAGCCGGCGGCCTTCTGCTGTGCAAATATCCCACGGCGCGAAAGTCAGGCTGTTAGGCCGATATCGAATGATGCGGATCGCACCCGCAATCTCAACGCGCCAGACCTGAGGCGCAATTTCCTTGACGGCGTAATCCATGACGCTTCCCCTTAATCCTGACGCTTTCCCAACAAGAGCAACTTCTTAGCGTTATCCAATGCCCCCAAGATCAGCATAGTGCATCACCCACTGCACACCTGTCAGTGCACGTCTAATCTTGATTGAACATATGTTGGTTGCGGGCCGAGAACTCGGCCTCGCGCGCTCGGCTTCGGCGCTCTATGGTAAATCGCGCGCATCGAAGCGCGTATTCATCGATGAACCTTTTGATTTGCTTGACGCGGGAACCCAGATGGGCCATGCGCGGCATCTCGATACTGGGTGCCTCGGAGCTGAACGCACTGAATTGCGCTGGATCCAACCGGTCCGCAAACTGACCGCAAACGGATTTCACTACTTCACACTAAATGCCGGCACCGCTCCGCCATTCTCAATGAACGTGCACTTACCATCCGCGCACACCCGATTCTCCATCTCGATCCGCTTCAACTGGACATACTGCTCAGGTGATAGCCCGATAGCCTGTCGATAAGCATTATCCGCCGCCGCCCGCGCCTCTTCAGCCGACTTGCGCTGGACTTCTGCCAACTTGGTCTGCTGCTCGGTCTGGATGCGTTGCTCCTGCGTGGCCGTTTCAATACGCTGATTCTTGATGGCATCGGGCGGATTGGCTCGCCCTACGGTCATCGTAACAAGCTGGATCGGCAATCCCTTTTCCTTGATGAATGCCTTCAAAGCGTCTCGGATCTCCGCATCGATAGCATCCAAGGCTGTCGTACTGATCGCCGTTTCATTCATGCCGCGCTTGCGCACAGCCTGTCTGACCATCGTCTTGAACTGCTCTTCCAGATTGTTCTGATACCATTTCGGTCCGAAATTCTTGATCAACACCACCGAATCCGTGACTTGTAACACCACGATGGCATGAAAGCTGATCGGTACGCCATCCGAGGTCATCGTGTCGTGCATCTCGGTATCGAACTTCTGAGGCTGCATGTAGACATCCACACCTTCAGTCGTGATAGCTGCGAACGTTCGTCCCGGCTTGACCGGATCAGAATCGACTCCGCCATGGCCAAAAATCCATGGCTTTTCGATCAATACGACTTCATGGCCCGCATCAGGCGAATACACACTGCAGCCTACCAGCCCCAACGCAATCAGCATTGTTAGATATTTCATTGATCTACCCTTTTCAAAATCAAATTCAAGTGGCTGAGGGAACCGTCAAGCCCTCGGTGCTACTTACCTGGTGTGTCTCTCTGCGCCAAGACAGAGGCGATACGACCGCTCCCGAACGGCGCGGGGGACCACCTGGGATCGTGAGGAACAGGGAGATGGTGGAGCGGAAGGGGATCGAACCCTCGACCTTCGCATTGCGAACGCGACGCTCTCCCAGCTGAGCTACCGCCCCACGCAAGGCGCGCGATTCTAGCATCGCGTTCCGGCAGGTCCAATCAAGTTTTAACCGTCCACGCGGGATGCGGCTATGATCCGAACGGGAGCCGCAGGAGTTCGCGGACCGGAGACCAGGCATGCTGGCCATGGGCGGGCGAGCACCGGAGTTTACGCTGCCGGATCAGGACGAGCAGAGTGTGTCGCTGAGCACGCTGCTGCGCCACGGCCCGCTGATCCTGTATTTTTATCCGGCAGACTTCACTTCGGGGTGCACGCGCGAGGCCTGCTCGATCCGTGACTTGACTGCCGAGATTCAGCAGGCGGGTCTCGACGTCGCCGGCGTGAGTCCTCAGACCCCTGAGAGTCATCGCGCGTTCCGCGAAAAGCACAAGCTGCAGTTCACCCTCCTTTCCGACGTCGACAGGTTCGTCATCCGTATGTACGACGTGCGCGGCCCCCTGGGGTTCGGCGTGCGTCGCGTCACCTATCTCATCGACCAGGCGCGGTACATTCGCGCCGCGGTACTCGCCGATTTCCGCATCAGTCAGCACGAAGATTTCATCCGCAGGGCCGTGGCGCTGAGTGCCGGTGGCACGCGCCGCACACGTACCAGCTGAAGCGCTCACCCCGTCAGAGCCTGATGCGCACCAGGTGAGCACGCCCGAAACTGGGGACGCTGACCACATATAAGATGGCAGACTCGCCCGGCGCAGCGGCGACGATGTCCACGCCGCGCAGTTCACGAATCATCTGCGGCAGCGCCACCCCGCTGCCGATCACCAGCACCGTGCCGCCCGCATGCTCGCGCAACATGCGGGCGGCCGCGGCCCGTGCGTCGCGGGCGCTGAACACGAGCGGCGCGCGCTGCAGGCGTTCCACCAGCGGCGCCGCGGTCTGTTGGGCGCGCCGGTCGTCGCTCACGTAAATCGCGTCAAGCCGTCCGCCGGCATTTGGGTCGCCGAACATGTGCGCCAGATGCTGCGCGCGCTGCTCGCCCTCTGGGGAGAGGGGAGGATCGTCAATGCTTCCGGGTTCCTTCTCCACCGGGCGCACGAGCAATACCACGGTGGTGGTTGCACTGCGATAGAACGTCACCGTAACGCCGCCGATTACCGCAACGGCCAGCAGCGTCAGCCACAACGGTGCCAGGAACGGGCGTCGGTGGCGCGTTATGGCGGGCGGGTCCATGCGGCCATCATATAGCGCCCGCGCATTTTGCAGCGGGTGTCTGTAATGTGCGCGGTGAGGGGGCAATGCCAGCGGGCGGTCATACGACGGTCATCCAGCGCATCCTAGAGCGACGCGCGGCGCGGGCGACTGTCGACGAGACCACGGCAACCATCGCGGTCATGCTGCGCGTCGTGCCTCCGCCGCGCGCGCTGCTGGTCTGCCAGGACGCAGTGGTGCGCCAACAGCTGGAACGCCGCATTACGGCCGACATGCTCGACTACGAGTCGTTCGCCGACGAACAGGAGGCTCTGCGCCGCTTCGACAGCGAGTTTTGTCCGGTGGTGGTGACCGACTCTCTGGAGATGGTGCGCCAACTGCGGGCGCGCCCCGCGGTGCGCGTGCCATTCGTAGTCTACGTGGCGGAGCTGGATGACGCCGCCGAGCGCGAGGCTGGACTCGCCGCAGGCGCCGACGACTGCGTGGCACGGCGGGCGTCCGAGCGCGAGCTGGACGCGCGCCTCGGCGCCGCACGACGCATTGCGGAGCTCGAGAGCGTGCTGCGGGTCACCCTGGCCGAGAACCGCAAGCTGTCGGCCACCGACGATCTGACGCGCGTTAACAGCCGGCGCTTCTTCAGCAAGCACTTTCCACGCGAGGTGGAACGCGCAGCACGCTACGGGCGAGCCTTGTCACTCGTGCTGTGCGACATCGATCTCTTCAAGACCATCAACGACACGCGCGGTCACGCCTGTGGCGACCAGATCCTGCGGCAGTTCGGCGCGCGGCTGCAGCACAGCCTGCGGCGCGGCGTCGATTGGGTGGCGCGCATCGGCGGCGAAGAATTCGCCATCGTGCTGCCCGAGACCGGCTATCAGCAGGGGCTCGACGTCGCCCGCAAGCTGCGTGCCGCGATCGCGCAGCCCCCGTTCAAGACTGAAGGCAAGAGCGTGGACGTGACCGCGAGCTTCGGACTGTGCGGACTCGACCGCGTGCCCGCCGGCGAGCGTCGGCTCGCGGAGCGCGTCCTGAAGATTGCCGACGCCGCGCTCTACCGCAGCAAGAACGCCGGCCGCAATTGCGTCACGGGCACCATGCTGAACGCAGCGATCGACTGAAGCGCGTCGGTGGCGAAATCCCGTTCATCATGACGCAAGCCCTTGCCGGGGCTGAGCGTTTGCGCACGCGCGCCGCGTCTGTCCACATGGTTATGCACAAATTCTGTGGATAAGTCCCCCGCGGTGGCAACCGCCTCCCGCTTGTGTGAGACTCCGCGTCTTTCGCGTCGCGAGCCCACCCATGAAGAAGACAGGCAGCGAACAGGACACCCCGGCTGAGCCTCTCGAGCGGGCGCGGCTGCAGGCGGACGTCGCCAAGCAGCGCGTGCGCATCGCCAAGGAAGAGCTGAAGCGCGCACGCAAACGCCTGAAAGAGGCCAAGCGCGAAGCCAGGCGCGCGCGTAAGCACTCCGCAGCCGCACGCAAGGTGTGGAAGCGCGCCCGCCGTGCCCAGAAAGACAAACCCGGGTCCAAAGTGGTGAAGAAGGCCGCGCCGCGTGTGAAGCGCAGACCGGCTGCGGCGTCGGCAAAGCCTGCCCGCAACCCGAGGCGTCCCGCGGCTGCGCAGCGCGCGGCGCCGAAGCGCACTGCCCGCAGCGCCACGACCCGTCGCCGCACCCGACGAGCCACGCCACGCGCCCCGGCAGCACCTCGGGCCGCGGTGCGTCGTAGTGCGCCGCGCCGCGCGGCCTCCACGACCAGCGCGCCTCCCGCGCCCGCCGCCGCATCTGCGGACGAAGGCGCGCCTTTGGCGGTTACCCCCGCCGACCAGGCGGCCTGAGGGCTAAGGGATTTGCCTTATGCAAGATCAGCACGTTTCACCCTCCAGTTCGCGGATGCTCGCAGGGTACCTCACGGACATCGAACAGCTGCTCGATGAACAGCACCGCGACGCGGCGCTGCGCGAAGCCTTCGATCTGCCGCGCATTGCGGTCGCGCTGACCGACCCGCAGCTGCGCTGCTCCGGCGAACAGGTGAAGACCTGGTGCGAGCAATGGATCGGGCCGCCAGGCCCCGAGCGCCGGGCGCACACCCTCGATTACGAGCGCGTTGGCCGCAACGTCAGCGAGCGCGTGACGCAGCAAGGCGCTGCCGGTCCCGAATCAGTGCCCACGCGCGCGCTGCGCAGGCTGCGACTGCGCCGTTACCTGCGCACGCCGTCGCGCGGTTTTTCCGCGACGCACAGCGAGAACCTCGCCCCCCAGGAGACCGAAGCGGTCGAGATGTGTACGGCGCTGGTCGAAGCCGCACGCCGCTGGTACGCCCGCAGCGCGTGTCACGACACCACCGTGCAGACCAATCTCGCGCGGCTTGCCGTTCTGCGCTAGATCGCCTCCCTGAACGGACATTCAACGCTATCTTCACAGCGCGCCCGTCGGCCGTCGAAGCCTATCTATTTGTTCCACCTGACTTTATCCGGGCTCTAACGCGCGTCTTGCGTCTCTTCCGGGGTTGGTGGAATATAGCCGCGCTCGGGGGGATCATAAATATTGAGTGCACGTTCAATGCACCACTCAAGCAGCGTACACAGAATCTCTGCCGTAGAGCGCGGCGCGCGCCCGCCGCTGCGAGTCGGCGTGGTCCTCGCGCATCACTTCACGCTGTCGGCGTTCGCGGTGTTCATCGATCACCTGCGTCTGGCTGCTGACGAAGGCGATCGCAGCCGGCCCCTGCACGTGCAATGGTCGATCATGGCGAGCCGCCCGGAGTCGGTGCCGGCGAGCTGCGGCGTGCTGCTCGAGCCCACCAGCGCGCTGCTGTCGCCGGAACTGCTGGACTACGTGGTGGTGATCGGCGGGCTCCTGCACGCGGGGCCGCAGATCGATGAGACGACGACGCGCTACCTGCGCGAGGTTGGCGCGACGCAGCTGCCGCTGATCGGCATCTGCACGGGCAGCTTCATCCTGTGCCGCACGGGGCTGATGAAAGGCCGGCGCTCCTGCGTCAGCTGGTATCACTATCAGGATTTTCTCGAGGCCTTTCCCAACCAGGCGGTCATCGCCGACCGCCTGTTTCTGGCGGATGGCCCGCGCATCACCTGCGCCGGCGGCGCGGGAGCTGCGGCGCTCGCGACCTACCTGATCGAGCAGCATCTGGGGCCGGCGGTCGCGCAGAAAGCCAGCCAGGTGCTGCTGTTCGACCGGCCGCGCTCCGGCAGCGATGCCCAACCACACCCACCGCTGTCGGAAACCGTCACGGAGCCGCGGGTACGCCGTGCGCTGCTGCTCATGGAGCAGAACCTCGCGCGTCCCATCGCGGTCGCCGCGGTGGCGGGGGAGCTCGGCCTGTCCGCGCGGCAACTGGAGCGCCTGTGCCGGCAGCACGTCGGCATGGGTCCGGCCTCGCTCTACCGGCAGCTGCGCATGCGTTACGCGAATTGGCTCATCGAGAATACCGACCGCTCGGTTACCGACATCGCCAACGAAGCGGGGTTTGCGGACTGCGCGCACTTCTCCCGTCAATTCAAGGATGCCTACGGGCTGTCGCCCTCGACGCGCCGCCTGCAGCCGCAGCGCGCCGCCAACGGCGATGCCGCGCGGGCACGGGTTTTCGAGTAGCTACAGGGGCGCGCTTGCGGCGCAGCCGTGGTGCACATCATTTCTAAAGGGATCAAGCAATGAACTCGAAGATCTCCTATGCGGTAGCGGCCATCCTGGGAGGTTCGTCCTGCGCAGCGTACGCTGCCGAGCCGGCGACCGAGAGTACCGAGGCGGGTGCGGGAGCGCTCGAAGAGATCACCGTCACCGCGCAGCGCCGCACGCAGAACATCCAGGACGTGCCGATCTCGATGCAGGCCCTTACCGCACAAACCCTGCAGCAACTCAACGTCTCGACGCTCGACGACTACATCAAGTTTCTGCCCAACGTCACCGCCGCCAGCAACGGGCCCGGCCAGAAC